>Ga0335398_10006294_pt1 | contig 15109 bp, 9 predicted proteins | sample BON03_FD_205742 | JGI IMG/M metagenome (GOLD analysis project Ga0335398, IMG submission 205742) | Freshwater microbial communities from Lake Bonney liftoff mats and glacier meltwater in Antarctica - BON-03 (spades assembly) (version 2) | ecosystem: Environmental > Aquatic > Freshwater > Ice >... | reverse complement strand
GTTCGCAAAAGTTACCGTTAAATGGGTTTACGGAATGGAATTCTGATAAGAATAAGGAAAAAGCATATCAGAATCGGGAATAAATTTGATTGTGTGGAGGGGGTCAGATGTTCTACCTCGAACAAAACTTTTAGGACAAGTCGGGTAAGTTCAAACTGGGTCTTTCCGCAAGTTGCTGCGCTTGTAAAAGTGTCACACAACCTTTGGAAACGGAAGTGTCGAAACCCGGTCACGATTTGGTACGTTGAATCAGCATCAAGTAATGTTGTGACGTAAAAACAGTACGTCATAACTTGTGATTTTGATGACGAGATTACTTTGAAAAAAGTCACGATCTTCGGAATTTGACGTTTTTTTATCAACCAAATTTTTTACAGAAGGTGGAAGCGGTCGCTGAACGTAATCATATTTCCACCATGTGCAGAAGCACATTTGCTCCGCTGGAACAACACCCACCATCCGAACAATGCTTGCCTATACCCAAGCATCAGCTTGCTCTACCCTCGCCTCTTCCCTCGCCTCGGGAGCTGGTGCTCGAAGCCGAAAACCTGCAATTGAAGTCGCTCGTCGCTGCGCTGCAACAGCAACAGAGGCTGTTGTTGGAGAGGGTGCGGCAGCATGAAGCCAAATTGCCTGCTACGACGGAGGAGGAAAGGGTACCCACTGTCAGCATGGTTATCCCGCGCCGCAAAGCCGGGTTCAAGGGTACTGCGAGCCAATTGAGCCAGGTGCCAGTCTCGATCACGCTCGAGATCTTGGAGCAGCTTGCGTCGCACTCGCTCACCACCGCAGCTCAACAGGTAAAAACTTTCAAAGGTCAGCGCTACATTTATTCCATATTTTACATTGTGTGCCGGGCTAGGCTGACTTTTCAAAATTTCTGCCACCAGCTCGGCATTTCCGCGACTGCCATGAAGAAGGCCTGTCGCAAGCTTGGTGTCACGCGGTGGCCCTACCTTCCCAGAAAGTCTGCGAACATGGGCACATTACAAATGATGCCACATAGTCTGCAGAACCAGCAGGACAAGTTGGCCAGTGTTTGCTCCATTCCGATCCCCCGCAGCACTCCTGTGGACACGAGCACTCGTGCGCCAGACCTGCGCATGCAGATTGACGCTGCAGTGGCGGAGGCAATGTGCGAGGAAGATTTCAATTGGCCACTCCCGTTTACGGGCACTAGCGTGTCAGCGTTTCCGTGGGGCTCTGCGGCGCTCAGCTTTAAAAACAGCTTTGTACTCGAGACACTGGCCTTGGATCTTCCTTTCTTCGATCCCCTTGCAGAAAATTCAACCCCCCCGCCACTGGCTGTGGCAGGGAATTATGACAACGACTGGGCTCGAAGCACTTCATCACACGCTTGAGGCTGTAGCGAAAGGACGATCTTACAACAAACGCATGAGAAAATGTGTTTGTGTGTTGGTTTATTGAACCGAGGGTGAGAAACAGATTACATACGCGGCCTCCACCCGCCTGGGAATCTATCTAGAAGTCTTCGCTTCTATTGTTATATATTTGTGTTACATGCCGCAATTTTTCCCAGCAACCACAGGCATGTGCACGAGGATTCACTTGTTCGAACTCTCTTGCTGGTAAAGAGCGAAGAGGGAGAGAGCGCTGTAGACAACAGTAAGGGTGAAAGAAGTCTCAGTTTTTTCTTGCTTCTATCGAGAACTCTCTCTAACTCCTCGCTGTTACCAGCAGGAGGGCTCGTAAACTCGGAAGCAGAGTAAAGTTGCGGCTGCCACAGTGTTGAAGATTGAGTGTGGTTTACACTTTATAAACTTTGCTTGAACATACATAATGACGACAAACAGTGAGAATCATTCAGGAGTGCTATAATTTTACTGAACAAATAAACGGCAATATTCATCATGAGTGAAAGCAAAGATTCAAAATTTCAGTAGTGATTTTGAATATGTCAAATTTCATTCAACTGTATTTGGCTTGTTGATCATACTAACTCGAAATACCTGTATTGTTCTCTTTCTCCTTGTCTTTGTCTCTTTCTTTCTCTCTTACTCTCTGGTTTTGGTTCTCCCCCTCTCTCTGTCCTCGATTCTTCTTCTCTTCCCCTTTCCCAGTCAAGCAAGCATGCGCGCGCATAATACGGACACATAGACTCTAGTCATATATATTTAAGCTTACTCGCCCATGAGAGTGCGACGATGGCGCTGGAAAGCCATCTGAGGCAAACCATTGGTGAAGATTCTGCCGGCTGATACTCACCCACGATCTTATATAGCTTCACCTCAGGCTTGTCTCCCGCAGCGAACTTCCTGACTCGATGAACGCGAGTGTCGATATACTTGGCGCGCGCATGCACGCCACTACCTTTGACGAGGAAGATACATGCATTGTTATCTTGCGCTATGAGAGTAGGCGCAGTCTGCTCATATTCCAGCAGCTGCATGATCTGCCTGAGTACATGCAATCGAGCGCGCACTACGACACGCTATAGAATTCGCTCTCAGTGCTGCTAATGGCGGTCACGGGCTGACGCTTCGACGACCATGCTATCATTGCTCCAGCGAGCATGATAGCCCATCCGCTGACACTCCTGCGATCATCGGCTCCAGCATGATCTGCATCCGCGCTGGCCGAGAGCTGATTAGGACCCGTCTCCATCCCAATCGAAAGCAGACTGGGATCCACAGCGCCTCGCCTGTAGGTGATGCCTAGAGATCGGGTACCAGCTAGATAGCGCAGGATCCTCTTGGCCGCACCTATGTGTGTGGGCCCTGCATTCGACATGAACCTCGTACATTGATTAAATGCGAAACTGCAGTCCCCACGAGTAAAGAAGGTCAGATACATGCACTCCCCAATAGGCTGCTGATAATTGCGCCCAACATCCGCATCTCTCTTGTCCAGTGGCGGGCTGTCCGAAGCTGCCAAGTGCAGATTTGTCTCACATGGAGTGTCAACAGGCGTGCAATCACTCATCTGGAATCGTTTGAGCACGTCATTACAATACTGCTCCTGGCTGAGCCGTACAATGCCCTTTTCACGATCCTGCTCGACTTTGCCACCCAGGAACCACTTGAGCTCCCCGCTGTAACTGAGATCAAAATCCTTGCTCATAGCAGCAATGAAATCCTTGTACATGGCTTCGTCATTACACGCCGCCAGGCCTTCATCTACATGAATACTCAGAAGAATCTTGGATACGCTCCCGTCGTCTTTCTTGATATTCTTGAGAAACGTGACTCCATCATTGTGTACGTTGATAAAGCCGTAGTCGACCAGCCTTTTCACAAACATCAACAGTTGATACTCTTGTGGCCGGGAGGAATGTCACTCTCATCCACAATAGAGAACGTGCCCATCTCAAACATTTTCTTGATCTCCTTGTCGCAGGCCTCTCATCCACAGGTCGCTCCTCCAGTGGCACCCACATACCTGGGCTTGGACCCTAGGAGTACGCACTTAAAGCTGTGATTTTCTTTAGCCCTTTTGTTCTCACGATGATCCATGCACTGTGTGGTCTACGACACCTTGTCCTTAGGCCAGTAGCTCACGGGGAGAGCAATCTTAGCCTCCGAGCCAATGAGATACTCTGCCAGAGTGCTGTTGTCGACCTTCTTGACTGTCTTGCTTCCTGCGTCTATCCATGACGGTGCCAGAGTCCCGTACGGAGCTGGCGGACCATTTACAAAACGGTGTTCTGTGCCTTATTACTAGGAAGAAATCCTTCAAGGGCGCCGTCACTTCTCCCCACTGGTCTGGCAGTGACTGAAGGTGGCTCCACGCTGATGCTGGATTCGACGTCCCTGCTGCGCATGGCTTCAAGATCCAGCGGCCGCTGCTCCTCGATGCCCTTGGCAACTGCAAAAGATCGTGGATGTCCCAAGCAGTGCTACAAGGGACAGCAGTGCTTTGAAGTCGTTCGACAATTCTGGCTACTGTCGGATTCGGCATGTCGTGGTAGAGAGACAGCTGTTCTAGTTGAATAGAGCGGGAGTAATCCTGACCATACACCCTCTGGTTGGTCGTACGAAAAGGAAAGTATGTCTCATCAAATCGGGCGTCAACAGTGGCATATACCCGAGAAGTCCGGGGACTGTAGACTAATAAGGCACGACGACCGTGACTGGTGCTGACATCCAAATACACGCCCACCTCTCCCCGTGGTTCCAGCTTGGTTGCTCTACGAGGTCCCGGCCTCGATGCACAACAGTAGCACATCCGAAAGCACGGAAGAAAGAGAGGTCGGGCTGCTTGTGATATCTGTTATAATGAGGTGATTCCATGCCAAGACTACGATGAGGCGTGCAGTTGTATATGTCAGTGGCGAGCAACACTGCCGCCAGTGGGTAAAACAAAGGTACTATAGGCCGGCCAAAGGTTAATCAATTAATCTAAGAGAGGGTACTAAAGGATTTTCGGTGATTCATCCGTCACCATAGCTCAGTGGTGGAGAGCGCGGCACCTAAGAAATTTAGTAATCCGTAAGGTCCCCGGTTGGATTCCGGCCGAAAACACGTCACCTCAGATTCACATGGATTTGAGCACATAGACCCTCAATCAAGGGTTCTAAACTATTGTTTCCAGTAATAAAAGCAATTGAAATTAATTATTAATTCATTAATAAATTAATTCATTAATCAATTCGAGCAAATAGAGCTTCAAGCAAAGCTACTAAACTATTTCTTAGGAAGTGATAAAAGCAACATCAATTAATGAAAGAAGAACATTCTGAGCTGTGATTTGTGGAAAATAATTTTTCTACTGCATTACCAGGACAGAGTACCCACGAGGACTTAGTCAAAAAATCCGGCCTGCGGCGCATTTTGTTTGATAAGTCTTGCCTGCGTCGCATTTTATTTCATTAAAAATCTGGCCTGCGGCGCATACATTTCAAAAATCCTCTTCTGAATCATTCGGGGATGCATTTCATTTCAAGTTTTTTATTCTGTCTACCAATTTATTAATAGTGAAAATGATTTGAACTCCAATACTGAGTGATCACAACGACACAACGCTGGCAGGAGCACACCAAAATCAAGTAGACAGCATGGGGAATGCCTCACTTACAGCCTACAGATTTTGACGACACCGTTGACAAGAAGCGATTGAATTCTTCTGTACTAAAACAGTATACATATATACCGTGCGGTGTACGAAGTACACATGTATATATATATGCTGGGCTACAGGTAAAAGTCTGGACTAACTGCCTTTTTGTTTTCTTTTAACATGTTTTTTCTTTCACAAAAAAGAAAAGAAGAAGATGTGAGCAAACCACCGATATCTCAAATCTAAAATAGATTTGAGCGCATAGACCCTCAATCAAGGGTACTAAACTACTTTTTATAGTAATAAAAGCAATCATCATCATCATCTCTTTTTGATGAGAGTTGAGCAACCAAAAATATCGCCAAAAAAATCCCGAAATGCTCTCTCCGACGCGCTACTAATGTCATGTTTTCAAAATTTTGCGGCTGACGCCGCCAAAAAAAAACCGCGCTCCGCGCTGTTTTTTAACACCGCGCTTCGCGCGGTTTTAATCAATCAATTAATGTGAATTCATTCAGGGCCAAACATTCCGAGAAGTTGTTTTATTCACTGACTGCCGCACTCCAGAATTCTGGTGGCATCTGCGACTGCAAGAGCATCCCACGAATTTTGCGACCAATCGAGTCGACCAGCTTCTCAGCGCGTCCATTCTGGAACTGCTGATGCTCGTTGGAATGCAGCTGTTCTTCCACGTTGTGCTTTTTGAGCACTTCACGCAGCTGCTGCGCGCGTTGTCAGACTGTACGATGGTGGGCTTGTGACAAGCTGGTGTCTGAGAAAGCACACAGACGAAGATCTCGGGAATCTCATTTTTCGTTGCATGCACAACGGCTGTGACATATCGACTATTGTCAATAAACACTGAGCAGTATCTGTTGCCTCCAATAGTGGTGATCTTGCTCATGTCGAATAGATCGAAGCTCATGTCTCGGACCCTTGGCTGTCTGTCCAGTCGATGTGGGCGGTGCCTGATTGCGAGTGATATTAGCATGCATACAAATATTGCATTGGCGCTTGGTGCACTTGAGCTGTGGATTAACACCCCGAGCTCCAGATTTGCTGAGCACTTGCATTTTTGCATAACTTACACAGTGTTTCATGCGTAAGTGCATGAGCTCCTCCTCAGTCATGTTAGATGCCCCGAAAGCAGCCAGTGCCGTTGCGCTGATGGGTAGTGCGTCCACCCCACACGTTTTAATAAGCTCGAATGCCCCTGCGGGGCCTGTCACTTGGTTGCTATCAGTTGAAAATGTGATCACATGACCTGTGCGTGAAATGTCAGTCACACTGACCAAATTGTATTGCAGAGACGGGTCGTAGTAGACGTCTTTCACGACAATCTTGCTCGACTTTCCTGTCGTGTTGAGCATCTCGAGGCACAAATCTCCTGTGAACTTGATGGCTTGCGGTCCGGTGAGACCCATCACCATCTTAGGCTCAGACAGGCGTCGTATATTGACGAGCATCGACACATCGTGAATCAGCGTAGTACTAGCACCAGAGTCAAGAAACAGCTGCCCTTTGGCAAATCCAGTAGCTGCCTGCAAGCAGTACTGCTGATGGCCCTGCGCTATGCGCTTAAGGCCATATCGAGTAGCATTGCCGGGCGAAGACTCGATGTCCCAATTTTCGATAGCATGTTGTGCTCCAATTGCAGTAATCGTATGCGGACTGAGTGCCTGCGTGGAGGCAAACTGCGTGAATAGCACACAGTTTGTGAGCAGGATGCACACTCCTGCTGTTGTCGTGTGCCGACCGCCTGCTGCAGGCGCGATCCACGTTATCACGCTGCTGCATGCTTGCCACAAGCGATTTGTGACTGACGAGGCGAATCCATGAATGCAGCTGAGGAGCTTGACTATGCACGACATGATTGCAATCTGGTGCACAATTGCTTCGCTATAATGTGTGCCTCGCCGCAGATACGCATCAGCATTGTTGCCAAATTTGTCGATGATGGCCTCACCATCATCGGGGATGTGAAGCTCGTCATCTTCGAGAGAGCTGATCGAATCTGCAACAATACCACCAAGTCCTAGGCTCAAGGCATTGCCTAAGTAGTCAGTCTGTGCGAAACCTGCCATGACAGTCTCGTCGGAGGCCTTCTGCGCGTCTAGCGCCTTTTGCACACCGCTGGCTACTCGCTCCTCATTCAATTTCTCAATGGCTGCTGCGCCTAAATGCGGCTCAGCGACGACACGAGGCTTGCCTACGCTGCCCGCGTGAGATGCTTTCGTGGGTTGCTTGCACTTCGGACACGCGGCTCTGACTGTAGTGTCTTGAAATTCGGGCAATTTATAGTAGAAATTGTCATCTCCGCATTTTCCGCACGTCCACCTGGGCATGTATGGGCGCTTGTTCGACTTCTTGCGCTCGGATTCCAGCTTGAAATCACGGCGAGAATTTTTGGTAGCACCCGTTCTCTTGCCAGCAGCCTCATCCTTTCTGGCACCATTGAAGATGGTGCGCACCGAACCTGGAAGAGGTTTGCCATACTCAACGAGCTCAGTGTAGTCCTTGACTGTTGCAGGATGACCAAAAGTGTATTGATATACTGCAAGGCCGAAAGCAATCTCGTCATCGCCATCTCCTGATGCATCCATCGCCCCAAGCCCCACGCCCATCAGGAACTTCACGTGCCTACTGGCAGGTCCAGTGGGATCTCCACCGTAGGTACGTGTGCGATGCGTCACGATGTGCTCGTATGTAATCACCAGGTCCAGGTAAACATCATTCCAAGACACTTCGCTCGCGTCCTCCTCACGCAGAACTTGCCACTCTGCGGCCTTGATGCCAATCTGCTGCCACTCAGCGCAGTCCAGACAATCTGAGCCGACGTGTCTCCCGTCACTGAGCTTGACAAGCACTTTCGGCAGGATTCGTGAGTGAAGCACAGTCAGATTTTCTTTGGCCTTGATGAGGTCGTGATATTGAATGTGGATTCTTTCCAAATGTGTGCCAACGTCCATGGCCCTTTTCACGTCACCTGTAACGTACTCGCCAAGCTGCTCGAGCATAGAGTCTAACTTCTTCTGCACGTGCTTGTCAGCAGTGGATGTGAGTAAGAAATACACGGCGACACCGCCAAACTGATTTCCAATGTCATCATCATACTTTGTTTCAGCGATGGCGTGATGCGCTGGCGCGGCATTGGCAGTGGCCCTTGTCATCTGGAAGTTGAACTCATTTATGTAAACCAAAAGCTGGTCGAATGCAATCTCCACCTTCGCATCATCCTTGATCACCTCGTCCCACGCTTCAGCGTGAATGGGTGCTTTGCATTTCATAGCTCTACTGACGACAGTCGCACGCGTGATCACCGTGCTTTCAAATTCTGCCAGTATGTCAATTCTCTTTGTAGCAGAAATATTGTTGGCAGTAAGGGAGATGGCGGTCAGCGAATTCTTTGGGCGCTTGAGTGACTTGATGAGCTCCATAAGCCACTGCCCTTTGGTGGCAGCGGCAGTGGCTTGCGCCGTGGACTTGCGCAATTCTCGCACAGCCTTGGGCAATTCACTTTCCGATGGGCTCGACAACATGGGCAGCGGATGCTTGTCCCATGCAGTCTTGGCGGCCATGATGCACAATGGCTGATTTTGTTTTGATGAATGTTAGCAAAGGACAAAAAAACAATGTGCGTCGCGTCAGCCGCTGCGCTGCCCTGTCGGGCTCTGTGTTCAATACGTCCACTTCTCGAAGTGGGCGACGTATGCGGCATCAGGTCATTTGCACTGCCAGGCAAACCTGGCGTTGCAAGGCACTCCGGTAATGGCCTCGATACTCGACTCGGCAGGAGTGGGACGGTGGCAGATGTACAAATTCTATTGGCCAGCACTCGAACCCAACTTGCAAGGTAATCTGGACACTGTAGTCCTGCAACGTGATGAGGTGGCACGCCGGGTGGGTTGTGTGCGTCAGCGCTACTATGGTGCGACGGGCGATGAGTCACGGCCTTGTGCGTCAGGGTGACGTACAAATGCGTCTACGCTGCTATGGCGCGACGTGTGGATGCGTCTACGCTGTTACGGCGCGACGGGCGAATGCGTTCACGCCCTTGGCGTGCAACACCGCGATAGCGAAATAGTTGCAGAGGGCTCTAGTCCCGCAGGGCTCATAACCTGATGGAAGCCGTTGTATGTGTGCAAGCAAGCTCTTGTTCCATGCACTCTATATCTCTGTGTGAGTCATGCCATCACTGTTATTTCTATACATCATATGTTTCCACATCTCATACATTCCTCGGAAGACAATAGTTCCTCACGCCCCAATTTTCTTACAGACTACAGTACAGTTGTCACACACGTGTCCATGTATACAATAATACTGATACCTGTAATACTCTGTATGAAGTTTGACTACAGGTGACTTCTCTGCCGTGTTTAGGCTCTTATGTTCATAACCCTTAGCGAGATGCGTGCGTGGTACTGTGAGTACGAATCTACTGTGTTCGCGTCCTGAGAGGACAGGTGAGGTAGACTTTGCCCACACTACTGGGGTACCGCGAAGCTGGTACAAAGACCTGGCAGAGGGGCGAAGAAATTGTTCTCTAAGAACAAGGTACTGAAGAGAACGCATTCTCAAAGAGCAGACAGAGAAAATGTTCTGAAACAGAGGGTTGCCGCAAACGGCGGCGCGGGTTTCACAGAACTTCTTCTGTCCGAGAAGGGGTTCTATGAAAAGAATGCCTTTTACAGGAGAAAGGGTTCTTGCTGGAAGAGGTGGTGTGTTGAGGAACGTGTTCTTCAACAGTGGGCGTTGAGATGCAGCGGCGCCTGACGCGCAGAAGCGGTTCTCTTGTAGAAGCTGTTCCGCTGCCTGCAGAGAAGGTGTTCTCGCCGAAAGGGGGTGTCCGTATCACAGAAGGTGTTCTGAGCAGGAAGTCGTTCGAACCGCTTAGGGTGTCAACGAGAAAGGGTTCTCAAGAGAAAGGTAGAGCTGCGCCATGACGAGAAGGCTTTTTACACCGTCCAACGTTGAAGAAGTTGTTCTGAAGGTCAGCACTTGGGGCGTAAGATGTGCGCACGCCTTCAAGCGCCGCTGAGGCCAAACCTTGCCATCCGAATATAGAAGATAATCGCAGTCAAGATACAATCAAGATACAGTCAAGATACGCAGTGGGGGCACACACAACTATCCCACAGCTTTCTAAATGAATACCCAGGCCTATCAGGTCCACCAGCAAAAATTGTGCATCACACAATAATTTGTTTTCACAAATTTTTTGGTTTTTTTAACTTCATTTTTTTTCAACCAAAAGACGCCCTGTCCGGCGCGGTGTTTTCCTCGCATAATTTTGGTCTGATCCGCGCACTCTAATGACGCGCACAGGCACCGCGGCGCAGAACGGACACTACCACCGTTTGTTCCTGTTTTCGAGATTCAGGGAGAAATTTTGACATGTCTAAGGGTTACACCCAACTCGGGAAAGACGTCGGAAGATGTGGAGATACAATGGACCCGCCTAAATCCACTTTGGCATGACTAGACACAAGCAGCCGACAAAATTGGAGATTCTCCAATAAAATAAGATATGAAATTGGGACCACAAATGCACTTCGGTGCTGAGTCCCAATCTAATGGGACCATACAATTGGTCCGAAAACCGCGAAAAATGGCGATAATTATTCCACGGCGCTGAAGAGGAACATGGGAAGGAGTGCAGCTGGCAAATTTGTGCAGTAAGTGAATCTGTAGAATGTCAGGAGGCCTAAGTCCTCATATACTCATTATCCCTGCTTCGTCATCTCTCCCGCCGATGCGAGGTGCTGCAAGAGGTCGTGCACCGACAATACTTCAAAATGCCTCGTTTTACACCACAATCTCCAATTTCTAATCTCCAATTTTGTCGGCCACTAGGATATACATTGCAGAACGGGGAATTTTTGAGATTCGATCGTAATGATATAACGACTTCTTTTCCCTTTTCCCTTGCTTGAGTCAAAATTTTATTTTTCCGGAAGTTCAAAAAGGTTCGATTAGTTTTTTTGATATTTTTTTTGACGAGTTGGTATATTTTCATTTGTACCTATTCCTGCGCGCGCCAGTGCGCATGCTCGGCACGTTTTGGTGTTTGTGGTGTCGAGGTTTTCAACCGGCAAATGTTCAGACAACAATTGATTATACCCGGACAACATTTAAGAAATGAAAAATTTCTTTCCCGGAAAACCACATCAACTACACTGCCAGTTTGTTGACCCCTGCTTCTCGCCGGAATATTAACCTGGTTAGGGGGGCGGGGTACACTGATCAGGTGGCTTTGAGGGTATAGTTTTCATTCAGAACTGATACTGGGTATTCTCAGAATGCGGGGGTTGGCCCCTTTAAAGGGGGCAAGGGGCACTGATCAGGTGGCAGGACGTGGCGCGACAAAAAATGATGGTCTCTTCTTTTACAATACGAAAAAGATATGCTAATGCAGCTCCAGCTTTCAAGAAAACTGTAATGATTTCTATTTGTTTCTGTTTTCTTTCTCGCTTCTACCTTTTGTTTTCCCTTTCTTTCGTTCTTCCAAGACAACCCAACAAATATGTAGTCTTTTCCATGGTTGTGTGTACGAGAAAGGAAATGCAAGTGCGCGTTTGTGTGCTCCAAGAGTGCGTGCGTGCGCCCACGTTCGTGTGTGTGTGTGTGTGTGTTCGCTTGTGTATGTTTGTATTTGTGTTGTGTGTGTGTGTGTGAACATGTACTCGTGTGTGCAGTCACACACACACACACTCACACACACATACGTATCTGTATGTGTGTGTGTGTGATTAGATGAGAGTGGCAGTGCGACTCTTGCGTTTTGCCGTTTGTGGAGATGATAAGTCATGTCACATAAGAATGCGTCATGTCACATATGAATGAGTCATGTCACTCTTGCGTTTTGCCGTTTGTGGCTGTAATGCTATTCTCACTCAATCACACACGCGTGGCTTCTCTCTTGATCCTTTTCACTTGCCTTTTCTGGCTGTGTATGGCTTCTCTCTCCATCTCTCTCACTCGCTCTCTGTCCTGTTTGTTGCGGCGTGAACTACGACCACAGTGCATCACAACACTACAATATTGACTGCAACACGCACACACGCTCCTCCACTCGTGTTAAGATGATTGTTGGCACTTTGAGCATCAAACAGTCTCCACTACCGCCAACTCTCAAAGGCGGGAAGCGTTTCAGCTGTTTGCATCTGTGTACTGCACTGCGTGTTCCACTGTGTGTTGCACTGCGTGTTGCACTGCGTGTTGCACTGCATGTGTCTCCCTCACTCGTGTTTTTTGCCGCTTTTGGCAGCAACCAGTCTTTTCTCTTGCTGCCACTTTTCAAAGGTTGGGAAGAGGTTTGGCTGCGGCGATTTCGGCTTATACATATTGCCATACGGCGCGTCAGACTGTTGCAGTGTGCCGTACGTAGTGTGATGTAGTGTGATGTAGTGCGATGCAGTGTGATGCAATGTGTTGCAACATGGGTTGTCAGACCAGCAAATATTCTCCAAAACAGGATATTCTCAAGGGTCAGCGATAAGGTCACTTTACATAGTAAATTGAGTGGTGAGCTGACTTTTGAGAATAGCTACCTGCAGCCACTCCTTGACATTTTCCATCTGAGCAGCTTCGTTCGTGAACATCTTCACCTGAAGCGCCGCCTCCTCGTCAGTGTGTGTTGCAGTGTGATGCAATGTGTGTTGCAGCAGCTTTGTTCGTGAAGATCTTCACCTGAAGCGCTGCTTCCTCGTTACTGTTTTTTTCAGTGTACTGCAGTGTGCTGCAGTGTGCTGCAGTGTGTGTCATATTGTGTGTTGCAATGAATTGAAGTGTACTACAGTGTGTGGTGTAGTGTGCGTTCGATTTATTTTTACCTGAAGCGCCGCCTCCTCGTCAGTGTGTATTGCAGTGTGTTGCAGTGTGCTGTAGTGTGTGTTGTACTATGCGTTGCAATGAATTGCATTGTGTTGCAGTGTGTGGTGCAGTGTGTGCTAGATGTATTTTCACCTTAAGCGCCGCCTCCTCGTCAATGCGTGTTGCAGTGTGTTGCAGTGTTCTGCAACGTGTGTAACAACGTGTGTTGCATGTGTGTTGCAATGGGTGTTGCAATGCGTGTTGCTTTGTGTCGCATTGTGTTGTAGTGTGTTGTAGTGTGTTGCAGTGTGTGGCGTAGTGTGTGTTAGATTTTATTTTCACATAAACCACCGCCTCCTTGTCAATGTATGTTGTATCGTGTGTTGCAAAGTGTGGTGCAATGTGTGTTGCAGTGTGTGTTGCAGTGTGTGTTGCAGTGTGTGTTGCAGTGTATGTTGCAGTGTGTGTTAACGTATGTATCACATTTCATCTAACACGCTTCCTTCTTGTCAACAATGAGATGATCTCACTGCAACACACACTGCAACATACACTACAACACACACCGCAGCACACACCGCAACACGCACCGCAACACGCACCACACACTGCAATACACGCTGCAGTACACACCACACCATACACAGCAACACATCCTAAGCGCCTCCTCCTTGTCAAAATTCAGATGGTCTAATTGCATCACACACTGCAACATACGCTACAACACACGCTGCAACACACAATGCAACAAACAGGTTGAGGAGGTCCAACTCATTGCAACACACACTGCACCACACACTGCACCACACAACGCACCGCACACTGCAACACAGAACGCAACACATCTGAGGCGCCTCCTCCTTGTCAACATCGAGGTGGTTCAGCTCATTGCACCACACACTGCACCACACACTGCACCACAAACTGCACCACGCACTGCACCACATATTGCACCACACACTGCAACATGCACTGCACTACACACTGCAACAAACCTGAAGCCTTTCCTCCGCGTCACCGTTGAGGTGGACTGACTTACTGCAGCACAGCAACACTGCAATACCGCAATACTGCAGCACTGCAGAACTGCAACATGCACCGCAAAACACACTGCAACACGCACTGCAACACGCACTGCAACACGCACAGCACCACAGATTGCAACATATCTAAAGTGTCTGCTCCTCGTCAAAATTGAGGTGGACTAAATTACTGCAGCACAGCAACACTGCAAGACCGCAATAATACAGCACTGCAACACTGCAGCACTGCAACATGCACCGCAACACACACTGCAATATATCTAAAGTGTCTGCTCCTCGTCAAAATTGAGGTGATCTAACTCACTGCAGCACTGCAGTACTGGAGCACTGCAACACGCACTGCAACACGCACTGCAAAGCATACTGCACAGCACACTGCAACACACCTGTATTGCCTCCTCCTCGTAAAAGTTGAGGTGATCTAACTCACTGCAACACACTGCAACACACTACAACACACTGCAACACACTGCAACACACTGCAACATACCTGTAATGCCCCTTCCTCGTCAAAGTTGAGGTGATCTAACTCACTGCGATTGATTTTGTTTGGGTTTGAGTCTCCCAACATGGAGTCTACGTATGGGGTGGCTACGATTAGTAGGCTCCTTAAAATTATAGGTCTCTTTTGTAAAAGAGCCCTATAAAAGAGACGATATTCGGGTTTGAGTCTTCCAACATGGAGTCAACGTACCTGCAGTGCCTCCTCCTCGTCAAAGTTGAGGTGATCTAACTCGCCGCGGTTTAGTTTGCTTGGGTTCGAGTCTTCAAAAATGGAGTCGAGGTTGTATTTTGATTTCTGTTCGTTGGGATCCATGGCAGTGACGCGCAGGAAATGCACCTGTTGTGTTGCAGTGTGTGTTGCAGTGTGTGTTGCAGTGTGTGTTGCAGAGTGTGTTCGTTGGGATCCATGGCAGTGTGCTGCAGTGTGTGTTACAGTGTGTGTTGCAGTGTGTGTTGCAGTGTGTGTTGCAGTGTGTGTTGCAGTGTGTGTTGCAGTGTGTGTTGCAGTGTATATTGCAGTGTGCGTTGCAGGGTGTGTTCGTTGGGATCCATGGTAGTATGTTGCAGTGTATGTTGCAGTGTGTGTGTGTGTTGCAGTGCGTGTTCGATGGGATCCATGCTAGTGTGTTGCAGCGTGTGTTGCAGTGTGTGTTGCAGTGTGTGTTACAACGTGTGATGCAGTGTGTGTTCGTTGGGATCCACGGCAGTGTGTTACAGTGTATGTTACAGTG
>Ga0335398_10006291_pt1 | contig 15114 bp, 8 predicted proteins | sample BON03_FD_205742 | JGI IMG/M metagenome (GOLD analysis project Ga0335398, IMG submission 205742) | Freshwater microbial communities from Lake Bonney liftoff mats and glacier meltwater in Antarctica - BON-03 (spades assembly) (version 2) | ecosystem: Environmental > Aquatic > Freshwater > Ice >... | reverse complement strand
TATGTGTGTGTGCGTATACAACGTCTACTGCGAGAGAGAGAAAGACGGCATGTGTGCGGGTATGTGTGTAACACTGTGTTTGTGTGAATGTGTGTGTGTGCGGGTATGTGTGTGACACTGTGTTTGTGTGAATGTGTGTGTGTGCGTGTATGTGTGCATGCAACGTCTATTGCGAGAGATAAAATCACAAACACAGACGTTGTATCAACGACGTTGAGTATGGATGTCAGAATATGAGAGCGAATGAGAAATGTGAGAGCAATTGAGAAAGAGAGAGAAAATATTTTGTACGTGTAGACACGAGCATACGTATTCTCCTACATAAGGAGAAATGGACAGGGAGAACCCATTTTCGCTTTACTTCCATCTTGTGCAAAACATGTACGCACGCACGTACACACTCGCATACAAACACGCACACACACACACACGCATGAGGACACACACACATGCACGCACACATGCACATACATACACACACACACGCGCACTCGCACACACACGCACATACACGCACACGCACACACACACATGCTGACGAAATGCTTTCGAGTTGTATTCCAAATACATCAAGTACAAGGCCAACTCATTGGTGACCACTAAATCTGCAGCCATTGATTTCCCAAGAGGTTACAGTGAGATCAGAGTTGCAACACACTGCAACACACTGCAACATTCCACTCATCAATGAGGTTACACTGAGATTAGCGCTCTAGACACGATGTATGTAGGGCGTGCGACGATTGAATTATACAGGAAAAATTGATTTCTGCTGCATTTCTCCATTTCTTTTCAAGAAGGACGATAGGTATTCTCGTGTCTATATATCAAGTTATCAGGCGCGCTTTAGACACTATGTATAAAGGGTGTGCGAAGATGAGACTATACAAGAAGAAATGGATTTCTTCCTTTCCATATCACCCTTTCTCCCTATGTAGGATGATGGGTATTTTCGCGTCAATATTTCGCGTCAATATATCGACACGAGATTTCAGGAGCGCTCGAGACACGATGTATGTAGGGTGTGCGACGATTAGGTTCTGTAGCAACAAATGGATTTCTTCTCCATTTCTACATTTCTCACTAAGTCAGATAAAAGTTATTCTCATGTTTAATTATCAAGTTTTCAGGAGCGCTCTAGACACGATGTATGCAGCGAGTGCAAAAATGTAAAGTGTATACGAAAGCATGCGGTATGATATAGAGAATGAATGACACCCTACTATGATGTCCCATAGAAACTCCTAGAGAAGTGTAAAGAGGTGTAAACGCCTCTACAGAGCTGCACCTGTACAAACACAAAACTACACCTCTACAAACACAACTACGCTACACAGCACCCGCTTGGCACAAACAGTGTGTCGTAGTGTCTTGTAGTGTCTGGTTGTGTGTTGTTGTGTGTTGCAGTGTGTTGCAGTGTGTTGCAGTTTGTTGTATCGCTGTTGGCTGTGGAGAGGTGCGGGACGTACACAGTGCGTTGCAGTGTGTTGCAGTGTGTTGCAGTGTGTTGCAGTGTGTTGCAGTGTGTTGCAGTGTGTTGCAGTGTGTTGCAGTGTGTTGCAGCGTGTGGCAGCGCTGTTGACTCTGGAGAGGTGGTTGGTGAAAGCCCTATTCCTGAGTCTTTCAGAGCATGCACACACGCTCACTCGCGCGTAATCACGCACTTCGGTATACAGACATGCACACACAAATTCGAGGAACAAAAGCGCAGCAGGTGAAGCTGGTAGGTCTTTATTTCGAAAAAATATGGCTCTCACACACCGACACGCACACACACGCACAAATGTCATGCACAACCACTCTGACGCTCTACACCCCACCACATACATGAATGAGTCATGTCACACATATGAATGAGACATTAACACATATGAATGAGTCCTTAAACACATATAAATGAGTCACGTCACGCATTTGAATGAGCCATGTCACACCTATGAATGAGCAATGTCACGCATGTGAATGAGCCATGTCACACATATGAAGGAGTCACATCACTCTACACCGAACCACTCTGACACATACCATTCCAATTGAACACCTTCGTGAAAACCGAGGGTGAAGTATCAACCCCCATGTTTCCCATTCCAACCCCACACTGGATATATATTTCAGTGCCAAAGCATGTTGGCGCCACGAATTCACCCGTGCCATCAAGTCTGCTCAGAGGAGGTGGACACGCGACACATGTTGACGGATACATGGCCGTTGAGGGAGCGCGGATAACCTCATCTGAGCGGCCATCAAAGTAGCCCAGAGCGCATGTCGTGGGGCAATCGGCAAGTCGCCAGAAGGGATTGGGCAAGACATATCGCGCCGACTCTCCGATGGTGTTAGTGCACAGTTTGCAGCCATTGTTCTCAGCAGAGCTGCAATGGGAATCACTCCAATACTCTCCATATCCGCAGGGATTTGCGGCAGGCGGTGCGACAGTGCAGAGCTCGCACGAGTTCGGAAGGTATCGCCTGATGTCAGCGTAGTATTCAAAGGGAGCCACGGCCTTGTACTGGTCCAGCTCGTACCACGAAAACCAAGCTGGCTCGAGCATCTCGACAGGTCGTGTAAATGAAAGCTCATCCGAGTGCAGATACTTTTGGTCGGGATGGTAGTAGCCGCTTTCGCAGTGCCAGTCACACGCTCTCACGGGATCAGCGGGGCTGACCCAAAAGGAACGGCTGCGAGGCTTAATACGTTCGTGGCAGGTCTCACACTCTCCAGAGCCGCGCCAGTTCTTATACTTGCCCGGCACACACAAGGCACAGGCAGCGTCACGGTATTCACCTTGATCGGGCCCTTCGTAGCCAACATTACACCTACAATACGGCGAGGCAAACGGCGACCACGAGAAGGACGGACATGCATTGCAGTCTGAAATGAGGCCGAGAGGAGCTTCGCCTCGCGGAGTCTTGTAAGTCACCTGGTGGCAAGCAGTACAGATGGAGCCGTTCGTGCCCCAAAAGCCAGGCTTACACAAGCACTGTTTCACTTGCCATCTGCCTGGATCAGAGGTCGCGTTCGCAGGGCAGTCGAGGCAAGCGCTCTCGCTGATTTGGCCCACTTGAGGTGAATACTTGGCTTCCCCACACATGGAGCAGTTGATGGGCCCAATCACATCCTTGTACTTGCCATGCTCGCAGACCGTGCAGACAGTTCCATCCTGTCCGTAATAACCGTAGTTACACATACAGTCAACTTGGCGAGGACTGGAGGTATTGGATACGGCATTTGACGGGCAGCTGATACATGCTGACGGACCAATGAGCTCTTTGAATGTGTCGTGCGGGCATGCAATGCACGGGCCTCCATTGTCGCCTGTGTGGCCCATGTTGCAAGAACAGCTGAATACATCCAAGCTACCTGGCCTAGAGACAGAGGCGATCGGGCACTGCGTGCACACTTCTTGGCTGGTGGCGGCATAGGAGATGCCATACTTGCCGCGGTCGCAATCGATACATGCGCCGGAGCCCGAAATCGTTTTGTATTTGCCGCGCTCGCAAGCGTGGCAAGACTCAGAGCGCCCGGTATATCCTGCATTGCACAGACAGTCGTCCACGGCGTCACTTTGCCGCCCGAGAGTCCAAGACTGCACCGGGCACGCAGCGCACGCGTCTGAGCCTTCCCAGTTTTTGTAAGAACCGATCTCACACTTTAGACAGTAGAGGTCTCCCTTGACGAAGCTCCCGCCATAGCCCATGTTACAAGAGCAATTCATGAGACCTGGTGCACCTGCATCTGACTGCGAGAAGAGGGGACACTCGAGGCATGTCGAAGCATCAGTGGCGCCCAATGTCGACGAGTACGTGCCAGGATCGCACGCAATGCAGGCTGTCACGCTTCCGTACCATGCACGGTACGATCCAATCGGGCACGAAAAACAATCCCCACCCACCTCGCACTGGCAGTCGTCAAATTTGGAGCTACCTGCAACAGAACGCGATGGGTACGGACACAGAGTACAGTTATTAGATCCCAAATCCTTCTTATAGGTGTTGATGGGGCACGGAGAGCACGCCTGGCCATCAGGTCCAAAAAAGTTAGTGCGCCCCGGCTTGCACAGGCAGTCAGAAATGGCACCACTTGCCGCGCCCACTGTGATGGTCTCGGCGGGACACGTGGAGCACTGGCTCCTGCCAGCTGCATTGCTGAAGGTGCCAACTTCACATTCGCTGCATGCACCTGAACCCGCCGCAATCTTGAAGTTGCCAATGTGGCAAGCAGTGCAAACTCCAGCGCCGGGCCCAGTGTATCCAGGCTTGCAGAAGCATTCTGAAACGTCTGAACTGCCTGCCCTCGAAGTGTGGTTGACTGGGCAGGCAATGCACGAGACACTTCCACCAGGATTGCTGTCAAAGAATCCTACAACGCATGCACAATCCCCAACATCGTCAGATGCTAGTGGTGACGAAGAGCCAGTTGGGCAGGCTGTACAGGCCATGTTTCCTGCCTTGTTCTTGTATGATCCTATTTGACAATCGTAACAATTCGGAGGGGTGCCTGTGAACCCAGCAACACATTGACAATCAGAAATGTGTGAGCTGCCTTCTACTGACGTTGATCTCGACGGACACATCTGGCAATCTGTAGTGGCAGCTGCAGCACTGGAATACTTGCCAGCAGCACAGAGCGTGCAGTCAGCAGGTCCGTCGACAGCCTTGAAAGTACCAGGCTTGCACATAGAGCAGTTGCCAGACAGGCCGCTGAAACCCGCGTCACACACACACTGACTCATCGCGGCACTGCCTCGCGGAGAACCTGAATTCTGGGGACAATCAAGACACTGCGTCTGCGACACTGCGGCAAAAGAGCTGAGGTATGTGCCTCCAGTGCAGGCGGAGCACGGAAGCGGTCCGCTGGAATTTTTGTAGGTTCCGGGAAGGCAACTTGTACATGAAGTGATGTTGCGGCAAGAAGTTGTCGTCAATTCCAGAGGCGCATCGCAAGTGACGATGCGCTTCTGTGTGAATCCTACGTTGCAGATACAGTCTGACAGTAGTTTACTGCCAGCTGGTGTAGAGAAGGTGTTATTTGGGCACATGGTGCATTCAGCAAGGGCGGTTGCTTGTGCATACTTTCCAGCTGCACAGGCCACACATTTCGACCCACCATAGACTGCCTTATATGTTCCCAGTTCACAGGCTGTGCAAATAGTGTTATTCCCAGAATAGCCCGGATTGCAAGAGCAGTCCAATAGATTGGGGGTGCCGCTGTCCAGCGAAAATGTATTCAATGGGCAGAGCTTGCACGCAGTAATGCTGCTCTGTGCAGTTGCGTTTGAGTATGTTCCAGCATCACACAAAGTGCAATTTGCAGGGCCAGTCTTGTTTTTGAACGTGCCCATCCGGCACGCTGAGCACGCACCAAGAGAACCCGTGTATCCACGGTTGCAAATGCACCCAACCAAGCTCATCGTCCCAATCGCTGACGACGAATTTTCGGGACAAGAAACACACTCAGACAGGCCAGACACGTCGGCATACTTGCCACTCTCGCACGAAACGCAGGCAGACGAGCCCTTAATATTCTTGTATGAGCCCAAGGGACACTGGGAGCACTTGGTGTAGTTGGCAGGAGACCCTGTGAAGCCTGGCTCGCAGAGGCAGCGAGAGAGGTTTGAACTTGCTAGCACAGAAGTTGAGTTACTGGGACACTTGATGCACTCAGACTCAAATATGGCTGCTTCCTTGCCGAGATACTTTGCAACGCCGCACATGATACAGTCATCACTTCCGTTCGTCGGCTTGTACGTCCCAATGCCGCATGCACCACACTGCCCACCTGGCCCAGTGTATCCGACATTACAGGAGCAATCGTCTTTGGCACCACTGCCAGGTTGCGCAAACGAGGAGCTAGGGCATTGCGTACAGACAGACTCGCTACTGGCAGCGATTGCACCCGAATACTTCCCTCCGGCGCAATTCACACATGCGGCGGAACCGCTGATGGGCTTCAAGGTGCCGGGCTCGCAGGCAGAGCATCGGCCGCCGGGGCCAGTAAAGCCTGCGTTGCACGAACAGTTGCTCAGACTTGTGCTGCCAGGCACCGAAGTCGTGTTGCTGGGACAGAGGATACACTGCGATTCTTCGAGAGCAGCTGTAGCACTTGAGTACTTTCCCAAGCCGCACAGGCTACACGGGTCCGAGCCATTCGTAGGCTTAAACGTTCCTGCTTGACACGATGCACATACCCCACCATCTGGGCCCGAGTACCCTGGATTGCACTTACAGTCCTCTACAACGACACTCGCCGGCTTGGAGTTGGAGTAGGTGGCGCACTGCTGGCAAGTACTATCGCCGATATAATCTTTGTATTGACCCTGCAAGCACTCTCGGCAGCCAGTACCCTCCTGGAAGTAGCCAAAATTGCAAACACATTGGTCCAGGGATGTCGATCTTGGATTCACGGTATTGTAGTTTGCAGGGCAGTCGAGACACACTGTCGCAGCTGTCATTCCGATGTACGACGCTTGAGCGCAAGCATCACACGTGGCATTACCAGTGCTGCTTTTGAAACTTCCCAGACCACATGCCGAGCATGGGGCACCATTTTGGCCAGTGTAGCCTGGTATACAACGACAGTCTGTTCGAGTATCACTGCCCACGTCTGAAGTCTGCTGACTAGGGCAGTCTTGACATGTTGCTTTGCTCTGTGCACCAATCACTGCCGAGTACGTATCCTCCTGGCATAAGTAGCATGCGGTTGAATTGGTGGAGTTGGAGTAAGAGCCTGCATTGCATTCAACGCAGGGCCCGTCGTCGACGGCATTTTTAAACTTTCCTGCTGGGCAGCTGCTGCAAGTCCCATCACCACTGCCCTCGAAGCCCATTTTGCAGATGCAATCAGTACTGGATGTGCTTCCAGCCAGAGACACAGAATTCGCAGCACATACTAGGCAAGAATCCATAGTGATAGATGCCACGCCGCTCGAGTAGGTCCCAGCACGACAAGCTGTGCAGACATCGTCGCCTGGAGCATCCTTGAATGTTCCCGCAACGCACGGTGTGCATACCTCTGTGTCTTCCGACAAACTATGTCCCCTGTCGCACTTGCATTCTAAAACATGAGTGCTGCCTAGACTAGACCAATGATTGGAGTCGGGACAGTCTAGACACAATGTCTCGTTGTTTGCTGCGACAGCACTCGAAAATTTGCCATGTCCACAGTCGACACACTCTGAAAGGCCCATGATCATCTTGAATGTTCCTGCCTTGCACGATGCGCATCCGATATTCCTTGATATGTCCCCTGTGTATCCTGCCTCACACAGGCAGTCTGCACGCAACGCACTGCGCGAACTGACTGTAGACGAAAATGGAGGACACTCCGAACATGAGGGGCTTCCGATTTCTTCCGCGTACGTTCCAAGTGCACACGGAGAGCAGGTTCCATTGCCTCTCCTCTGCTTTTCATAACCAGCATCACACGGCGTGCAATTGTATGATGTGCCTCCGTCAAGGCCGGTGTAGCCTGGAGAGCAAACACAGTCAACCACGGACCCTGAGGCAGGGTCTGATATCGTGTAGACTGGACAGTCTGTGCATGTCGTGTTTGAGAGGGCACCAAAAGCTGTAGAATACGTGCCTGCGGTGCAAAGCACGCACGCAGTAGATGCCATCCTGTCATCCCAGGTGCCAGGATAGCACTCTTGACACGCCGCCGACCCGTTTTGAGCCTTGAAGTATGATTTAGGACAAGCAGCGCAAGGACCGCCATCAGGACCCGAGTAGCCTGCGTTGCACACACACGATACACGGGATGATGAACCTGCATGTGACTGCGTAGATTCGGGACAGGAAGTGCAGTCTTGGCTCGAGTTAGTTCCATATTTGGTTCGATACGTGCCTGCCACACAGAGGTCGCAGGTGGATGACGCGATCTCATCCTGGTACGTTCCTGGGTGGCATGGGAGACAGTCGGACGTGCCAGTGTCTGCTTTAAAGGTTCCAATTGGACAGGCCGCGCATTTGATACCAATCATCTCGTCTCCCATGTAGCCGGAATCGCAAAGACATTGAGCGAGAGAGGCACTCTTGGGACCCGTCGTGTTGGAATGCTGAGGACATTCTTGGCAGGTTGTCTCTGAGATCTGACCCTCCAGCGCAGAGTGCTTGCCAATCGCACACAGAGTACAGTTTCCGGGACCAGGGAGCTCCTTGTAAGAGCCAGCCTCGCACGGATTGCACGCAACCTCGCCCCCCCCACCATGCGTCCCTCTCACACAATCGCACGAGCTTATTTGAGTGCTGCCCTTGAACAATGTCGTAGTTCCCTGTGAGCATTCGAGGCAGGTCGATTCCAATGTCTCAGACGGTGAGCCGGAGTATTTGCCAATGTTGCATTGTGTGCACGGATCCTTCCCTAGTGTCGGTTTGTAAGTGCCCGGAGGACATGCAATACATTGCGATAGCTCGCCCGTGTATCCTTCTTTACATAAACAGTGCCAGCTTCCTTCGGATCCAGGAGCGGATGACGTAAACTGTGGGCAACTTGTGCAGGTGCTTTGACTTGTCGCCCCCGTGCTCTGCAAATAGGTGTCGGCTGGGCACAACGTGCACTCCTGATTTCCATCGACGCTTTTGTACGTACCTCTTGGACACTTTGTACATCCTTTGGAGGCCTTAGTAAAGGTGTATCCTGGACCACACACGCAGTCGGAAAGCTCGTCACTACCAACTTCTGACAGCGAATTGGCAGGGCAACTGGTGCAAAGAGACACACTGACCGCAGCTTGTTGCCCCCCGTACGTGCTCTGGGGGCACTCTGTACACGCGACATCTCCAAACACTGACTTGTAGGTTCCGCCTAGACATTCCGAGCACACCTCGGTCCAATTTGTCCGTGAGAAGCCTCTGATACAGTGACAAGCGGTTCGAGTCGTGGAACCTGCAGCAGAATATGCGTTGGGCGTGCACGACTCGCACGCACTCTCGAAGACTGCGCTGAGCTTTTCTCCAAATTTGCCTTCACTACACGGCGTGCAGACCGACGAACCATTGGTTGGCTTATACGTTCCACTTGGGCACGCTGAACAAGCAGCACCATTTGTGCCAGTAAAGCCTCGATTGCAGACGCAGCTGAGCAGTGATGGGCTTGCATTACTCGAAAACGTCTCGGCAGGGCAGTCCTCACAGGCCAACCATTCTTCAAAAGCATTTGTATTTTCTCCATACTTTCCAGGCGCACAAGCGGTACATGATCCTGATCCGTTGGCAGGTTTAAACGTTCCTGCGACACATGCAATACACGTTGAAGGCGAATCACTGGTGAAGCCTTTGTTACAGACACATTCACTGGCACGGGTGCTCTGGGGTGGCGAGCTTGAGTCAGCTACACAATTTGAACATGCCATGGCGCCATCTAATGCCTTGTACTTGCCCGGCACGCAGGCAACACAGGTTGACGAACCGTCTCCCTCATAGCCAGCATTACACAAGCACAAAGCAGCAGTGTTGGACGCACTTTGCGATGACGCATGTAGTGCACAGTCGAGACACACAGACTCGGTAACACCACCGACTTGTGTGCTGTACTTCCCTGCCAAACAATCTGTGCAAGAGCCTGAGCCATTGGAAGACTTGTACGTGCCAGCCTCGCACTTGCGACACGCCTCGCCGTCTACACCAGCGTAACCCTTACTGCACGTGCATTGTGTCACATTTTCACTGCCCTCATGGTTCCAGGAGCCAAATGGACAAGCCGTACAGTTGCCACTGCCGCTCCCCTTGTACTTGCCAGCTAGGCATAGCTCGCAACCGCCCAGTGCGCTCCGCCGGGTGATCTGGATATTCAACATCTTTAATCCATCACCATCTCTCTGTACACTCTGATCCATAACAGTAACAAACACTTCACACAACAACCATCCCACAGCAACTATCATCGAACAAGTGAGTTCGCAACAGACTGTCAGCGCTACGTCAAAAATCTGAACGGTCTCCACACACACATACACACACACACACAAACACCTCACAATGTGTATATATATATACCTGAACACAAATCATATCAGAAGAGCTTCGTCTCAAATTCTAGTAAGCACATAATCAACAAATTTCCGCATAAAGGAACATCTCCCAAATTTTCCCGAGATTGAGTGTGTCTTTCGTCCTCGGTCCCAAGTTGTGCAATGTTATTTACGACCAAAACGGCATTTATTCCGTGACACCAGCACCGCACATTTGCAAGGCGAGAGAGAGAGAGAGAGCCAGAGTGTGTGGGCGTGAATATGAGTCCGTACTTTTATGTGTGTATATATGTTTGTGTGTGTGAGGGAGAGAAAACGAGAGGCTCACATTTCCGAATCAAGCCGTTCAAGAATTTGTCTCATGTAAACATTGTCCGGTGTTTCGAGATGAGTTGAAGAAAGCCCGCGAATGTGCACGTGTGGGGTAGAGTTGTGAGGGTAGCAGGGAAGGGGCAGGTGCCCAGGTTGGCGGGAGAGGAGCGGGTGAAGAGGATTCTCAGTGCTGTTTTGACGGAGACTACTGCAGACAGAGGTGGCGCTGAGGAGACCATCAAGGGAAGCCTGAGGGGGGGTAGACGAGAGGTCTCGAGGATGCAGTATCCCGTTACCACCTCCTCCCATCCCCCCCTCTTTTAAGATGTTAGCCTCACCGTTTGCGCATATTGGGTTTTCTGTACTTGAAAAGTAATGGCTCTCTCTCTTGCTCTTTCTCTCCCTCTCGTTCTATTTGTCGATTCTAGGTTTCTCTTTCGTCCCCATATTCATTCATCTTTTCTTATGTTGCGTTGTGAAAAGGTCAATTCACCCTGCAATCAGTGGCAAATTTGAAGCAAAAGACAGGAAAAAGAAGCAGTGGGGCAAAAAAAGGTACTCTGGGCCAGCCCAAGGATAATTAATTCATTAATTGATGAATTCTTGACCTCATTGATTAATTAATTAAAGAAGGAAGATTCTGACCTGTGAATTGTGAATAATGATTAGCATACTACATCAACAGGACAGAGTATCCGTCAGGATGTAGTCAAAAATGACATGCCTGCGGCGCATTTTTGCTTGCGGCGCATTCTTCTCAAGGGAGATCTTGCCTGCAGCGAATTTTTTTTCAAAAAAAATCTTGTCTGTGGAGCATTTGATTTCGGTGTATGGTTTGGTTTACCAATTCATTGGTATTAAAACCCATTTGAATTCAAAAATACAATGATCACAACGACACAATTTGTAAAAAAAATGGGAAAAGTGTCAGATAACAGACCCATTGTCAAGAAAAACCTAATGAGATACAAATCGCACAACACCAATTCAATTCCAAAACAGTTTATAAGAAACAACATACGTCATCACACGTGACAAAAGCATCACACGCCTGCGAGCCAAAACCTCTCACAGAATAAATCAATCCAGCGGCTGATACCGGTGACCACCCTTGTCGCTACGGTCTTCAACGATTTCGTACGGCGACTGCCAGGTATGCATGCGCCCCGTGGTACGAATGCGAAGAATCGTACCCGCAATCGTCGGCTCGGAGTCAGGTGAATTAATCGAGACAGTTGAAGAGAGGTGCTTCTGTTGACATAATCCAAGTCACTCGGCGTGACCGTGACGGTGGAGAGCAAACAGCTCTGCAAAAACAGAGAGTCTCACTCAGAGGTGTGTGTGTGGGGGGTGTCAACTCACCAATGACCAAGCACTCAGATTACCTTGTTTGAAAGGACACAAGAAGCCAGTGAATTCTTGTGTATTGAAACACCTCTTCTTTTGAGGGAGTTCAGCAACAACAACAAAATCGCCAAAAAAATCCGGAAATGCTTTCTCCGACACACTACTAATGTTACGCTTTCAAGATTCCGCGGCTGTCGCCGTAAAAAAAGATCCGCGGGTTTTGACACCGCGCTTCGCCCAGTTTTAATCAATTTTGAGCCAAAGATTCTGAGAAGTTGTTTGCTTCACTGAAAAAAAGGCATGCCACGGCTATGATTCATAGGATACCTATTCAGGCTTCTTTCTGCACATCAAGCAATAATCCCAGGGCAATCTTGCTGAAAGCGACCTACAAGAGAAGGAGTGTCATCATCTCTCGCCACCCTGTGGTCTTGCTCACTCGCTATCCACCTCAACCTTGCTACCATCCAATACAACGCTGGTCTGTTATAGTAGGATGCCATGACATGACATATCCATATCTTTGCCACGAGTAGTCCCGTAAAAAGGCTGCGTGTGACTATTGTGTGAACCGTGACTCGTATACATGTGGGTCATGCTAGTGAGTATTATGAGGGAGCCATGCAAGGCCCTTTTCAAAAAGAGACCTGACCTTGTAAATTGTGGTCACTGCATACATGATCCTATTATTTCCAACCACTGATCTGATATGCCCATGAGAAAATTGCCAAATTTAGAAAACTGTAACGCTATAGTAGTGCCTGTACACATTATATATTGGTGCCCAGGCGCTGGGCGCACTTGACGGTGAACAGTGTGTGCATCTCAGTGTGACGTGATGCACTCATTTCAGTGACATGACCTATTTATATGTGACGTAGGTTGAGCAAAAGTTACATACTGCTAATATTCATACTCACTCCCACGTTGATTGACCTTGGACTGACTTAATCGTACACGTGCGGGTGGAGGAACCATCGAACCATTTCCATCCAATCTAACGTGTCTGGTCAACAGGAGTCGTTACTGTCTACGCCAGGCTATCTACACCACTTTTCTTGAAGGTCCGATCTAAGAGGAGGGCGCGCCAGTGGAGCTGAGAGACTCAGTGTAGACTGTCATGCTGGAAATAATCTCTTCATCCTCACTGTGGCACGCTTGGATTCTTATTTCCATGTCACGCTCCAACACGTTTTCAAGACTCGTTTGAATAGCACGGACGCGCTCATCCTGACGCTGAGGCAGAAGTGGGGACTTGGCGCCTGACTTGGAACATGCCTTCAATGAGTATTGGATCCTCTCGGAATCGGAGAAAAACTTACAGTGCGGCGAGTGACTCGCCGCACTGAGGCGTCCAGCGGAACTTGGCTAAGTGGTGGCCGTCGGGTTCCGAGGCCATGAGGTGCACACGCTCGTGACATTGCCCAGCAAGCTTGTTCATGTACACCTGCACGTGCACCTTGAGCTCCTTGAATAGCGAGCAGGATCTGTCGTGCAAAATGCGCAGGCCCATGAGCTTGCGTTTGAAGTAGCGGTTATACTGCTTGCGGCTCATCTTCTTCGTGTAGCTGGCATCTCCCAGCAGCTGGCCAACTGACAACTCCGCCAGTAGGCCGAGCATCCACTTGCGTAGCAACTTCGATGCTGCATTTCAGAATTTACACAAATATTGTGCACATAGAGCTTCCAGCAAAGCTACTGGACTATTTCTTACGAAGTAATTCAAGCAACATCAAATAATTGGAGTGCGAAACATAGGGCATAACATACCTGGTTGTAAAATTGTCCATTCTGTCTGTACTCCCGCTGTTCCTCTCCATGTCCAAGAAATGAAGGCCATTAGGCATGGGTGCAAAGCCCAGGTTGGCACTTCCCTTGCCTACCTCAGCCTCGTACTTGTCCTTGCTCGCAAGCACGCAGAATGCGTGAAAGGCATCTGTGTTAAAATCCTGCGGAAAACAAAGATAGAACAGAGAGAGTGTGTGCAGCATTTGTGTAATTTTCCGAGTGGGATATCATGTGGAAATCTGAAGGCCAGAAAATATAATATCCGATGTGCGAGATGAAAACCGAAAAGAAGTGTGTGCTGCTTTGATTTATTCGATGTGATGTGTTTTCATCCAAACTTGCCGATTTCCTGATCTCTGGCTGCAAGTTGGGCACCACGTGAAACGTTTGAAACGCTTGTTTACAACCTTGCAAAGCACTGCACCACGCTGCAGCACCCTGCAGTACCTTGCAGCACCCTGCAGCACCCTGCAGTGTGACATGCTGTATACCTCCAGGCGCATGAGACACACTGCACCGCACTGCAACGCACTGCAGCACACTGCAGCACGCTGCAACCGCATATCTTGAGACGCATGGGATGCACTGCAGCATCCATCTGGGGCTTGGGAATGATGACATATTGTAACCTTAGCGACCAACGCGTGTTTTCCGTGCTGCATGACAGGACTTTTCCAATCATCTATGCATATGTGATATGACACATTCATACGTGCAGAGGGTGTGAATCAGTCAAGTCACACGTTTGAAATAAGTCATATCATGCGAATGAAGTTCAGGTCACACACATGAGTCATGTCTCACATATGAATAAGTCATGTCCTCCATCGTGACGCAATTTCTAGGCCTCCAAACTGAGTGCAGCAAGCGTCCCCAGAACAGGCTGTATAACACCTACGTAACCAAAAAACTTATAAATTGCACCGAGAAACACCTTGATCAGCGTGTTTTGGGGCTGCTGAAAATAAAGACTTCCGCCGCCTCCGAGTTCTTTCTGTCGTGATGGAAAAAGCACATGAAGAGACGGCGCCATCCTTTTATTGTTCGCTAAGATATCGGGTATTGCACCCCTCAGTTTAAGTACTTCCAGAAATTGTAACAGCACGGTGAAAGCACGATCTTGTACTGCTGACACTGTCCAGAATGCACGCATGCCATCGAGCAATCGTGGGAATGCATGAATGGGCCCACCATAGTTTTTAGGATCTATGGGCGGCAATATAATCTTTATTGCCGTGTTGAAAGCTTGTGTACTTCGGATGCAAACAGCTTCTGAGTCCAGTCTTGGTGTGTTGCGTCTTGTGTTGTCGTTTTGGTGTGTTGTCAAAAGGTTCACCGTGTTAGCGGATGGCCACATATTCTGCACAAGTGTCTCGATTTGCTTACTTGAGGCTGACACCAGCCTCTGCAGTACACTACATAATATGTCTTCCTGTTCAAATTTGCCATAATTCAGGTTGACCATGAGGTCCTGCAAGGTTTCTGGTGGGTAGGGCACACACGACAGCGAGAGCTGTTGGTGTTGTGGAGCAGGGGCGGAATCTTTTGCCATATGCACATGGTCTCCGGCCAACGCCTACTGTGTGTTAGAGACAAAGTGTGTGCGTGTGTGTGTGTGTGTGTGTGTGTGTGTGTGTGTGTGTGTGTGTGTGGGTGTGTGTGTGTGTGTGTGTGTGTGTGTGTGTGTGAGTGCGTGGGGTGGT
>Ga0335398_10006267_pt1 | contig 15156 bp, 12 predicted proteins | sample BON03_FD_205742 | JGI IMG/M metagenome (GOLD analysis project Ga0335398, IMG submission 205742) | Freshwater microbial communities from Lake Bonney liftoff mats and glacier meltwater in Antarctica - BON-03 (spades assembly) (version 2) | ecosystem: Environmental > Aquatic > Freshwater > Ice >... | reverse complement strand
CCATGACGGGTGTGGCACTTTCTGTCCGAGGGTAATATGGTTTTTTAACGCCCATTCATTACCCAATTTCAGCCAGTTATGCCATGCCTGTTAGCCCCGAATTACCACGCTCGTGAATAAGATGGGCGAATATGCCATCTACCCCCGCTCAATGACCGTTGGATTACAAATATATTTCACTATTATTGCAGACGTCGGATGGTGGTCCGGACCCGCTAGCGCGGCAATCTCTGCATCGCCTCAAGTGGCGGGCTTTCCGGCGCTGCGTAAAATAATTCCACTCGCTCAAAACCGAGGCTGGCATAAAAACGCTGGTTCGCCGGATTGCTATTTTCGAGATAGGCCATGGTACCGGTGCGGTCACAGGCGTCCAGAACCGGCTCGATCAACCGCCGGCCAAGCCCCCTGCCCCGCCCGGCGCTGGCGACTCCGACAGTGAACAGATAAGCGTGAGCCTCCTTGGGATGATGTCTTGCCATCGCATCGCCCGCCGCCTTGCCGCGCATCAGCGCGCTCCAGCCGCCGCTGGCAAAGAGACCCGCATAGGTTTTCAGCATTCCGATTGGCTTCGCATCGGGCTTGTCACCGGGCATCAGCCACATGGTCGCGGCGCGGCCTTCGCCGTCCTCGCTCAAAATCTGACAGAAGCCATTGGGTGCGTAGATATGCCGCGCCAGATTGGCAAAGGTCCGCTGCATCGGTTCAAAGCCGCCGAACAGCCAGCGATTGAACGGATCATCGCGAAAGGCATCGGCGGTAATCTCGGCCAGCGCCGTGACGCTCTCGCGGCCAACGCTGTGAATGCCCGGCGCGGGCACAATGTCCGATGCTTTCAGCATCGGTGCCAAAGCCAGAGACCGCTAATAGATACCGCCTTCGGCCTGCAAAAATTCATCGTCATTTTGCGCCGGACCGCGATTGCGACTGGCTTCCAGAGCCCGGGCCTGCGCCGCGGCCCGTTCCGCGATCAGCTGCGCCTTGCGGGCTTCCAGCCGGGCCAACAGTTCGTCCTGGCGAATCGAGCGGCGGGGCTCGGTTTCGGGCTTGAACACATCCCAGATGACAGCCGATTTAGGGTCATCAGTCGGCCATCCGCCAAAGACTCGCTTGCCGGTTCTGCGATCCACGCGCACCATCCGCACGCCTTTTGGCGCGACAAATGGTGTTTTCGGCATGCCAGCCATTGCCCGCTCGGCAAAGCGCCGGAAGATTGGCGCGGCCAGCGTGCCGCCCTGCGCATAGCCGCCCATCGCGCGTGGCTGATCGAAGCCCAGATAGACGCCTGCCACCATGTCGGGTGAGCCACCGACGAACCAGACATTGGTCGGACCACTGGTCGTGCCGGTCTTGCCGAACAGCGGCCGGTCGAGACTTCTCAGATTTTGCGCCGTGCCGCGGGTGATCACGCCCTGCATGATGTCGATCATCTGATAAGCGGTCATCGGATCCATCAGCTGTTTGCCGGATGAACGCGGGCGCGGCATTGGCTCTCCGTCCCAGTCGCGCAAGTTGCAATCTTCACAGGTCCGCTTGTCGGAACGGAAAATCACCTTGCCCTTGCGATCCTGAACAAAGTCAATCACCGTGGGTGTCAGTTCGCGCCCGTGATTGGCGAGCATCGAATAGGCATTGGTCAGCTTCATCACCGTGGTATCGCCGGCGCCCAGCGCAAAGGCCAGATAAGGCTTATAGTCGCCAATCCCCATGGTCTTGATCGTCTTGACGACATTTTCCATGCCGGCGTCATTGGCCGCACGCACGGTCATCAGATTGCGCGATTGCTCAACACCCCAGCGCAGCGTCTGCTGACCGGCGCCGCGCGAATTGCCGAAATTCTGGAAACATTTCCGCCCCAGAGACGCAGATTGATAGACGCAGAACGGGGCATCTTCGATCAGTGTCGCGGGTGTCATGCCTTGTTCCAGCGCGGTGGCATAGACAAACGGCTTGATCGTCGAACCCGGCTGGCGCTCCGCCTGCGTTGCCCGATTGAACGAACTCATCCGGTCGTCAAATCCGCCCTGCATGGCCCATATCCGGCCATTGCGGGGATTTTGCACGACCATTCCGCCAGAGACTTCGGGCACATTTTCGAGCCGGTAGCTGCTCCCGCCCAATGGGCTGACGGCGATAATATCACCGGCTTTCAAAGCATCGGGAACGGATGCTATCTGGCCGGTGGTACCATCCGAAAAACCGATTTCCGCACCGCCGCCAGTAGGCCGGATGGCAACGGCGATCTGCCAGTTGGCATAATCTGTACCGATGAATGTGGAGGAAAGGCGCTGGGCCCATTGGTCATCCATCTCGATCTTGTTGATCGGACCGCTCCAGCCCTTGCCGCTGCTATAGCGCAGCAAACCGCCGCGCAGGGCATCCTTGGTATATTCTTGCAGTTCCGGGTTCAGCGACGTGCGCACCCACAGGCCGCCGGAATAGACGCTATAGGGGCCCGCCTTCTCGTTCTCGCCAAATTGCTCGATCAGCTGACGCCGCACTTCCTCGATAAAATAGCCGCCGACCCGCTCGAACCGGACCCCGCCACCGGAGATGGCGCCGAGCGGCTGTGCAGAGGCATTCTGAAACTGAGTCGCGGTGATCCAGCCATTGTCGCGCATCTCGCCCAATACCCAGTTACGCCGGCTGATCGCACGCTGTTCGTGTACTTCGGGACGATAGTTGGACGGCCCTTTGGGCAGAATCGCCAGATAGGCGATCTCGTGCAGGGCGAGCGCATCGACATCCTTGCCAAAATAGGCCTGGGCAGCGGCTTGCACGCCATAGGCATTGCGACCGAGGAATATCTGGTTGAGATAGAGTTCGAGAATCTCTTCCTTGGTCAGCACATCCTCTATCCGGTAAGCCAGAATCGCTTCGCGCACTTTCCGGCGATAGGACACCTCACTGCTCAGCAGCAGGTTTTTTGCCACCTGCTGCGTGATGGTAGAGGCGCCGACCGGCCGGCCGCTGTTGCTAATATTGGTAAGAATCGCGGTCGCGATGCCGGGATAGTCCAGTCCGCCATGTTCAAAAAAGGTGCGATCTTCAGCGGCCAGATAGGCGCGCACCAGCAGCGCCGGATATTCCGAATATTCCAGCTGCACGCGCCGTTCGCGAGCATAGCTGTGCACCGGCTCGCCATCATAGGCGCGCACCATCGTCGGCAATGGTGGTTCATAAGTCTGAAGCGCCCGGGCATCAGGCAAGTCCCGGGCAAAGATCAACCAGATGAGGAACCAGCCGAAGACGCATAGCGCCAGGAATGCCACGAGCAGCCGAAACCATTTTTTCTGCCAGAATCTCTCGATCCGCTCGAAAAAGCTGCCTGTGCTTCGTTCCAGTTTGTAGGCGAGGCTTTCTCCAGCCGTATCAGACGCTTCATTTACCATAGGCTGGGCTATCTAAACCGGCTCGCATCCATTTTCCAGCGATTATCGATGAAAAACGCGCGCCGCCTCGACAAGGGACAACCGGATGTTCTTACCCGGTCATGTTTTTCTAGCGCATCGCAAGTTTCCGGGCGAAATGCGACTCGATTGCGCTCGCAACACCGGCAGCAACCTTGGTCCGGCCCTGACGGGAATTCAGGAAGGCCACATCATCCTTGTTGGTCAGATAGCCGGTTTCAAACAATACCGACGGCGTATCGGGTGCCTTGAGCACGACGAATGAGGCATAGCGGTGCGGAATTTTCCGAAACGTCATTTCCCGGCTGCTTTCGCGATGGAGCAATTTGGCAAAATCTGCTGAGACATTCATGGTTTCGCGCTGGGTCAGGTCGATCAGGATCGATGAAACGTCGCGCGTCGCGCCGCCAAGATTGATGCCATTGATGATATTGGCCTTGTTTTCGCGCGCCGCCAGTTTGGCAGCTTCGCGGTCGGAAGCGACTTCGGACAAAGTGTAGACCGTGGCGCCGGAAGCCAACTCGTTGCCCGCCGCATCGGCATGGATCGACATGAACAGGTCCGCATCGAGCCGACGCGCAATACCGTAGCGTTCTTCCAATACCAGAAACTCGTCGCTATCCCGGGTCAGCGCCACCCGGACCCGGCCACCCGCGACCAGCCGGTCGCGAATTGCCCGCGCAATTGCCAGAGTCACGTTTTTTTCGCGCGCGTCACCATGAGGAGAAATGGCCCCCGGATCGTGGCCGCCATGGCCGGCATCAATGACCACCAGCGGCCTGCTCGGATCATTCGGTCCATATATTTTCGGCAAGCGGACAGAATCCTGCGGTTTGCCAAGGGGTGCCTTGACACTGTAGCTTTTCCTCGGTGGTTCAGCGCGAAATTTCAGCGGCGGCAGAAACGACTGCCGTCCGCTTGCGATCTGATTCTGACCGACCGATTGCAGGCTCAGCTTGAGACTTTTCCCGTCATCCGAAAAACTGCCATCTGTGATCACCGCCGGGCGATCCAGATCGAAAACGATCCGGGCGGTGTTGGGATTATATTGCCCCTGGCGCACAGCCTTGACGATACCGTTGGCATAGCCGCCCCGCCCGGCCGTGCCGCCCCGCACATCTACGGCAATGCGGTCCGGACCGATTAAGGAAAAGGTTGACACGCCTTCAACAAGGTCGTCAAATGCAATTGTGATCTGTGAACCACTGGCTTCGATCCGGCTGACCGACCCTGCCTGAGCAGGATTGATCGTCAGAAGTGCCGAAACCAGAATAGTAGCAAATGCCATCGTCTGCTTATGCATCCTGCGGCGCTCTTTGGTCCAGTCAATTTTCATAGATTGCGGCTTCCTGAATTAATTCATCCGTTAAGACGGAGTAAAGAAGCGACTAGGGATACTTTCGTAAGGTGCCGTAAAATGACACGGTTAATGGAGCATTAGGGACGAATTTGTGCGCCCCCCGATTGCCCGATATGATTCCGCTTGATCACAGTTTGTGTTGCCGATCAGCGCGAGCGGTGCTAGCAGCGTGTCTGAACCTTTCGGGACCAATCCCGGGGTGGTTCTTCTAAATGCCGAAAATCATTCGGCATCTACCAGGTTGACGCAACATGAGGCATGACATCTCCGGCTTTGAAGCTCTCCTTAGAGGAGGCGCTTCCTTGGGCGGAAAGTCTTTGGCTAACGGCCAGAGCCATGTGGTTGTTGCAGACACATTTTTATCTGAAATATTTGAAATCAACCGGATGACGCCGCCCGCCCCTTATCAAAGGAACGCGCGCACAGAAACGTCATCCCTATTATATCGCATGGACCCGCCGGGCTCTGATCCGTCGCACCATGCCAGGAGACTATTGAATGACTACGCGCATGCTAATCGACGCGCGCCACCAGGAAGAAACCCGGGTGGCTGTCGTAAAAGGGAACAAGATTGAGGAATTCGATTTTGAATCTTCCGAGCATAAACAGCTCAAAGGCAATATCTATCTAGCGAAAGTTACCCGCGTCGAACCTTCGCTGCAGGCTGCTTTTGTAGACTATGGCGGCAACCGCCACGGATTTCTTGCCTTTTCCGAAATCCATCCCGACTATTATCAGATTCCCAGAGAGGATCGCGAAAGGTTGCTGGCTGAAGAAGCCGAGCATGCTGCGGAAGAAGCCGCCTTGCGTGCCCAGGAAGAGGAAGAAGACGACTCGCCCGCCGACATGGTGCGCAGCGAAGCCACCGAAGAACTCGATACTGCGCTGGTCGAAGTCGACCAGGATGAAAGCGTCGACACGATCGATGTTACCGAAGGTGAAATGCCACTAGAAGATAATGACGACGACGACGATGATGATGATGATGATGAATCCGATTCATCGGAAGAAAATGGCGATGGCCAGGGCAAGAGCGGAGGCCGTCGCGGACGCGGTGGCCGCACCAAGGGGCGCGGCAAAGGCAGCATGCCCAAAGCCAGCGACCAGGCGCGTCAGAAACGCATGGCCCTGCGCAAACGCTACAAGATTCAGGATGTTATCCAGCGGCGGCAGGTTGTGCTGGTCCAGGTCGTCAAGGAAGAACGCGGCAACAAGGGCGCTGCGCTAACCACCTACCTCAGCCTGGCCGGCCGCTATTGCGTGCTGATGCCCAACACCTCCCACGGCGGCGGCATCAGCCGGAAGATCAACAATGCTGGCGATCGCAAGCGGCTGAAATCGATCATCGCTGACCTGAGTCTGCCGACCAGCATGGGCTGTATCGTCCGCACCGCCGGACTTTCCCGGACCAAGCCGGAAATCAAGCGCGATTTCGACTATCTCGCTCGACTGTGGGACGAAATCCGCGAGAAAACCCTGAGCGCGACAGCACCGAGCCTGATCCACAGCGACAGCGACCTGGTCAAACGCGCCATCCGTGACATTTACAATCGAGAGATTGAGGAAGTTCTGGTCGAAGGGGCCAATGGCTATACGGCGGCGAGAAACTTCATGAAGCTGCTGATGCCGAGCCACAGCAAGCGGGTGAAGAGCTATGCCGATCCGGTCTCCCTGTTCCAGCGCTATGGCGTCGAGGATCAGCTTTCGGCAATGTATTCGCCGGAAGTTCAGCTGAAATCCGGTGGCTATCTGGTGATCAACCCGACCGAGGCTTTGGTGTCGATCGATATCAACTCCGGACGTTCAACCCGCGAACACGGGATTGAGGCGACTGCGGTCAAGACCAATATGGAAGCGGCTGCGGAAATCGCACGCCAATTGCGATTGCGCGATATGGCCGGGCTGGTGGTGATCGATTTTATCGACATGGACCGCAGCGGCAATGTCCGCAAAGTCGAACGGGCGATGCGCGATGCGCTGAAAAACGATCGTGCGCGCATCCAGGTCGGTCGGATCTCCAGCTTTGGTCTGATGGAAATGAGCCGCCAGCGCCTGCGCACCGGTGTGCTCGAAGCCTCGACCAAAGTCTGCCCGCATTGCGAAGGCACCGGACTGGTCCGGACGGCGTCCTCCTCGGCCCTGTCAGCGCTTCGTCTGCTGGAAGAAGAAGCCGCCAAGGGCAAGGCCAGCATGATCAGCCTACGCACCAGCCAGGAAGCCTGCATTTACGTGTTGAACAGCAAGCGTCACGAAATCGAGGATATCGAGCAACGTTATGGCGTCTCGATCGAAATCGTGCCGGATGGCGAAACCGAAGGCGCCCGGATGGATATCCAGACTTCTGGCAGCCCGCCGAAAAACATGCCCAAATTCGAACCCATTATCGATGATGATGATGACGAAGATGATCATGTCGAAGAAGCCGAAATCGTTGAAGCGGAAGAGCGGGAAGACCGTGGAGATCGCGCTGAACGGGGAGACCGCGCAGAACGTGGCGAACGCGTTGACCGGGAAGACGGTGGTGAACGGCCCAAGCGCAAGCGGCGTCGGCGGGGCAGGCGCAACCGCGGTGGTGACCGTCCGGATTCCGGCACTGGTGAAACCGGTGGCGAGAACAATAGCGACAACACTAGCGAAGCAGCTGCGCAACCGAATGATACGGATGCCGGCGACAAGCCAGAGAAGCCGCAGTCACGCCCGCGCAGCAACAGCACCCGCAAGGCCGACATGGCACCCGATGCAGCAGTCGAAACCGGCGGTGATGAAAAAGCCGAGGCCAAGCCGCGCGGAAGACGCCGCTCTGCCAAAAGCGAAGCCCCGGCTGAGCAGCCAGCGGTAGATACGCAACCGGACGCCGAAGCGGCTGAAGAAAAGCCGAAACGGCGCCGTGCACCGCGCAAAGCCAAGGCAACGGCGGCCACACCGGCGGCTGAAACCACTGGCGGCCCCGCTGACGCAAGTGTTGATAAGAAGCCGCCGGTAAAACGGGCGCCGAGGTCACGGGCGAAGAAGGCCGACAGCGTCGAGGCGTCTGACACAGCCGCACCGGAAGCGCCGAAAGCTGCCAAGGACGTTAAAGAAACCAAGGAAAAGGCGCCTGCCAAAACGCGGAAACCGAGAGCAACCGCAAAGCCCAAAGATGACGCTGTCGCCAAATCATCCGACAGCGACGCCTCCGAGTCGAGCGACGGATCTTCGCGTCAGGGCTGGTGGCAACGCACCTTCGGATAACTGAACAGACACCGTTCCCGCTCCAAGTTTTGGGCGGGAACGGTGCAGGTTTCATCCGCGGTTCAGACAGGTGATGTCAGGGGGAAGGGCTTAAACCGGACTTTCATGCTGAGGAATTTCATGCGCAATTTTCTTGCTGTTTCATTTTCCCGCAACGGCCTGCCTGGCGCAGGCCGGATGACCCGTTTCATGGTGGCATTTCTGGCGATGGTTTCGATCGTCGTGCAACCCGTTGCCGCCCAGTCGATATTGCGCGATGCGGAAACAGAAGCCCTGTTCAGCGACATGGTGGCGCCGCTGGTGGCGGTATCCGAACTGGATGCCAAAGAGGTCGAGGTCGTCCTGATCAACGATCATCAGATCAACGCCTTTGTCGCCGGTGGTCAGCGGATTTATTTCTATTCCGGTCTCATCGAAACCGCAGATAGCGCCAATGAAGTGCAAGGCGTCATGGCCCATGAACTGGGGCATATTACCGGCGGACATATCATCCGTTTTGACGAAGGCGTAAAAACCGCAACCGGCATCACCATTCTCAGCCTGGTTCTGGGTGCCGCCGCCATCGCCGCCGGAGCCGGTGACGCCGGCATGGGCATATTGGCAGCGGGCCAGCAAGCCGCGATGGGCAAGTTTTTGGCCTTCAGCCGGGTGCAGGAACGATCAGCCGATTCCGCCGGTGCTCGCTATCTGGGAGCCGCCGGCATAACCGGCAAAGGTTCGATCGACTTTTTCAAGAAGCTGCAAAATTATGAATTCCGGCTCGGCATTCCGCAGGAGGACAGCTACGGGCGAACCCATCCGCTATCGGGAGAACGGGTAAGCCTGCTCAGGGATGTCTATCAAAAGGATCCCGCCTGGGACACGCCATCCGATCCGGCAATCGAAGCCCGATTCCAGCGGGTCAAGGCCAAGCTGCTTGGCTATACCGCCGACCCTGCCGTGACCTTGCGCAAATTTCCTGAAAGCGACCAGTCGATCCCTGCCCGCTATGCTCGCGCCTATGCCTGGCACAAGAGCGCCTATCCGGACCGGGCGCTTTACGAAGCCAATAAACTGCTCCAGATCGCACCAGACGACCCTTATTTTCTGGAGCTGCAAGGCCAGATATTGCTGGAATCGGGCAAACCCGACGAAGCCCTGCAATCGCTGCGCAAGGCGGTTCAGCTGACCAACAATCAGCCGTTGATCGCCAGCCTGTTCGGCCACGCCCTGATCGCCACCGAAGATCCGCAATATCTGGACGAGGCGACACAGGTCCTGAAAGCCGCCGTCAACAAGGACAATCGCAACCCCTTCGCCTGGTACCAGCTAGGCGTGGTCTATTCGCAGCAGGGCGATATCGCTCGCGCGCAACTGGCAACGGCGGAAAGCTCTTTGCTGGAACAAAATTACGCCGGTGCCATCCGCAGCTCACAAATCGCCATGGCCGGCATCGCGGAAAACACGCCTGACTGGATCCGCGCGCAGGACATTTCCTTCATCGCCAAGGCCGAATTTGAAAAAAATAGCCGTCGTCGCTAAGCCGTGATGCGCTTGCCCGAGCCATTTTGGCTGGACAAGCCGAGCGGCCATGGCCAATGCCGTCGTTCAAGGAAAGAACCCGATTGTGGATGACAAGATAGATAGAAAGTGGATGATTATGGCGGGTGGCGGACTGGCCATAGCGGCAACATTGAGCGTTTGGTTCTGGCAAGCCGGCAGCACCTCCTCAACCGAAGCAGCCAGTGAAGCGGCGCTGGCGGCAGGCATTGACGCACAGGAACAAAAAGCCATTGAGGCGATTGTTCGCGACTATATCCTGAAAAACCCCGAGATCATTCCGGAAGCGCTAGAGCTTTTGCAAAACCGGCAGAAGGCTAGCGCCATCGATAATGTGCGGGCGCAGATCGAAAAACCTTTTGCCGGAAACGCTTTTGCCGGAAATCCCAATGGGGATGTGATTGTCGTCGAATATTCGGATTTCAACTGCCCCTATTGCAAGCAGACCGAACGGGATGTCGCCAAGCTGATTGCCGAAGACAAGAATGTGAAAGTCGTGTTCCGCGAGTTGCCGATCCTCAGCGAGGCCAGCAATGACGCCGCCTTCATGGCGCTGGCAGCGGCCAAACAGGGCAAATATTACGCGTTTCACAAAACCATGTTCGCCACGGGTCGGCCGACCCCGTCGACGATCGAGGCTGCCGCCAGGGAAGTCGGTCTCGACATGGCCGCCGCACGCACCTTTATCGCCTCGCCCGAAGCCAAAAAGGAAATCCAGAATAATATCGCAATCGCCCAGCAAATGCGCTTCACTGGCACGCCTGCCTGGGTGGTCGGCAATCAGTCCGAAGTCGGCGCAGTCGGCTATGACGGTCTGAAGGAAATGGTCGCAAAGGCGCGCGCCGCCAACTAGGCGCTGTCCGCCCTGCCCTTGAACCCCTGGGCAATCACATACCATTCAGACGAGCCCTTGCGGCTGGCTGGTGGCTTGGCATGTTTGACCACGGTAAAATGCTTCTTGAGCAGGGTAAGCAGATCATTGTCGGTTCCGCCGGCCAGCACCTTGGCGACAAAAGCGCCACCCTCCTGCAGATTTTCGACCGCAAAATAGGCACCGGCCTCGACCAGTCCCATTGTCCGCAAATGGTCGGTCTGCTGATGGCCAACCGTATTGGCAGCCATGTCAGACAATACCAGATCCGGTGCACTGCCGAGCGCTTCGATCAACATGTCCGGCGCCGCGTCATCCATGAAGTCCATCTTGAAAATGGTAACCCCGTCAATCGGGTCGACATCGAGCAGATCGATTCCGACCACCGCAGCCTTGGGCGCAAATTTGCGCATGACCTGGGCCCAGCCACCCGGGGCAATGCCAAGATCGACCACCGCCTTGGCGTTACGCACCAGTTTGAACCGTTCGTCCAGCTCCAGCAATTTATAGGCCGCACGCGAGCGATAGCCCTCCGCTCTTGCCTGTTTGACATAGGGATCGTTGAGCTGCCGTTCGAGCCAGCGGGTCGAACCAATCTTCCGACCCTTGGCGGTTTTGACCTTCTGTCTGGTTCCTGATCTGCCCCGACTCATCGCGCTGACCGCCGTTCGTTGGCCGACATCAGCGAGCGCAATATGCCTTCGCGAATGCCGCGATCGGCTACCCCGACCCGGGTCGCAGGCCAGATATCCAGAATCGACTCCAAGATCGCACAACCACCGACAACCAGATCGGCGCGTTCCTTGCCGATGCACGGAATAGCCGCCCGCTCATCCGGTGAAGCATGGGCCAACATGGCGCTGATATCGCGCATCGATTCGGTCGGAACGATCAGACCATCGATCACTTTGCGATCATATTGCGGCAGTTTCAGATGCAGGCTGGCCAGCGTGGTCACAGTACCGCTCGTGCCGAGCAACCGGTAGTCGCATTGCTCGAGCCGCGGCAAGCGCGCCGCAAAACTGGCGAAACTGTCGGTGACTCGCGCCCGCATTGCGGCGAAGGCCTCGCTGCGCGCGACCGGGTCATCGCCATCAAATTTCTCGCTTTCGGTCAGCGAAACGACACCCCAAGGGGCGCTCTGCCAATCAAGAATCTCCGGCGCCGAACCGCTTGTGTCGACCAGCACCAGCTCTGTCGAACCGCCACCAATGTCAAAAATAAGCGCAGGCCCTTCGCCCGGCTCGAGCAAAATATGACAGCCGAGAACGGCCAGGCGCGCTTCTTCTTCCGCCGTGATCACGTCGAGCGCAATGCCGGTTTCTCGCCGGACCCGTTCGATAAATTTGTCGCCATTGCTGGCCCGCCGGCAGGCTTCGGTAGCCACCGACCGGGCAAGCGTCACATTGCGACGCCGCAACTTGTCGGCGCAGATCGACAGGGCGGCAACCGCTCTGTCCATCGCCCGGCTACTGATCTTCCCGGATTCGACCAGACCTTCGCCCAGCCGCACGACGCGCGAAAAGGCATCGGTGACAATGAAACCGTCCGAAGACGGTTTTGCTACCAGCAACCGGCAGTTGTTGGTGCCCAGATCAATTGCTGCATAGGAGCGCAATTTGGGCCAGCGCCCGGTGCCTGGATGGACAGGAGGCGCAATGCGACTCTGTCCTTTATGTGTCGCCGCAGGTTTCGGGCGGGATTTCCTTGCGGATAATCCGCCTTGTGCATCTTGCGGCGATGGGGATGCTTGATCCGCCATGACCTTACTCTTATGTTCTCCGGATCGGATAATACCGCCGGTACTTACCTTCTAAGATAACGCCGCAGCGGCTTTGACGCAAGGGCGGGGAACCCAGATGAACGGAATATATCATGTGCGGACGCAAATTCAGCCATGAAGAGCTGAGCTGGGCAGAATATCGGGACATATTGGCAATCGTTCAGCCACCGCCCAATAGCAATTTCCAGCCCAATTATAACATCTGCCCGACCCAGCAGGTGCCGGTGTGCCTCAACCGTGAAGGCAGAAGGTCGCTGGAACTCATGCACTGGGGACTGGTGCCGCCCTGGGCCAGGGACCTGAAATTTGCCGCCAGGATGATCAATGCAAGGGCCGAGACGCTGGCAGAGAAACCATCATTCAGGCCGTTACTCGAGAAAAATCGCTGCATCATCATGATATCCGGATTTTACGAATGGCAGCGCAGCGGCCAGACAAAGACGCCCTACAAAGTCGAGCGCAGCGATCACCAGCCGATGTTGCTCGCCGGTCTGTGGACGCATAATGACCGTCTCGCCATCGACAGCTATGCAGTGATCACCACCGCGGCACCAGCCTGCTTCGCACCCATCCACGACCGAGCGCCCGCCATATTGGAGAAAACGGATATCAGCACCTGGCTGGAAGGCGGCTGGCAAGAAGCCGAGAATCTGGCAAAAACCTGTCGGGGCGACCTGACAGCGACCCGAATATCCAGCCTGGTCAACAATAACCGCAACAATGGGCCCGAACTGCTCGAGCCATTTGCTGGATAGTCATCACCAAAAGGCTTGACCCTGGCCCGCTCCCTGCCTATTGCCGCGCTCCGGCACTCCCCTGTCGTATAATGGTAATACCACGGACTCTGACTCCGTTAATTGAGGTTCGAATCCTCACGGGGGATCCAATCTCAGATCATCCATTGATTACAGATAGATAAGTCGTTTTGGATCGCACCATCCGTAACAGTCATCCGTAACAGCTGCATTCCATCGATTAATTTTCCGAAATGCGTCGAATTGAATGCAAAGCTCGTTTATCAGCTGGCTGTGGCTTTAAAAATTCATCTCGTGGGAATTGACAGACCTCTGAATCCCCCCGAGGCAGTGAACCTCACATCATCAACACTCAAATAATTGGCAATAAGTGAACTCAACAAATACCATCAGGCTGAGAGATCGCCAACATGACCGAGATGTCGCTATCCTATATAAAATAGGGCGTGCGGTAACGCGCGACTTTTTGAAGTTTGGCCCTAAACGACCCAAATTTGTCTCTTATCCAGTAAGTAGAGGAATCGAGGAAGATAGGAAGCCAGTAAGGGTCAGTGTGTTTAGAACGCTACGAGGGTTGAAGAGTTGGGGTGTTTATAGTGGGACAGGGTTTCCCCTTGCTCCCTTCGGTGATGTCAAACGGATGCCTCGGTGGAAGGACCTGACATCGTTGATGAAAGCTCAGGTGGGTTGTATGGCGTTGGCTTTGGATCGAAGGGCAGTTTTCAAGGCCAGGTTCATTTCATTCAATCATCACCTCAACGGCAGTCTGCTCGAGCGTTTCAAGAATCAGCAAGGCAATCAATCTCTCGGCGAGATGGTTCGAAACGAATACGGGCGACAATGCCGAAAGCATTTTGGCCGCAACCTCAGTTTCTATTTTGTTATTGAAGAATATGATCGAGATGGCACGGTCCTCGTCAATCCTCATATTCATGGGTCAATTGAAATTCCCACGTTGAAGCTACCCAAAGACGTGCACGGCAACAAACGGAATTGGTTCAATCGATATGCCGTTCAGCATAGCTTTGATGAAGCGGAGCATTGCTATGGAAAGCAGGTTCTAAAACGGATGTCGCTACGAGTGATCGGTAGCAAATTCAAAAGGCCTCCGAAGGGGTGGAAGCCTGCCCTGCGTGAGCCTAACTTCAAGAAGCCCTTTGGTGCAATTCACCAAGGTGTAAGCTATGCGTTTAAGAATACAGAGATGGACGGGGTGAAACTTGGAGATCAACGGTTTTTCACCAGCCGACCGTTCAAGCAAGACGCACAAGAGCTATGGAAACACATCTCGGGGCGCAGTGGGTGAGCCGTAGCTGTGAGGTTAAAACCAAGGTTATGAACGCAAAATTGAGAAATGGCTGTTTTCCGGGGTTTAGGCTGGAAATGGTTGCGGATTGTTGCCATTTATTGCTCAAATAAGGCGTGAATCGCAGCACATACAGTTAGCAATTCTGTTCAAATTCAATCGTTTTGATCAAGAATACTCCCAAGCTTGCGAACAATAAACCGCCTGCGAATATCCCCGTCATGCAGATGGCTTTGCCGTATCTCCTGTCGCACTTGGGTTTGCATGATCGGAAGCGATAACTACCAAGTTGCAGTGCAACAAAAGAGAAGTCCGAGGGTGACGCCTGATCAGGCATCCGGGTGGAGCCTAAGTAAATGGCTTTCCAAAGCCCAAACTGATCCACAGGCCCCTCGACGCAATCAAAATCATCCAGAGACGCCGCACATGTCATTCCAGATAGCGGCTGGTTCTGATCTCCTCGAGCGACATAATTTTCCAACCAGCACCGTCAACATAAATCCCCAAGCCGGCCTTCTCCAGTTTCAGAGCGTTTTCTAACTCAGATGGCTTGCCGCCAAATTCAAACTTCTCAAAATCTTCGCCAGACCAGCCGGTGTGATCAATTTCTTCAGTAGCGAAATATGTGAGCTGGATTTGTGCCTGATGTTGATCCGGAGCAAAGATGACGTATTCGTCTGCATCCGCAGTGTGGGGAATCGGTACAGAAAAGTAATAATAATTCATTTGGTAACTCACTTTCGTTGTTTGGTGAGTTCATACTGTCGCACTGTTTAAGAGAGGTGGCTCGGTTTGTCTGCACAGTGATTGGCAAAAGATAAGTGGATCGTCTGCCGGTTGTTTCCTCATTATTCCGATATGGGGTGTCATGCAGGGAGGGCGTAGCCCGACCGGAATGACGCCC
>Ga0335398_10006264_pt1 | contig 15163 bp, 13 predicted proteins | sample BON03_FD_205742 | JGI IMG/M metagenome (GOLD analysis project Ga0335398, IMG submission 205742) | Freshwater microbial communities from Lake Bonney liftoff mats and glacier meltwater in Antarctica - BON-03 (spades assembly) (version 2) | ecosystem: Environmental > Aquatic > Freshwater > Ice >... | reverse complement strand
CCGCAATGCCTCGCGTGTCACGAGTGAGATTGTGACGAATACCAAAGCCGGTGGGATTGTTCTGGCCCATGACATCCATCCATCGACCGTCGCGGCAATGCCTGCGACAATCGACGGGCTGAAGGCCAAAGGATTCCGATTTGTCACGGTAATCGAGCTGTTGGCAATGGAGCGTGGCAGCACGCGGGCAGCGGGAGATGAAATTGCGTTGGGCACGGTCTCCAGACCTGCCGAACCAGCCGCTCCCGAAGCGACGCCGTTTGTTGTGACTCGCACCGCAATAGAACCTTCAGCTTCTCCAGCGCCGCAGCGGCAGCAGTAGTAGGAAGCCTGCGGATCGCTAGTGTTCCCGACGGCACCTTGTCGGAAGGCCTGATGGTTTTTTACATCTCCGCACGGGGGAGATACGTTTACACTTTCACTAATTCCCTATGCCCAAAACCTCATCCCGTCACTCCAAGCCCCTCGGCCCCACGACACGTGGCGTCCCCGCGCAGATTCGCACTCCACGTCAGACCTCAATAAGCAAACCTGGGGTTGCTGCTACTGCCGCTGCATCGGCAGAGTTTTCATTTTCGCTCAAGCCGGAGGAGGTTTTCAAGCACCTTTGCCGATTTGTTATCGGGCAAAATGAGGCGAAAAAAGTCCTGAGTGTTGCGCTCTGTGATCATTTTCAGCACGTCCGAATGTCGCTCTCTGGAAGTCCGGCGCGGTTCTATCAAAAACAAAACGTTCTTCTGATCGGCCCTACCGGTGTTGGAAAGACGCACCTGATTCGGTCCGCAGCAGAGTTGATCGGTGTGCCATTTGTTAAGGCGGACGCAACGAAATTTAGTGAAACCGGCTACACGGGTGGCGATGTGGATGACCTCGTGCGTGATTTAGTACGGCGCTCGGGTGGTGACGTGCGTCGCGCCGAGCACGGAATCATCTATCTGGATGAAATTGACAAGCTGGCGTCCAGTCAGGAATCCGGATCCCGCGATGTCTCAGGGCGCGGAGTGCAGACGAATTTGCTGAAGCTGATGGAAGACGGGGAAATCCCGCTTGTCTCGCCCAATGACGTGAATGGACAGCTCCAAGCCGCCATGTCCGCAGCGCGCGGGAATTCAGCCGGGGGAGGGGATTCGGTTTCAACAAAAAATATTCTCTTCATTGCGAGCGGTGCGTTTTCCGGATTGGATTCTATCGTCCGCAACCGTATTGTCGCATCGACGAAGCCGGGGCAGGAGTCTCGCGCCAAGCCGCTCGGCGAGAGCGCTGCGTTGGCGCAGGCTTCCACGGCCGATCTCATTCGGTTCGGATTGGAACCTGAGTTCATTGGCCGTCTGCCGGTTCGTGTTTCGTGCCACGCGCTGGACACCGACGACTTGTTTGATGTGTTGCGCAAGAGCGAGAGCAGCTTGATCCATCAATACGAGCGGGCCTTTGCCGCTTATGACATCCGGTTGACATTTGCCGATGATGGCCTCCGGGCGCTCGCCGCGCTGGCACGCGATGAACAAACCGGGGCGCGTGGGCTGATGACGGTGATGGAAAGGGTTTTCCGCGACCTGAAATATCGTCTTCCATCGGCTTCGGTAAAGCGTCTGACTGTGACCGCGCGAGTGGTCGCCGATCCGACGTCTGAGCTTCGGCGGTTACTCGCACGCCCTCGGAAGTCCGCTGCAAAACACCAGACAACCTCGCAGGGGTAGCTGTCTCAGCCAAAGTTTTTTATCCGCAATGAGAAACTAAACGCTCGCCGTGGAGGCGGTTTGCCAGCGACATTTGGCGGGTTCATGCGCATTGTCTTTGCTTCTTTGGGTTCTTTGGGCGACTTGCATCCGTTGCTCGCGATTGCCCGCGCGGCAGAAAAGCGTGGACACGTTGCTGTGGTTGCGGCGTCGGAGGTTTATCGTGATTATGTGACCTGTCTGGGATTTGAGTTTTTTCGGATCCGCCCGGACTTCCCCCACGATCCGCAACTGCTTGCACACCTGTTTCATCCCCAGTTGGGGCCCGAGCGGTTGATGACGGAGCAGGTGTTCCCGCAAGTGAAGACGACTTTTTCGGATCTTATGGAGGCAACTGTAGATGCGGATTTTATGGTGGTCGGGGAACTGCTTTACGTCGCGCCCATGGTGGCTGAAGTGCGTGGGATTCGATGGGCCAACGCCATCCTCGCACCCACCTCGTTCCTCTCTGCCTGCGACCCATGCGTGCTCGCTCCCGCACCAGTACTGTTCCATTTGCGAAAATTTGGCCCATGGCCGCATCGGGTAATTTTTTGGTTTGGCCGATTAATGACAAAACGATGGAGTGCCCCCTTGCAGGCCTTCCGAAAGGAAATGGGATTCGCGGCGGGATTAAGTCCGGTCTTTGACGATAAACATTCCCCATGGCTCGTGCTGGCTCTTTTTCCGCGGATCTTGGCCGCACCGCAACGGGATTGGCCACCAGCCATGGTGCAAACGGGGTTTCCATTTTTCGAGCAGTTTGCTTCCGACGAAGTTTCCCGGCAACTCAGCGAATTCCTCGCGCAGGGGGATCCGCCTGTGGTGGTTACTTTGGGGTCATCGGTGGTTTACTTTTCTGCGGATTTTTATGCCATGGCGGTTACGGCGATCCAACAACTAGGGAAACGTGCCATCCTGCTTGCGGGTCCGAATGCGATCCGTGTGCCTCTTCCCGCCACGATGCTTCGGTTGGACTATGCGCCGCTGGCCGCTGTCCTGCCTCACGCGTCCGCCGTCGTACATCAAGGAGGCATCGGAACCTGCGCTGAGTCACTGCGGGCGGGGATTCCGTCGGTGGTGGTGCCCTTCGGTTACGATCAGCCGGACAATGGCGAACGCTTGCGCCGCCTCGGAGTGGCTGCAGTCATCGATCGAAAACGGGTCAGCGCGGAGTCGTTGGCTGCCGCGTTACGACAAGTTTTGGAGACGCCTGGTTCGGTGCAGAGACTCGCTGAGATCCGGAAAGCGATGCACCCCCAGCAGGAAATGGCGGCAACCATGGATGCGATCGAACACGTAGCAAGAAACTGCAGGAAGATAATTGGAAATGAGTGATCAAAACAAGGATGGGCTGCCTGAGGCCTCTGAAACCAAGGTCCCGATTCGTCCGGAATCACTGCTCCGCGCAGCGAGGATTTTTCGCTATCTTGGCCCCTACCGGTGGCGATTTTCCGCAGCCGTAATTACTTTGATTGTCTCCACTGCGGTTGGGCTGTCGTTTCCTTACCTCGTCGGGATGCTACTCGATAGTTCATTGCCGCAGAATCTTTCTTCGGTCCCGGTGGGATCCTGGCAGGGAGACATCAATACGATCGCGCTGGTTCTCCTTGGCACGCTTGCCGCGCAGGCGTTCTTTTCCTATTTCTCGACGGTTTGGTTTTATAGCTGCGGTGAACGGGCACTGGTTGACCTGCGCCGGGATACCTTTTCGCGAATGATTGGAATGTCGATGACGTTTTTCTCCGAGCGACGGGTGGGGGAACTCAGCAGCAGAATGACCAGCGACCTGACGCTGATCCAAGAAACGTTCACCATGACTGTTGCGCAGTTTTTGCGTCAAAGCATCCTGATGACCGGGGGTGTGGTTCTGGTCGCATTTACCTCATGGCGGCTTACTGCACTGATGCTGTCCACCTTTCCGGTGCTCGTGCTGGTGGCGATTCTTTACGGGAAATTCATCCGGCGCTACGCACGGGATGCCCAGGACCGTATGGCTGATGGAGTTACGGTGATTGAGGAATCATTGCAGGGGATCGCAAACGTCAAAGCCTTTGGAAACGAGCGGTTCGAAGTGGGAAGATACGCTGCCGCACTGGATGGGTTTTTGCGCGTGATCCTAAAAACTGCCCGCCTCCGGGCGTCGATGATTTCGTTTATCATCTTCGGGATATTCGGGTCGATTGTCCTCGTATTCTGGTACGGCGCACACCTTATGCAAACCGGGGCGTTGACTTTCGGCGAACTCACCCGATTCATCCTATACACCACCTTCGTCGGGGGATCCGTCGCATCGTTTGCCGATGTTTTCAGTCAGGTCCAAAAAACTCTCGGGGCCACCACGCGTGTGCGGGAGCTCCTCGATGAAATTCCAGAGATTGATGTGCGCTCCGAAGTGAGCGGCTCCGACCAACGCCGTTTGCGGGGCGACGTGAAGTTTGAAAATGTCAGCTTCCGGTATCCTTCGCGCCCTGAATCAGCGGTGCTGCGTGGCCTTTCGCTGCACGCCGATGCCGGTGAAAAGATTGCGCTGGTCGGCGCAAGCGGTGCGGGGAAATCGACAATCGTTTCGTTGCTGCTGCGGTTCTACGACCCCGATTCGGGGCGTCTCACGGTGGACGGGCGTGTTCTTGCCGAATTTCCTCCGACGGAGCTTCGTACGCATCTCGCAATCGTGTCCCAGGAAGTGATGCTTTTTGGTGGCACGATTGCAGAAAACATCCGATACGGTCGTCCCACCGCGACGATGGAGGAAGTAATCGAAGCCTCTCAGCAGGCGGCCTGCCACGAATTTGTTTCCCGGTTTCCTGAAGGGTACGAAACGATTGTCGGTGAGCGGGGCGTAAAACTGTCCGGCGGGCAGCGCCAGCGCATCGCAATCGCCCGTGCCCTGCTGAAAAATCCCTCCATCCTGATCCTGGATGAAGCGACGAGCGCCCTCGACTCGGATAGTGAACGGCTTATTCAGCAGGCACTGGATGTCCTCCTCACCGGTCGAACAGCGATTATCATCGCCCACCGGTTATCCACTATCAGGAAGGTGGACCGGATTTATGTGATTGAGGACGGTGCCGTTCTGGAGTCCGGGACCCACGATGACTTAGTTCAGCGCGAAGGCGGAAGGTATCGCCACCTTGCGGAAATGCAGCTCTCCTGACGGGTTTCGATAGCGTACGGCGACGGGGGTGCCACATACCTGGGAAGATAACCGGCATACATGCCCACCCCACCGGCAATCCGGAGGAAATATGGCATCGGCGCTCCACGAAATCGGGTGCCTGCCGGACGGGAATCCCGTCGCATGCCGACATTTGCAACTACGACATGCCCAGCGGAGTCCACGTAGTTCCATAGAGATTAAAGACATGATCACGGTTTTCTTGAACAATAAAAAACCGCCCTGCAGGCGTGCAGTATCCTTCGCGACCGCTTGATATAGGTGCCCATACCCACCATAACTCCATCCTTGAGAAAGTAAGCCCGCTGCTCAGATCGGCTGGTGGCTGTTGATGGCCGACCGGCAACACTGTCCCCCCGCCACCAATAATCAGGCTCCGAAGCACCAATTTGTGCTTTCGTCTTTCCTCGGTTGCGGGCTTGACGCCGCGCCTCTTTTTCTTTGCGTGCCGGGCGTCGGGCCTCATCCTTCGCCCGGCGGGCGCTGAGCTTGGGATCAGTGACCACGTTTCATTCTGAATCGATGAAAACCACGGCCCCATCAGCACGGAGGATTTGGGTGTAGGCCGGATCGTAAAAGTAGGGGCTATGCTAACTCGTCTCAGAACACGCCGCAAACCCGGACTTAAGAACCACCGTCGCAAAATCCCTGAACCCAATCTATATCACGCGCTTTTCTGCAGATCGGAAATCGATAGGGTATTGATCCGATGAAATACCCATGTCAATTCAAAGACGGTTGAAGCTCTAAACGAGGTGTTTTTTCAATTGCCCGGCAAGGGTCGCTCCCAAGGCCCGAATCTTGGAAGCCTGCTTGGGATCAGCAAGGTTACCGTCGGCATCGAGAGCGCTGTGCGCCGACGCAACCGCCACCTGATCTGGCAGCATCGTAATTCCAAGATTGCCTAAAATATCGCGTAGGTGTGTCAAGCCGCGCAATCCCCCCAATCCCCCCGGCGACGCTGAACAGATCACCGCCGATTTACCAGCAAACGCCACCAATGCAGGCTCATCCTCGGTTTCGGCGCGGGATACCCAGTCGATCGCATTTTTCAGCGCTCCCGACACGCTGCTGTTGTATTCGGGTGACGCAATGATGAGACCGTCATGATCGCGAAAGAGGGATTTTAACCTTTTCGCGTCGGCAGGCATTCCATGTTCTGTCTCGAAATCTTCACTGAACAGGGGCAGGTCAAAATCCGAGAGAGCAATCACTGTCACGACAGCACCCGCTTGGCGCGCACCGTCGGCAGCAATATGCACCAATTTTTGATTAAACGATTGCCGGCGGAGGCTGCCACCGAAGGCTAAAATGCGAGGCTGACTGGTCATGATAATTGGATCGGATGGTGATCAGGCGGGTTTGTGTTCTGAATCAATAGACAACAACACCACAGGTTCGTCTAGCAGGGAAGCGCGGTGTGGAGCCTAGCGCACCCGATTAACGTGCCGCTTCCACGAGTACCCTGCGAATCTCCTCAATGCCTTCCGGATGCTCATTGGCACCGTGGTTTGACGGCACAATCTTTTCCGAATACGCACCTGGCAGTGACGAACTCCAATATGGCACCACTCCGTCCGAACTCAACGGACTATCGCCTCGTCCCCGGTCTCCAATGATGGTATGATACTCCACGCGGTCCGAAAGTGGCAGGTTGAGGATTGCGCGGAGAATGGGCGATTCCGCGCGCAGAAATTGAATGCTATTCGCCGGAGCCATAAATAATCCACGCACTTCTTGGCGAATGGCCGCAAGGAGCGGCGCCCTGTCCGAGAGCAAATTCAGCTTGGGCAGTTGAATGAATTGCGCGACAAATCCGGCGAGCGGACGCAAGGCGAGGGGACTCCCCTGATGCGGGGTGGCAACGAAAATCACTCTTTTGATGTCTTCTCTAGGAGAGAAATTAATAATTTCATTTACCACTTCGTGAAGTCGTGGCGTCAGTTGAATTGTTTCTAAATCTCTATCGGAAAACTGCCTCCATAGCTTATTACCTCCTTTGCGTATTAATAAATTAGATATTAACCCTCCCATGCTGTGCCCAACGACGATCTTCTCATCGAGGCGTGGATTCTTCGTATCAGGATCTACCGCGCTACGGAAACGATCCAATTCGCGGCGAAGTATGGTGGCCGAAGCCCACACGGGCAAACCGGTTGGATAAAGGAAGTACCAGAACTGATAGCGCTCCCGGATTACAGGATCGGCAAATAATTCGTTGGTAGCTCGCGTCCAAGCCTCCGGCCTGGCAAGAAGTCCATGTACGAAAACCACCGGGATCTTATTCGGGTCATAGGGTGCGACCTGGAACAGGCCGGCATTTTTCATATTCCGCCCCGTCATAATCAGGGCACGAGGGTCTAAAGACCGATTTGGCCCCTTGGCTATCAGGAAGGCGAGGGGAGCAGAGAAATCCGCTGCGACCGGAACTGTCTTGCGATTCAAGACGATATTAGGATTGTCTGTGGGGTCTTGAAACACGATTTCAGCCGCGCGTTCCGTAAAGCGGAGGGTGGCGGTGAGGGGAATCGTGAGCCCAAAACGAGGCACTCCAGGATTCCCTTCAAGATAAGGATTGCCTTGTTTGAATATCGCGACGTAGGGAACGCCGATTCCGGCCACCGTGATGCGGTTGATGATGCCTCGGATAGTTACACTGTCGGCTGGATAAATAGAATCCGCCCGTTGGGGATCGAAGGCGCCGTCTTTGCCGCCGCGTGACACAGTTAACGAGGTAACTTCGCGCCCATCAGAGAGCACGACGTCGCGGAAATTGGTTGCGATGAGGCGGGAAACGACCTCTCGAACGGCAATGGAGTATATCTTCGCGTCCTCTGAATCAAGGTTGGCTACTGCCTCCGGCAACGCCGTCTTGGCCGCCGATAGCAGTGCTTCAAGGCGTTGATCCTCAGTCAGACCATCATTTCGTGAATATGCGAGCCATTGGGCGGAGCGGAGTTCCGTCGGTGTGGTCGTCAGGAGCTCCCGGATTTGCCTTTGCAGAGCCACTTCCGGCCGTCGGTCCACACGCACCTTTAGTGTAGAACACCCCGCCATCAACAAGGCACAAACAAGAATCGACAGCGGTCGGGAAATTTTCATGAGAGGATATCGTGGTAGGCAGATTAGTTTTTTGCCCGGGGATCGAGCGCGTCGCGGAGGGCGTCACCGAGGAAATTCAGTGAGAGTAATGTGAGTGCCATGAATGCGGACGGAAACAAAATCATCCACCAGAAGCTCCGGACAGGATTGATTGCAGAGGCGCCGTCTGCCAGAAGCGAGCCCAGACTGGCCCGTGGTGCCTGGGTGCCCAATCCCAGAAAGCTGAGGAAAGACTCATCGATGATTACGGCAGGGATGGTCAGCGTAAGATAGACCACGATCACTCCCAATAAGTTTGGCAGGATGTGCCGTAGCAAAATCCGGAGGTGTGATTGCCCTAGCGCCTGTGCAGCAAGGACAAATGTTCGGGATTTGATTGCAAGGACCTGCCCTCGAACGATCCGCGCCATGGTTAACCATTCGATGACTCCCAGAGAAATAATGAGGATAGCAATCCGTGAGTAATCCACAAGCCAAACCCAATTGCGCTCTGCGGCAAACTGCTCGAGTGTTGCATTGAATGCATTGATGAAGACCAGAATGAAAATCAGTCGAGGAATAGAATAGAGGATATCGACACCCCGCATCATGATTTGGTCGACCCGCCCACCTACATATCCCGAGACGAGTCCGTAAGCGGTCCCGAGGATCAAACTGATAGCCGCTCCACAGATTCCAACCAGCAGAGAGAGCCGGGTTCCCGATAAAACACGAAACATGAGATCCCGACCGTTGAGATCCGTGCCGAAAGGATGCGCCCACGATGGGGGGGAATATTGGTCCGGCCCGGGCTCCCGGTAACTTGCCGGGAGGACCTCGGGTCCGACGAGGGCCAGGATGACAATGATGGTGAGTATCCCTACTGCGGCGACGGCTGAAGGATTGCGGCTGAGTTGTTTACAGAGGCCAGGCTCAGTCATTGAGTTCAATCCTCCGGTCCAGCAGGGTGTATGCGATATCCACTGCGAGATTAAAAGCGACGAGGAGCACGCAATACACGATGACCACGCCACCAAGAAGAAATCCGTCACGGTTCTGAATCGAATGAACAAAAAATCCACCCGCCCCCGGAATGTGGAAAATGGTTTCGACCACGATGGAGCCGGTCAGGAGGTGAGCGGCGAGGGGACCCATGAAGGTAACTACCGGCAGGATCGCCACGCGAAGCGCGTGTTTCCAGAGGACGACACGTTCGGCTAGACCTTTGGCGCGAGCCGTTCGAATAAAGTCCTGATTTAAGGTCTCAAGCATGCTGGAACGCATTAGCCGGGCAATATATGCGACATACGGGGCTGCTAACGTGATGGCTGGCAGGATGACCTGCATCGGAGTTCCCCACCCGCCCACCGGCAGCCATCGCAAATCAAGCGCAAAAACGAGGATCAAAATCGGGCCAATGACAAACGACGGCAGAGAAATTGCAAGCAGCGCCGCCAGCATAGCAATGGTATCTCCAGCCCGTCGATGTCGTGTCGCCGCAAAGGTGCCCAGCCAGACACCCAGGGTCGTAGCCAGAAGAAATGAGATGGCCCCGAGAGTGAAGGTGACCGGCAGCGTCTGGGCAAGGATTTCGTTTACGGACCGATTGCGATACTTCGTGGAAAGCCGAAGATCCCCCTGGAGCAGATCCCCCCAATAGCCGGTGAATTGCTCCCACAGGGTTCCATCCAGTTTGTATTTCGCGAGCAGTTGCTTTTCAATCTGCTCAGGAATCTTACGCTCCGCATCAAATGGCCCGCCCGGCGACAGCCGGATCAGAAAAAACGTCGCTGATATTACCACGCCCAGAACGACGATCAACGAAACTACGCGGCGCAGAAGGGTGCCTATCATTTATCCTAGAGAGGAATATGCAGGTGAAGAGACTCGCGCCGAGGCGCTGAGGCATAGGGATTTACAAACTACCTCTCCTCTGCGTTTCAGCGCCTCTACGGGAGTTTTCATTTCAGATTTCGCGCTTCAAACCGCTCAATTGCTGTTACCGCTCAGGATTTGCCCCGGCGCATTCAGAACAGTATCGATATTATCGGCCGACGAAGATTCGCCCATCAGTCCAATGCGCCACACCTTGCCTTTGAGCGGGCCGAGCCCCGCACCAATCTCAATGCCAAAATCTGCTAAAAGCCGGCGGCGCACATCCGCTTCATCCACTTCGTCGGGCACAGTGATGCTGTTTAATTGCCAAAGCTGATGGACGGGCCGGGAGGCGATTTCCAATCCCATCGTGCCAAGTCTATCCTTGAGACGCAAATGATTAGCCTCGTGCCGGACAAATCGATTTTCAAGACCCTCCTCTATGGTTTTCCGCGAAGTGGCCACCTCCATCGCTCGCGAGCTAAACGAAACCGGCGAGAGCCCGGGAGGGCAACTCAGGCACTTTTGAGTTCCGCTATACACTGCATCCACACCCCAAGCGTCAATTTCCACCGGACATCCGGCCAGCGATGTGACTGTATCGATAAGCACGAGGGCGCCAGCCTCTTTTGCAATGCGCGAAATCTCCGAGATCGGCGTGCAGGCTCCCGTGGATGTCTCCACGTGAACCACCCCGACCAGCTTGAGGCGGCAGGTGCGAAGCGCCGCCGCAACCTGAGCCGGATCGATGGTACGTCCCCAGGGTGCCTCAACACGGATGACCTCCGCGCCGCATCGCGCAGCAACTTCCGCCATCCGGCCTCCGAAAACTCCATTCACGCACACTAACACCTGATCTCCCGGCTCCACGAGGTTAGCCATGCAGAATTCCATCCCCGCGCTGCCTGTCCCGCTTACGGGAAACGTCATCGGGTTTTCTGTGGCAAACGTCGTTCGGAGCATCGATTTGATCTCCTCCGTCATCCGGATGAATTCGGGATCGAGGTGCCCGACAAGCGGCTTTGACATCTCCTCCAGAACACTCGGGGCAACCATACTGGGACCAGGTCCAAGCAGCAGTCGGGAAGGGGGGTGAAAGGCCGAAGGCGGTAGTGACACGATGATGTTCTTTTTCGATTTGAATCAGAGTTTCGGTGCAGTTACGCGGCTCGCACCGCCAGCCAATGCAAGCAGAGAAACACCGTAAAAAATGGAGTTAATTCCGTAGAGCAAGCCGATGACCCACGCAGAGTCACCGGGCAACTTACTGAAAATAATGCCGGCGAGGATAATCGCCACAATGCCATTCATCAACATAACCACCCAAGCACCATGCTGCCGGGATCCCAATGCTGCGCCAATAAATGCCAAACCTTCAAAAATGAAAAAGATCGCCAGCACCAACGTCAGCGCTTCCACTCCAGCCTCAACCCAGAGCAATAAAGCCAGGCCGGTTGCAAGGCGAATAACCGCCAGCGCGACGGAGGTAATACAATGCGTTTTTTCTTTCCCAAAAATGACCGCGCCAATCGAAAAAACACCGCTAACTACGCAGAAAATCCCAATCACTTGCGCAATCGCCACACTCATTGCCAAAGGAAACCCAATGGCGAATGCTCCAACTACGATTGAAAAGATCCCAAAGAAAATCAGCCAGCCACGGCTTTTGTTGAGGGCTTCTTGGGCGGACGAAAACAGCGGTGGGTTGGTCATAGTGACTCCAGATAGTAGCGGTTCCGCCGCTGCGGTCAGTCAAAAAACACGACTAACGCGAAATAAAAGTTATTCGCAGCCTCCAAATGGATTCCGTCGATGTGAATAACTTGGGGAGAAGATCCCCGGCATCGCGGAAATCCCGAATTCATTCCAACTTATTCACACGCGCATTATTTACTCATCCGCAGTGAGTAATGTATAACGTACGACAATAAATGTCATGTATAATGGAATGCCGTGCCGCCTGTGTGCGCTTGTTGGTCGCGTGACGATATGCAATGGTAGACACGCATGTCGGACGCAGGCGCGTCCGCGGTCGGCTCCGCCGACTCGCGAACACATCCCGCCTCTCGGCCAAGACCCAAAGATTTGCTCATTTCAGCCGTGGGTTATGCGCGGCGCGAAGCCGCGATGGCCAAAACGCGGCATCTTCCGGACTTATGAGCGCCGCCGCCTCGGCTTCGTGGCCGTGAGACCCCAGCCATTCCGAGATTACCGCTTCCGCCCACACCTCGCCCATCGCCAAATCCTTGACCCGGTCCCGCCGCCAATCCGCCATGACGCTCCACAACGCCCCGTCCCCTTCGATCCGGAGGACGAGCTCCGCCCCGCCCCCGCCCATCGAGCCCCAAAAATGGCACGAGCCGCACGGGGTTGGGATTTTCCTCCGCCCCTGCCGGGGCGGATCCCTCACTGGATCGAATTCCAAGGGGTAGTATCGTCGGCTAATTTCCTAATAAACCCTCCGGGTCTTCTCTGAACATGCTTGCCTACTGAAAGCAGCGAAGAGTCATATATTTCCTTGATACGCGTAAAAAATTATTACCTATATCGCGTAAAATTCTTTGGTATTACTTGCTATGGAATTACTTACATTGTCCATAATATGCAGAATCTCCATGTTTACGGAAAAAGTGCTTATCCTTGAGAGTATCTGAAGGGCCAGTTGCATTGAGATTAAGCGCAAGGGCCTGGGCAGCCATTTCTGCGATGATTTCCAGTGCTTGGGCGGTTTCAATTGCTTTGCAAGCTGAGTTCGCCCAGACAAAAGGGCCGTGATTGCAAACGAGCACTGCGGGAATGTTAAGCGGGATTTTGTTGGCGAATGTTTCGACAATCACGCCACCAGTTTCCCATTCGTAATCTCCTTGGATCTCGGCATCAGTCATTGGTCGAGTGATTGGGACGTCCCCGTGAAAATAGTCCGCATGAGTAGTTCCCAGGAGCGGGATCGCTCGGGCTGCTTGAGCGAAGGCGACCGCGCTTCTGGAGTGGGTGTGGACGACAGATTGGACTCCCTCGAATTCGAGGAAAAGGCGTCGGTGCGTGGGCGTATCCGAGGACGGACGACAGACGCCATGCACGACGATACCATCAATACTAACAACCACCATGTCGGCAGCAGTGAGAGCATGATAGGGCACTCCACTGGGCTTGATTGCGAAAACTCCGGCAGCAGTGTCCAGGATGCTCAGGTTGCCGAATGTGAGGTCGACAAGCCCGGTTGCAGCCAGCGCACGGTTGGCCTCGCAACACTCTTCTCGAAGGGAAAGATAGTCTGACATAGGGTGCGTTAAGCAATCATTCCCCCGGACAAATGGTAGTAGGTTTCATTCCATTTTAGCTCCTTGAGGAAGGAGCGAAGTTCCGTGCTTCTATCAATCATAACGCATTCAATCCCAGCCATCGTGGAAAAGTCATCGAGATGTTCACTGGTCACCGTGTAGCTATAGCCCGTGTGGTGTGCGCCTCCGGCGTGAATCCATGCAGCGCAGGCAGTTTTGAAATCCGGTTGGCATTGCCATAGCGCCCGGGCAACGGGCAGATTTTTTAGTGGTTGCGGTGCCTGAATCGCCTCGACGGTATTGACTAGAAGCCGAAAGCGATTTCCGAGGTCCACGAGGGATGCATTGAGGGCCGGGCCGGACGGCGCGTCAAAAACGAGTCGCACCGGGTCTTCCTTTCCGCCGATTCCCAGAGGATGGATCTCGCAGGTTGGCTTGGTTGCCGAGATCGATTCGCAGACTTCGAGCATGTGGGACCCTAGCACAAGATGGTTTTCGGGCTCTAGATGATACGTGTAATCCTCCATAAACGAGGTTTTCCCCCCGAGGTCGGCAGCCATCACTTTCATTGCCCGCAGGAGGGCGGCAGTTTTCCAGTCCCCCTCGGCCCCGAATCCATATCCCTCGGCCATGAGCCGCTGCACCGCGATGCCGGGAAGCTGTCGGAGCCCCCGCAAATCCTCGAAGGTGGTGGTAAATCCGGAAAACCCACCGTCCTCAAGGAAACTGCGCAGACCAAGTTCGATGCGGGCAGCGACTTGTAGCGATTCATGCTGATCCCCTCCCCTACGGAGCGATGCGACGACTGCGTAGCGGGAATCGTATTCGTCGCACAGCGAGGCAATGTCGGAGTCGGTGGCGGCATCCACATGATCTACCAAATCGCCAATGCCGTAGCCGTTAACCGAGAATCCAAACCGCATTTCGGCGCTGACCTTGTCGCCTTCAGTGACAGCGACCTCACGCATGTTGTCGCCGAATCGTGCAAATTTCGCCCCCTGCCAATCATGCCAGGCACGCGCGGCACGCATCCACGCTCCGACCCGCGCGAGCACTTCGGGGTCCTGCCAATGCCCGACGACCACTTTCCGCCGTAGCCGCATCCGCGTATGGATGAATCCGGCCTCGCGGTCACCGTGTGCGGATTGGTTAAGATTCATGAAATCCATGTCGATCTCGCTCCATGGTAAATCCCGATTAAACTGGGTATGAAGATGCAGAAACGGCTTTTTGAGGACGCTCAGTCCGCCGATCCACATTTTCGACGGAGAAAACGTGTGCATCCAGAGGATAAGTCCGGCGCAGCGCGGGTCGTGGTTCGCGTCCAGCATGAGGCGACGCACGGAATCCGGCGTGGTGAGGATCGGTTTGAAAACGATTTCCAACGGAAGCCCCTGATCGGTGAGGCCGCGGACGATGGTTTCCGCGTTGGCGGTGACCTTGGCGAGTGTTTCGGGTCCGTAGAGGTGCTGGCTACCGGTAATAAACCAGATTTCGGCCGGGGCAGGTGATTTTTTCATAAAACGACGGGTGGTAACTGGTTGGCTATTTTTTCGAACGGACAGATTTTTGAATTCCGATCAGGTCTTTCATTACTTGAGAAAGATCCGACTCCCGGTTCACGCCGCCAAAAGCGTCGTGAATCTGACCGTATAATTGATACATCTTGTTGTAGGTGCGCCGATTGGCGGGGATCGGACGGTATTCGACGGGTTTTAGTGAGGTCATTGCCTTTTGAGCGGCGCGAAAACTCCGGTGCTCACCGGCCAGGACGGCGGCTGAGATTGCGGATCCCAGGGCGCATGCTTGGCTGGAGCCGGCGACCAGCATCGTCCGGCCGGTGACATCGGCGTAGATTTGCATGAGCATGGGGCTTTTTTCCGCGATACCGCCCGCACAGACAATACGTTTAACAGGCACACCATACTCCTCGATCCGCTCGACAATCGCACGCGCACCGAACGCTGTTGCCTCAATGAGCGACCGGTAAATCTCCGCTCGGGACGTGTGTAATGTGGTGCCCAGAGTCATCC
>Ga0335398_10006259_pt1 | contig 15176 bp, 19 predicted proteins | sample BON03_FD_205742 | JGI IMG/M metagenome (GOLD analysis project Ga0335398, IMG submission 205742) | Freshwater microbial communities from Lake Bonney liftoff mats and glacier meltwater in Antarctica - BON-03 (spades assembly) (version 2) | ecosystem: Environmental > Aquatic > Freshwater > Ice >... | reverse complement strand
TAACTGCTTTTTTCTTTTAACATGTCTTTTCTTTTTAGAAAAGTAGAAGATGTGACGACAATCAGCAAATCACAGTCTCTCACTTCGGTGAGCAAAAAAGACTGCACCTTGAGAGTTCCAAACAAAACTACTACATTATTTCTTTACGAGCAATAATAAAAGCAATCTTCACTGTGCGGAGGCTCCATGGGCCTGCATTAAGGTGGGGTTGGGTACTTCTCGAACGAACGCGGATTCTCAGTGGAATCCAGTTTACAATGCATTTCATCGATTTTTTTGTTGTGGAAACAAAACGATTCGTCGGTAGTACTGTAAACGTGATCTTGACGCGGCAAATCTGCAGCCAGCAAGCAGGGCTGCGGAAAGCAGACGCCAAGCGCTAGAAATTTGTTTTCCGGAGCGAATTTGCTTTACTTTTCTCATTTCAAAACGTAGAGGAGGCTGAGATCCAGGTCGGTGCACATGTTGGGTACTTGCGAAAAGAGAATCGCTGCGCAATGCCAAATTCAGAACTTTGCTGCGGGCGAAACACAAAAACTTTGCGTTTCGCCCGCAGCAAAATTTTCGTAAGTTGCCATTGCGCAGCGGTTCTCTTTTTGCAAGTACCCAAAAAGTGCGCAGACCTAGATCTTAGTCTCCTCTACGTTTTGATATAAGGAACGTATAACAATTTCGCTCGGAAAATAAATTTTCTAGCGCTCGGCGTTTCTCTCTGTAGCCCTGATCGAGCGCTGGCCGCAGATTTGCCGCGTCAATATCACGTTTACAGTACTACTGACGAATCGTTTCGTTTTCACAGCAGAAAAATCGATGAAATGCGTTTTGAACGGCATTCCACTGAGAACCCGCGTTCGTTCGAGAAATACCTAACCCCACCTCAAACTGCCCACCATTTATAGGTGTTTCATCACAGTTGTGTACATGCGTAGTGCGGTTCAAGTCAATTCAAGAAAGAAGGGGGAAATTTTTTAATATTTCTGTCCTGATTGAATATTTGCTGATTCCATGAAATAGTTGCTGTTTCCGGTGATTTTGAAAACAGACCAACTTGGCAACATTTTGTTCAATGGCATGACTCTCCTTGGTTACATTTTCAAGATCTAGTATTTGATATTGCCATAAGATGTGCTCACAAAATCTGATTTTTTCCAGTGCTCTGAATGTCAACGTGAAGAAATTCAATCAAACACGTGTAAACAGCAGAAGTACCTACGACTCTATTGAGACAGCCAAATGCCTCGTAATCTAATGAATGGTAAGCGTGAATGAATTCCCACTATTTGTAGCTTTTTTAAGAATATTTGCCAAAGATTTGACTTCTTTGGGTTTATTTTCCTCGAACAAAAGTTAAGACTTAGTGGGGTCGTACTATCCTAGGTCTACAACCTTAAAGGTGCCAAACCCTCAAGACAAAAACCAAAAGAATCTTTCCCCGATATGTTCGATAGATTACCTCGGGTTTTGGACAATTCTTGTCGCATCTTCGTGGAGGTGCATTGTTGAAATGAAGTAGAAGTTGTCAAGTATTATGCAATATCTTATATATTTCATATCTTGTACGATGGTTAAGATTTCAGTGTGATATATCGTGACTGATAGTTACGACTCCATGACTCTATTTCATGGACTTAGAAACACGTGGTGTGATCTTATCAAATAGGCTCACTTGGTAGCCCGCGACGCTTTGTGTAGTATTTACTAGACCTAGCGTAAGTACGTTTTTCTTGGTCATCTCACAATCGTGACTGAGGGGTCGGAAGAATCCTGAAAAGGTGTATTCTACTGAAGAACCTCAGCGAAATTAGACAATGGTGTAATGACACACTAGTTTGTTAACTGGTGTTGCTGTGATATCAGTGTTGCACTCGTGATAGATCAGTACACAAGAATGACGCTGTTAAGCGTCTTTATTGGGCACTGATCTAGAGTTCTGCTCAAGAAACCATCAGAATACACTCCAGCCCATGACGCAGACGCTGCTGCGTTGTCACAGTCGCACAGGCATCATCTGAGAGGCCATATTGCGATGCACTATGTTCCTAGTAGTAGAGATTGTTTGTTAAAGGATGATGAGGTTCAAAGGTTCAAACGCGGGAGGGAGTGTATGTGTGTGTAGGTGTGTGTATACGCACACACACACACACTGCACAGATGGGGTACTCGGATGTGAGCCCGGGGTCGGCATGAGACACCTGGAGGGCCCGAAGAATCCAGATGGACTAAATCTCGGCATACATATATTCGTATGTGTACAAAGTACACATTTGTATGTATATGCTATCAGCTGGAATGCAATCTTGGACTAACTGCTTTTTTCTTTAAAATATTTTTTCTTCTGAAAAAGAAAAGCAAAAGATGTGAACGCAAACCATCGATGATCTCAGATCTAAAATAATGGATTTGAGCGCATAGACCCTCAATCAAGGGGACTAAACCACTATTCATAGTAATAAAAGCAATCATCATAATCATAACTGACACACATGACAACGAATTTGGCCCACGAAGTCGCCCGTACATTCAGGACTTCAAGACTTTTGGGACTGTTATCCTGAGGCGTGAGGGCCAGCCAGCCCAGATCAACAAAAGGTCAAAACTCAACGATCACACGAGACATTAGAATTATACAAATTAGTACGTTCCTGAGCCCCATCATAAGTAGGTGTGTAACGGTCTGGGACAGTCTCTGGAGTCCAAAATGACTGTTTGGGGTTTCAAAACCAAAAAATGAAAGAAAGACACAAAGCTTCGTTTACTTTGGTTTGTCCTTTCTAGTTAAAGAGTATGTATGACAAGCGGTAGTAAGTCAGGCTTTACAGTGACAATTTGCATCAGACTATGCTAGATTGCCCAAGCATCCAGGCTATCTCACTTAAGTTGTGGATTGTTTTTACCCACTGGTGGGTCCGCTAAAATAAGTAGGTTGGGACAGTCTCTTGGGTTTTCCGTGATGAAGTTGTGATTTTCGAAATTTGGCCTCTTAGGAGAGCCTGGAAGCACACCAGTTTTGTACAGTTTGCTGGTAAAAAGTTTCTTCGGTGTTTCAAAGGAGATAACATGTTGAATACAAATCAAGATTCCAAGTCACCGAACAACACCACCAGAAACATAAATGGCAGCAACTTGATGTTAGGTTTGATTATTTTTGAGTACCGCAAAAATCAGGAGGAGGCGCTGATTGCCACAGTATCAACAAAGTGTAATACACAAAAAGAAAGTAGCAAATTTGAACACGGTTCAACACACTTAACAAAAGAATTAGCTGATATGGTCTGGCATGCTGCCAGTGGTAGTGCAACCATCGAATTTGGGTTTAGAGAGCCAGGGAGCGAAAAGGAACGGACGCACGCGTTGCGAATCTCGAGGATGAAGCTCTCCCTTGGGACACAATGAAAATTTTGGCCACATGATTTTTCCAAAAAAATCTCAGTTGGGTTGCGTCCCCGAGGCTTTGTTAAATAATGCGTTATGGTACCAGGTGACAGCGAAATGCGGCGCCGGAATGACTGATGACGGGTCTGGCATAGTGTGTGATCTGGAGCCCAAGGTGGTAGGTGGTCATGGTATGAAGACCGTTGTAGTACGAGGCTAATTCACTTTCTGCTCACAACTGCCGGCGCCACGCTGTGCCGACACCGTCAGACATAATTTTAAACAGATATGAGCCTCAAAGGAGGAAAATAAATTCTGGCCAAAATTCTCCCTAGGAATCACATAGGAGAGCCTCTCCTTTGGGATTACACGCCATGATTGCAAATCGCGGGGACCGATGTATCTCCTCGCCCTGTCGCCTCTTAAGCAAACTGAGGAAACAGTATTCTCACCCTCCAACTTAAATATGGCTATACCCAATACCCCCCTCTTCCTCTTCGAAAGGGCCTACAACTAGGAAGGGAGTGACATTGAATGACCACAACCCCTGATCTGAACACCTCCTTACTACATGTTTGGTTCACATTTGTATTAAGATTACTTGACTTTTGATTATGGTTTTCGATCTTGACCACGTGTTTCTTCATTTCCAATGGGAATCGTAATTCTCAGTTGAATACATAAAAAGTGTTTGGTATTAGAACGTGGCAGTCGTATTTGGTCATTGTGATCTGTCGATGCGCAGATTTGTTGTTAAAGCCATGTGTATTATTTCGCTTCCGGGTATTCCTTGCTAGTCAGGCTAACGTGTTCCTGACAGCTGTCAACAAGACTTCATCCATCACGCCCCTCCCTAAGACGACGTATATCCTGTCATCCAGGGTGCGGTGACCAGCCAGGTTGCGAAGGTCCGAGTCTGCATTGTTCAAAATCATAGCATCCTTACCCATGTCAGCCGGAGCAGAAGGGTAGTCAGGGTCACGAAATCTTTATCTGATGGTCTGAGTTGGGAAGTGCACCCGCAGCAGATCCTGGAGAACAGCCCCATCGTTAGAAAAGATGGACTGTTGTCTGCAATTTCAAAATTTGAACTCCTCCACCATTTGAGGCACCTCATTCTCTGGCAGGTGCGTGTCCTCGTGCCGTACACTCAGACCCAGCCTACCAGCTGTTGGTGATGTGAATATTAGAGTTTATTCTGAAGTTGTCGATACCAAGACCGCAAGCAAGGCCTACTGTTACGCTTGGATCAGCTCAGAGTGCGCCTCTGGTCAAATTGTTGTGGATGATCATGTGCGCGAGCTGCTGGTGGGGACAGCAGACTTGGAGACAAGTTACTACCCGGCGACAGGATTCCCATGTTGGCTTCGCCAACCTCCATGCACCCTTTTGATGATGATGATTGCTTTTATTACTATGAATAGTGGTTTAGTACCCTTGATTGAGGGTCTATGCGCTCAAATCCATTATCTTAGATTTGAGATTATCGGTGGTTTGCAGTCACATCTTTTGCTTTTCTTTTTCAAAAGAAAAATATGTTAAACAAAAAAGCAGTTAGTCCAAGATCGCATTCCGGCTGATAGCATATACATACAAATGTGTACTTTCTACACATATACGAATATATGTATGCCAAGATTTAGTCCATCTGGATTCTTCGGGCCCTCCAGGTGTCTCATGCCGACGCCTGGGCTCACATCCAATTACCCCATCTACGCAGTGTGTGTGTGTGTGTGTGCGTATACACACACATATACCCATATACGCTCCCATCCGCGTTGTAAATAGAGAAGACACAAACAACACCCCTATAGTTCCCTCTATCAAAAATAACCCCGCACGCCAAGCAACAAGTTCTCTCATAGACTAGCTGAACCCCCCCATCATCGTTCTCCCAACGCTAAATGACCAAACTGCACATACATGAGCGCATATGCACATCCTGTAGCGAGCGCGTAAGCAAACATGTACGCGGATGTTCACAACACCTGTCTAACATACACACCTGCACATGCATGGTGCTCACAACACCTGTTGAAATGCACAACACACTCTCCGCAAAAAATGCATATGCACCCGTGCATGCGTGTATATGCAACGGTGCAGAAGCTGCTTTGCCATGGAAGCTATTCCGAACTTATCTTGAGTCTTGCGCGAGCATCGTGCAGGCCATCATTTGCCGTCCGCTCTTGCTGCCCCTCCTGCTGTCTCGACCAAACCCGTCGCCCGACGCTGTTCGCTCAAGAAATCCGTCCAAATCCACGCTAGCTCATGACGCAGTCGCCGCTGTGGTGTCGCACAAGCATCATTCGATCATCCGCGTTGGTGCAGGCCTCATCCAGTTTGTCTATAGGTCTCACTCGCGCTTGGCCACGGAATTCATCCATCACAGAAATCTATTTTTGCCATTTTTCGCGCGAGTTTTTCACGCAGTATCAGTAATAGATCCTCCTGTCACGAAAACAAAACAAAACACACGAGGAAACCCCGGGACCACTAAGTGACACGTCAGCCAGTTTGGCCCAGCGGTCCAGCGAGGGGCTGTTATTCCTTAGGTCGTCGGTTCGAATCCATCTGCTGGCCATCCTATGTGTGATGGTCATTAGTGGTTCAAATGGTTAAAGGTCGGGGTTTGCCCCTGGTCTGCCGGTTCGACCCCGGGATACACCTCACCGATGAGTCCGAACGAACTTTGGACCTGTCCAGACGACGGAGCCGCCAGGGCACAAGCCCCTAGTTGTCAACGGAGTAGTTGTGGGTCCGTTCGAAGAGGCAGAGGAGGGGACCGGTGTAGTCAGCGACGTAGTTAAGGTGCACCATGAGGATCCGGCCACCCCAGGTCCCCTGATTTAAGGAATGACACCGGGACCGCGATTTCCCCAATATCGGGTCAACAAAATAAATCAACACACACACACACACACCGTAATGATTCCCCAATGTCGGGTTAATAAAACAAAGCAACACACACACACACTCAGACAGGCCCAGCACGACATTTGAAGGAGAAGTAGAAGACGAGGTTGACAAAGACAATGTTGCAGCGTTGTCCATGGTAAATGTCAAGTGGCCTAGCACCCGAGTCGCCTGAGCTTGAGATTGTGACACTAGAGGCTGAGGCTGCGGCAGGTGCGTTTGAGGATCACACGGAAGGGCAGCTAGAGAGCGCCGCTAAGGCGATGGACCATCCTTGATGTCCCCAAGATCTGCATCCTTACCCATGTTGGTTGGAGTAGAAAAGTCGTCGGGACCCTAGAATCTGTGTCCGAGGGTCTCAGGTCCGTTCCAGGCACTAACAAGGCGCACTGTCTCGGAAGTCCGCTCGACATCATTCTAGTGTCCCCCTCAACAAAGGTACCCTGGAACTTTGAACTTGACTCGGACTCGACGTGCCAGTGCAACGCAATCTGCCAATTTGTTTCAGAGTAGAGTTTTGATTCGAAACTGACAGTGGGTATCCAACAGACACAGGGGTTACTCTGATCACCCTGGCAAATCCTGAGAATCCCCCTTTTTTTTAGTTTGATTGTAAATCGCCACACCGCTAACCCCCGAGACATTAGGAAAGCTCATTTTTTGTTGTTATGCGGCCACACAGCTAGCTCTGCAATTACATAAGGAACAGCTAGCGCGCCAAGTACAGCAGGAACGCACACAGGTGGTGTGCAGTAATATGGAAGCCCGGAGGCGCCTGGCCGAAGCGCTCCCGCAATGGACCTTGGACTTGAAGGCATACGCACACACATGTAGACAAACAAAAGAGAAATACAACAAAACACACATCCACAAACACGCACTGGCAACATGGATGAACTACACACACCCGAAACTTCAATTGATGTTGTATTTCATCCTATTTATTCAATTGTTTTTTAATATATTTCACAGTTTATTTTATGTAGTGGAATTATGTTTATTTCATGTATTTATGTATTTTATTTGAAGTGTTTGGATTTAATTTCATTATGTTTACAGCTAATTGCAGATAGGGTGGCACAGAATCTTGAAATTATTTTTGACGACTTTCAACTTAGTACTAGGCGTACCAGGATTTTCATGGGATTTATCAATTATTACTTGGTACTAATCGTAAATCCCATGGGCAGAATTCTGGTTCGTTGAAAACGTTGTAGAAATAATCTCAAGATTAATTGCCACCCTATCTGCAATCGGCTGTAACGATTATCATTTTGGTTTGTTTATATGTATTGTTTTATTTCATTTATGTATATGCATATATATATATGTATATATATATACATTTATTGAATCATTAGTATGTGTTTGGATTAAAAAGTCTTGTCGTAATCTCATGTATTGAGCGTTTTGTTTTGGGCATTTCATTGTATTTCATGTACTAAGATTATTATAATTTGATTGATTGAACAGTGTTTATCAATTGTTTTATTTCGCTTACGAGTGGTTCGCCGTTGGAATTTTTTTTTGGGTTTTTTTTAAACCATGGAGGCTTATTTTTTTATTAATAAGTCGCCCCTCCAAGTACAGCAGGAACGGTCCCAGGTGGTTTGCAGTAATGCGGAGGCCCGGAAGTGCCAAGGCGCGCCATTACTGACGGCCATCCCGCAGTTTCTTGACAAACGTTGATCTATTCCTCCGCACCAGTGCACGTTGCCAAATACTCTCAGGTTCGAAATGTCGGGACATTCCTGGCCTCAGAGTACACGGTCCCCCCAGTGGACAATTTCACGCAGGTTCGAGTCGACAGCCAGTGCGTGACTATCCCACGCAGTGGCTATAGTTTATTACGAACTAACAGTGCAGGGTCATGTTTGGAAAACAAACTTAAGAACATGGCATGTATCTAGAGGAACTCACCTTTAGTCGTCTGTCAGCACTGTAGTATTGTACATAATTTAACGCAAACAAATGCACTCTTCCTGCGACAATCGTATAGGAAATGGGGCTTTCAAACGTGCTCTATTCGCTCTGTTACTCAGCAAATTCGACCGGGTAGGAAGCATACCTGGAAACGAGGAAGGTGTCCTCTCATTTGTCGTTTGCTTAGTGCTCGTTCTAGTGCTCTATTGAAGTTATATGTATTATTGAAGTTATATGTATTATAGTTTGAACATAGTTGATCTCGGGAAAATAACGAAAACTGGAAAACTATCATATACCTGGCCGGGATTCACGCCATCCAGACTCAGCGAGCTTCGTGGGACATCGTGTCGAGCAGTTAGACTATATCAAGGGTCCTAGCACAGGGCTCGTGTATGAAGAAACACCGGGGGGGTGTTTTGTTGGGTTGAGTACAGAGTGATGAGACTCTTGGAACGGAAGTAGTAGTACGAAGTCTTTATTGTGATCTTGGAAACGTGGGACGTATCGTGGAACTTTGGAGAAATGAATAAATCCAAATTCTCGATTCCTTTTATATTGATTCACCCAACTGAAGCGGTCAAAATAGAGAGCCAAAGTCAATCTATGGTCAAAGGAAGGCTGACTAATTACTATGAATAGAATCAGTCAACTCCTTAAAAAATATATATATATATATTTGTGATTCCTAAATCCATTTAAATGGTATTTAGTAAAACTGAAATCTCCTGAATTGTGAAAATTCGCTAAATCAGAGATATGGTTTTATCACTCCTCCTCACAAAGATAATTATAATTTATGAGAGGGTTAACTTAGTATAGATTGCCTTACAGTAATTCATAGTGTAATTTGTTGGATAGATGAAATTTAGAACTTGATGTTCTTGGTCATTTTACACACTTATAGACTCCTCCTCACTAAGAATGAAGGGAGCTCGTGTGATTTAAATATTGAGATTTGTGCATTCGAGCAAGGTAATGCAAAGAGGGTCCTAAAGGATTTTCGGTGATTTATCCGTCACCATAGCTCAGTGGTTGAGAGCGCGGCACATAAGAAATTTAGTAATCCGTAAGGTCCCCGGTTCGATTCCGGCCGAAAACACGTCACCTCAGATCCACATGGATTTGAGCACATAGACCCTCAATCAAGGGTTCTAAACTACTGTTTCCAGTAATAAAAGCAAATCAAATCAAATTAATATTCTCATATGAATGGGAAAAAATCAAAACCCATGTCAATGGTAATGAATCTGCTCATTCGTATAGATTCAATCCACGATCGCAGATTTATTCATCACATATTTGTTAGTTAATTATATGATCTCATTATTGAGGGAAAAAAGGAAGCCCATGAGATGAGTTTTCCTTTAAATCAAGCATGCAAATACATCATTTTGAACAGCCGTATTTTCAGGTCTGTATTATTGAATTTGATGAACGCGAATGAATTCGGGGAAAAAGTTAAAACCCGTAAGTGTCAAAGTTGTAATCACTTTGTAGCTCACATTGCACATCAGATCGACAGACAGTCACACAATAGTGGTATTCTGTATGAACTACGCATGTCGATGGATGTGTGAGTCATTTTGAATATGATTTTGGGGGGGAAAGTAAAACCCGTAAGTGTTCACTTTGTAAACACTTTTTAGCTCAGATTGCACATCAGATCGATAGACAGTCACACAATAGTGGTATTCTGCATGAACTATGCATGTCGATGGATGTGTGAGTTTGGGAGAAAAGAGTAAACCCAGTAAATTTTAAATTTTCCATGTAAACACTATGGAGCTCAAATTTCACATCAGATTGATAGACAGTCACACAATAGTGGTATTCTGCATGACTAAAGCATGTCAATTGATGGGTGAGCACGGTAGCGAACCGTTGGATATTCAGAGCCAGCATGAACCAAGATCGAGTAAGAGGAGTCCCTCTCCTCATTAGGCATCTATGCGATGGACATCTATGGGTGACCCAAAATTTTGTATTGCGTAGTATTTCTATTTCGCATCTTGTAAGTTTCAATATTCATACGATGTGTACTTGTTGTGGTTTAGACCTCAAATATTTGCCAATTTGCATAACAGTATAGAATGACATGTGGTTGTTTCATATTGCGTTACATAATGTTTTGGTTTGGAAAACAAAATTTATCAATTTGGCATAACAGCGTAGGATGATATTTGGTTGTTGCATATCGTTTTGCTTTGGTGATAAAGTTTGTTTAGTTTCTGCAGAAATCAAATCTGACTTCGTTTTCTTTAGGTGCACGCACTTCAGAGGTACGATCAAACACCTATTGAATTCAGGGCCAAACCAAATATTCTGAGAGGTTGGTTACCTTTGTCTTGATTTGTGCTTGATGCTGGTAGTTCTTGCATTGTTGGCAGAGAACTTTAGTTGATGAACAGTCGAACATGGGGGCACATTTTGCATCACAGTGTTTCTTTGTGATGTGCGTAGGTCTCCTCCTCGTCCTTGTACTCTGAGTATTGGTCCTCGCTTTTCTTGTATTCATGTTTAGAATCTTGAAAGTTGATTTCCTCACTTTCACAATCGTTCTTGAGGTTTGCAATTGATAGCTTTCGTGATCATGGTGCGGTCCTCGACGTTGCGTGGACCAAAGCATTCAGTGCAGACAAATGGAGTGTGCTTGGTAGAACAGTCTTGCGTATTTGTGCGCTGAACGCCATGTACACTTGGATGTGCATCTCGAAGCTTGGAGCGAAGTTTCGCCGGCGAGCTCGTAGTCGTTCATCATTGCTGCACGTGAAGAGGCTCCGCTGCGTTGTAGCCGGGAAAGTTTTAGATGAAACATTCCGTGGAAATGAGCTTCGTCCCGCACCACCCGTCGGCATCGGGTCTTGGAGTATCATGCCTGTTAGGATTGCTGATGTGCCAGCATCATCTGGGGCTGCATCTGCATAGGGTGCTCTCCGCAGGCCTGCTGGACCTGCATAGGCTGGGCACCGAATGCTTGCTGCTGGGCGTAGTAGGCCTCGTGGATCTGTTTTGTTGAGCGCTGCAGGCCTCGTCGATCGTTTAAGTTGAGCGCCGTAGGCCTCGTGGATCATCTGAGTTGAGCGCCGTAGACCTCGTCGATCGTTTGAGTTGTAGCTCCGGCATCGTGGCTCTAGCGATGCGATTTGCTTTCTTTGTTGACGAAGTAGTCAAAAGCGAACGCAGGTATTCGCGCGACATAGTGAATTTAAACATGATGTTCCAGTCTTGTCATCACGGTCCGATTCACGGAAGGCTTGATCCTTTATTACTCCGCGTAGGTACTCTTGCATTGCAGGGCTCGCAACCAGCAGGGCTCATAACCTGAAGAAACACCGGGGGGGGGTGTTTTGTTGGGTTGAGTACAGAGTGATGAGACTCTTGGAACGGAAGTAGTAGTACGAAGTCTTTATTGTGATCTTGGAAACGTGGGACGTATCGTGGAACTTTGGAGAAACGAATAAATCCAAATTCTCGATTCCTTTTATATTGATTCACCCAACTGAAGCGGTCAAAATAGAGAGCCAAAGTCAATCTATGGTCAAAGGAAGGCTGACTAATTACTATGAATAGAATCAGTCAACTCCTTAAATAAAAATATAAATATATTTTTTTTAGTAAAACTGAAATCTCCTGAATTTAGATTAATTCGCTAAATCAGAGATATGGTTTTATCAGTGTATACTATAAGGCTCATATGTACGACCCTTACACAAGGACACCCAATAAACAAAAGGAACGCTTGAGTATGGGTGTATACCTGCGAACATCCTTCGGCAGCCTCTGAGGACTCATCAATTCCCAAAATACAACACAATTATCAGGGTAGAACGTGTACAAGCATTGCATCAAGCGAGCAGAGGTTTGGCAAAATAGACTACACGACACGTGAAAATCCACCTTTAGAACACTTAATGGGCAGTTTAACCCTTCATGTTTTACCCACTCCGCCTCGCTGTAAGAAATACTTGTGCACTCCCTACTCTAATGAGCTACGACTATCTATGGGGTTGCGAAACTCGCCGCAATTGAGCGTGTCGACCAAATGCAAGACAAAGCACACAGAACGCACGCGCAGGCATGGGCAAGGCACGTGTAGGAAGGTGCCGGGCATGCGCGAAGGAAGGACACGCGCAGGTAGGAGCATGGCGCGCGCATGCAAGGAACAGATACGCGCACACAAAGGGCTTTGTGGACGTCGGTTTTGTCGACGTCGATTGCGTTGCAGGTTATGTTTGTGGAAACATGCACAATGCACAGAGTAAAGCACGCGCAGGTGGATTGTATGTGGATCACTCGGGGTATTGCCTGGTAGCACAGGTTGGCAGCCGCTGCGCGTCAGCCCGTCGCAGGTCGCTCAGTTGCTTTACAGCCGTTGTCTCCCCACCTTGACCGCATGTTTTGGAACGACTCTGTGGTCCGTCAGGCCGGCCTGGAACTCGCATCCTGGTCGGGGCCTGCCGCAGGCCCCATGTCTTGCCCAGGTGTGTTGCGGTGTGAGCATCTGCTGCGTGATCGGGTGCGCCGCGACCTCTGTCGTGTCTGCCCACCTTGAGATACGACTGGAAGCGAAACCTGTAGGAGCGGAGCCAGACGAAGCAGTAGCGTCATGCAACCCCGAAAAGGCACAGGCCGGCAATGTCAAGGCCTGTAGACCCACCCCAGGCACTGGCATCCCGCGCCATGGTTGGAGCTTGCCGCTAGTCCCATCGCACTTCGCATTGACTTTGTCCATTGCTGTTTCCTTTGTTTTTTTTGTTTTTTTTGGTTATGCCGCCACACAGCTAGCGCGCCAAGTACAGCAGGAACGCACACAGGTGGTGTGCAGTAATAAGGCAGCCCGGAAGCGCCTGGCTCGAAGGCACTCCCGCAATTCATGTCACATGTTTGTATGTATCGTGGTATGTGCGTGTAGTCGATACACGCTCGATTTTAAATTGTTATTTTTAAGATCTTTCTGTGAAATGAAAGGGCTAATGCGTGACTATTTCACGTACGCCGTGACGAGCGAGTCAAAACTACTGCGTGATTGACTTGAGTTCACGAAGGAGCGACAGTGGACTAACAATGCAAGTGTCTTGTTTGAAGGACACACCTAACATTATGTCAGTTGCAAAGGGGGACACACCTGAGGTCGTCGGTCGGCACCGCAGTATTATACGTATTTATTCACAGTAAACGTCAAGCACATGCTGTCGTGTATTGGGCCAAGCAAGATCGCAGCCAAGTAGGTACGGGTGCCGCACCTTAGGGCAACAGGTCGCTACCAGTGGCCGAAGACTTGAGCAGGTCCTCGAACTCCTTACATCATCTACACCAATGTTTGTTTGTCTGTTTGGAACGTTTTGGTTTTGGTTTGTTATGCCGCCAGAAGGCAGCCGATGCTGAGAAACGTGACTTGTGAACTCGAATTGTACTCGGAATGTACTAGGTATATAGGCACCCCAATGTCGGGGTTCTCCGGAATTCAGACCAGAAGGTCGCTGTCATCGGCACCTGCCCTCCTTGTGGCGCTCTTCGACCTGTTGCAGTTCGAAACATTGTTCGGTTGGAAAATGTCTGCATCCTCTGCAGAGGATGCAGAGGTACATCCTCGGAGGCGGAGGAGTGCTCGTGCAGCTTCGCCTCACGGAGGCAAGGCAAAGGAGCGAAAAAGCGAAGTTGAGGGCAAGGTGAATGGCACCCGCTCGAAGGCCCTCGTGCAGGAGGTAACAGAGGAGAGGCTGTTAGTGCACGTCATTTCGTTAATTGCGGGAATGGTGTTGATTACCTACGCGACCATGCCGGAAAGCCTCACGGTGCAAACACCAACAGTATGGCATGTATGGTTTTACGGCTGGCTTGCAGCAATCACTACGGGGCTCGGCGCGCTTCCGCTGCTTTTTCTCAGCAGACCGTCCGATTGGTGGCTTGGCGCTTGTAATGCTATTGCGGGGGGAATGATGTTGTCTGCCAGCTATTCACTTGTTACTGAGGGCGTTGCTATTGAAAAAACACCCGAAAACTCGTACGGACTGGAGGTGACTCATACTGTGCGGGTTGCGTTTGGTGTAGTTCTGGGCATACTTTTCGTGCGCTGCACAAAACTCTTTGTTGAGGGATATGAAGATCTTCGATTTGGAGACATTTCCGGTCTGGACGCCGCAAAAATCTTTCTGATCATTTCGGTCATGACGCTTCACTCTTTCGCAGAGGGGCTTGGAATTGGAGTGTCTTTCTGTGGGAATGAAGGCACCAAGTTGGGTACGTTCATCTCCATGACACTGGCCGTGCACAACGTTCCGGTGAAGAAAATCTGGAAAATGTCAGCTCTCTCATAAATTTGATTCAAGGTTGACGATAGATCTGACTTCTGAGAATTTCTACAGGAGGGTTTGGCTGTCGCGTTGGTGTTAATTCCAAGGGGGGTGCCAGGCTTCCAAACGTTGGTTATGGCAATAGCGTCCTCGTTAGCGCAGCCAATTATTGCTGTTCCCGTGTTTATCTTCGTCGAAAAGTTTATTTTCTGGGAATCTGTTGGTCTTGGTTTTGCGGCGGGTGCAATGTTTTGGGTGGCGTGCTCGGAGCTCATTGGTAAAAAAATTTCCTTGTTTTTCAGTCAGATTTTGCGTAGCTGACTGTTTTTTGTTTCACCTGTGAAAAGAGGAGTCGGATTGATGGTGCCATACGATTGCCACCGCTGTCCCTCTGTGTGTGTGTGTATGTGTATGTGTATGTGTATGTGTATGTGTATGTGTATGTGTATGTGTATGTGTATATGTATGTGTATGTGTATGTGTATGTGTATGTGTTTGTGTTTGTGTATATGTATGTGTATGTGTATGTGTGTATGTCTGTGTGTGTGTGTGTGCGTGTGCGTGTGCGTGTGTATGTGTGTGTGTGTGTGTGTGTGTGTGTGTTTTGATATGTATGTGTGTGTGTGTGCGTGTATGTGTGTGTTTTGTATGTGTGTGTGTTTGTGTGTG
>Ga0335398_10006258_pt1 | contig 15178 bp, 16 predicted proteins | sample BON03_FD_205742 | JGI IMG/M metagenome (GOLD analysis project Ga0335398, IMG submission 205742) | Freshwater microbial communities from Lake Bonney liftoff mats and glacier meltwater in Antarctica - BON-03 (spades assembly) (version 2) | ecosystem: Environmental > Aquatic > Freshwater > Ice >... | reverse complement strand
TGAGGCATGTCGCCTAGTGGGTGAACCAGTGTCCATGCACTTTCATCCTTGAAATTCTCACTATCAGTTCTCAAATCTGCCAGCAACTTTGTCCTGCTCTTGTCATCACTCTTAAAAGATGTTTTGAAAGAAGTTTGTTTCTGAAAACAGGCAAGAGACATCTTTTGCCTGTTTTTTGAAAACGTCTGCGTGCAACACGCGCTGTCGTGCTGGATATGTCAGCAAATAGAACATACCTAAAAGACTATATTAGGTTAATACACGATTTCAGTGTTTGTTGAGGTGCCCATGCGATTTGATTTAATGATAGACCAATCAAATGTGGAGGGCTTCAAGGAATTCATACACACGGGTTCGCAGTCCGTGCTTTCGTGGTACTAAATTTGGTGCCAAAAAAGAGAGGAGGTCTTCAAGCAGCATTGACCGTCAAATTCTGGGAATAGTGGGGGGGTAAAAAGAAGGAATAGGGAAGGGATAGGAGGGAGGGACGTTGCCAAGCACTCTTTGAACCATTTCTCAAGAGTTTTCTGTTACAATCCATCGGTAGGGCGAACAAAGCGTACTATAGGCCGGCAAAAGGGTAACAAACAAAGTGAACAAACAAGATTCTGACGTGTGAATAGTAAACAAAGAATTACATATTGCATGAACATGACAGACTACTAATCAGGTCTCAGTCAAAAAATGATTCGCGGCGCATTTTGTTCGAATAAGGCAACAAAGCAAAATGCAAAACATTCAAAAATTCAACGGAAAGAGTGTAGGTCAACTTGTCATTTTCACCCAGGTTAGGACGGTGTTTTTGCCGATAAATATGACAAACTTTCTGTTCACAGATCTTGCTATTGAGCAGGTTGTTTGAGTAAGGAAAAACAAGACATTTGATGAGCACAAATCTGGACAACACAACATACTATGCGCAAACAAACACAACAGAGCGTTTCTCTAACGTAAGTGTAAATGTAGGGTTTAGTGTCGATCCTACAGCGACAAAGAACAAAGATCACAGGCACGTATCACTCGGCGCATTGCGTGAAACTTGATGGTGTGATGACGTTGACAAATCGCAAGTCAATCAAAATGTGCTGAAAGACTTCTTTTTTTCGAGGATTAAGCAGGCATGGCCTAAAAATTCAGGAAAATTTTCTCCGACGCGCTACTACAATCACGATTGCAACAATCTGCGGCTGACGCCGTCAACCAAAAACTCAAAAAGAAAAAACTATTTTGTGGGCGCGGCGCAGTTTTTTGAACCGCGTTTCTTGAGGTTTAAATACCTGATTAATTCGGGCCATACATTATGAGGAGAAGGCATCTTTACTGGCAGCAACAGGACGATATAGACCAAGTATAGAACCAAGACTCCTGAACCAACACTGATAATGTAGATCAGGACGTTACTATAAATCATAACGCAATTTTAGTTGTTTTTGATTTTGGTTTTCAAGCATTTTTTTCCTTTTTTATTTAAGAGGACACGTAACGACGGAGTCCTGCAATCCTCCTTATGGTCATCCGTACTGGGGCAAACAAATGTATAGACTGGACAAATTTCAATCAAAGAAATAATATTCTGAGCTGCGAATTGACACTTGAATAATAAGCTACATGCTACATCAACAGGTCAGAACCCACTGAAGACTCGTGTGAAATTTGTAGGGAAATTTTGTATGTAAACGTTGTGTATCAGTGTCTTTACCGTACCATTAATAGTCAAAATATTGCGGATTCACGTACTCAGTGATCACAAACGACGCAATTTGTACGAATCTCTGCAATTGACAGATCGTCAATCAATAACAAACTCTTTGTCAAAACAAAACTCGTGAGATACAAATCGAAAAACACTATTCAATCCCAAAATTGTTTGTAAGAAACCTACGTCAAAATAACTATAATTACAAGACTTGATTCTACTTCTTTTTGTTGCCACGCTGTTTGTTCGCGCCTCCTCCAAATTGTTACAAAATAATGATTGCTTTAATTTTGCTTTCGTAGAAATACTGAAGGAATTGCATTTCGATTTTTTTTCGTTTTGGTATAGCAATGATAATAGGCCAACTTTGAAAAGTCCACATGTTCATGCTTGACCCGAATGCGCATTCGAATCTTGCCTCCTGTCCACGATGATCACATCCTTTTTTTCACACACCATATTATTCCAACAGTGACGTGTGCACGATCTCTTTTTCATGTCTTTGCAGTAGGAAAGTAACTTGTCTGTGAGCGTCTTCAAAAAGGTTGTTTTACGTTTGTGCGATACTGTTGACCATCCATCAGCAAAAATGTGTGCTTACCTGTGACTAACCCACTTCAAGTATGACAGAAAGTATCCCAGATTCTGCTGGTCACTGTGACAGCCCAAGATCGATGGTGTTCTAGTTTTATGGTATTGAACCCCTGAAACGGACCAAATAGAGACAAAAAAATTTCCTTAAAAAAAGCATTCTCGTCTCTCTCGTTCTTTTCCTTTGTCTTCAAAATATTTTCCACTATTTCCAATATCCTCCTGCATGTTTATGTGTTTGTCATAGTGATGTGAGGAGAGCAGAATGAAGGATAGTGAGCAAGAGATAGACACAGAAAGAGAAAACGAGAGAGAGAGAGTGAAAAACGCACAGATCTCTTTGTTTACACAGACCCGTCAGAGCGCCCTGGGAGATGACACCAGTTGACAATTACTCAGCCAATTGATGTGTCTAAGAGTCTCTTTTTTGACAGAGTGAGGCATCACAAAAATTGCCCAACCCCCCGAAAATGCATTCTTTGACGCGCTACTACAAATGTCACGATTTTCAAGATTGCAGCCGACCCCTTCAATCGCCTATTCAATTCAAATCTGATCTGACTGTGATGTTGTTTGATTCACTGCCTATCCATTCTATTGAAGTGCGGCAGGTGCTGCAGTGTGCTGCAGTGTGTAGTGTGCTGCAGTGGGCTGCATTGTGCTGCGTTGTGCTGCAGGAGACGCGGAACGACATATCTATGTAATCTCACACGTGAACGCGTGATATCTAAAGCCACCATAAAACCAACCCCCACGTTTCCCCCGCTTTCTCTTAATGATGATTGCTTTTACTTACTCTTGGAGAATAATGTAGTACTTGCGTTTGGAACTCTCTCGTCTTTTCTTACCTAGCTTCACATAGTGAGTGGCGTTGTTTGCGTTGTTTGTCCTTTTGCAGGTGATCAACAACTGAAAACATTCATGTCGATCTAGCGTTATTAGTATGAGGTCCTACCCTCCTTAATACCCACGCTCCTCTAACCCCTGAACCCATCCCCTTGCGTCTTTCTTTTTTTCCTTTGCCCACCCCCCCATTTTTTCAAAGCTCTTTTTCCTCTTCTTCTTTTTTTCCCCCTCGTTTCCTTTTTGTCCTTTTCCTTTTCTTTACTTTTTTGTTCCCTGAACCCCCCCTCCTTTTTTTGTCCCCTGTCTCCCTTGTTTTTTTACTCTTTCTGCGTTTTTTTTGTATGTGTGTGTGTGCGTGTATCTTCGTATGCATGTGCGTGTGTATTTGGCAATGGTTAGTGTGCGTGTGCGTGTGTGTGTGCATGTGCGTGTGAATGTGCATATCCATGTAATCATTTTTTCTCTCATGCTTGCCATCCAAAGTGTTGCAGTGCGGTGCAGCGTGCCGCAATCGATGACAAAATATTCATTCGGGCAAACAAACGTACTCTGGGGCCGCCCAGGGTAAAAGGAACTAAACGTATCAGATCCTTAGCTGTCCAGGTAGGGTTGGATGCTTTTCAAACAAACTCGGATTCTCAGTGGAATCCAGTTTACAAAGTATTTCATCGAATTAGTTTTTGTAGAAACGAACCAATTCAATCGGCGTCGGTATTAATCCAAACGTGATCTACATGCAAGAAACGTGCGGCTCAAGCATGGCTGCGGGAAGCAAACGCCGAGTACTAGCATGTTATTTTTCCATGTGATATTGCTATATGTTCCCATTGTCACAATGTAGAGGAGAGTGAGATCTAGGTCTGCACACTTTTATGGTACTTGAAAAGAGAATGCAGGTACTTGTAAAGAGCATTGCGCAGTGCCGACTTCTAATAAAAACAACGTGTTTGGCCGCAAAACTTGTGGAAGGTCGGCACTGCACTGCTGCATTCTGTGTACAAACACTTGACAAATGCACAGACCTAGGTCTTACTGTCCTCAAAATTTGAACATCAGGAACTTACACCAAATTCGTACGGGAAAATAGAATACTATCGCTCAGCACTGAGTCTGCTTCCCGCAGCCATGCTTGGCCGCAGGTTTCCCGCTATTCAGATCACATTCGAATTACTACTGATAAATTGGTTCGTTTCCAAAAAAACGAATTAGATGAAATGCCTTGTAAACTGAATTCTACTGAGAATCTGCGTTCGTTCGAGAAATACTCAACCTCACCTTAATGGAATTAATGAATAAATCTTTTAATTCTGATTGAATTAAATTTAAGAGTGACATGCTATATCAACAGAACAGACCAACCATCAGGATTCATTCAAAAATCTGCGGCGCAAGATTTAGTCAAATAAATCTTTTGCCTATGAATGCACAAAAATCTTGTCTGTGGCGTGAATTCACCCTTCTGCAAGTCTCAAGAAGCTTTGCCGAAATTTGCTTGATCTGAATAGAAACCGTTTAACAGAAGTGTTTTTGTCATTTGCTGAGAGGCACTTCCATTGACAAAACCTTAGTGGACCTTCGGCGTGACCGTGACGGCGAAGAGCAAACAAACAAAACAAAGAGTCTTCCTCACATGTGCGTATGTGTGAGGCGTCAACTCCATAGTGAACAAGCTACAGATTACTCCTTTTCCACCAGACGTCAAAGGGCACGGTGCGGCACTGTGACGACACCAGTCGACAAAGAGTCATCAATTGATATGTACTAAAACGCCTCTTTCTAGACGAAGTGCAGCAACAACAAAATTCGCCAAAAATGCTCCCTTCAACCCGCTACCAACGTCACCTTTTCGAAAGTACGTGGCTGACACCGCCAAAAGAAACCGTGCGAATACTTTTGAACCACGCTTTGCGCGCAGATTGATTGATGATTGCTTTTATTACTTGAAACGGTAATTTGGTACCCTTGCTTGAGGGTCTATATAGCTCAAATCCATGTAGATTTAAGTCCTCAGATTTTTGGTTTTTGCTGGAATCGAACCGACGACCTCGAAATTGACAGTTCCGCGCTCTGACAAACTGAGCTAGTTTTACATCGTCTCATATGAACAATTCGGGGCTAAACATTCTCAAAAAAACTGAGTTGTTGGTTTCACTGGAAATATTCAATGATTCGTGTATCAGGGAACAGGGAAAAAGTGGAAGAATCCGTCAGCCTTTTTACTGTACATAGGTATCAGATTGCATGCTGAGACAGGATGCTGGAAAATTTAAGTTGGGAAAGTATTTAATTTACGAACAATTTCCATGGAAGCAAAAAACAACGATTGGGGATGGCTGTGGCAGGAATTATGCCAACAGCTAGCAGTAAAGCAAACAACTTTTCAGAATGTTCGTCCCCGAATTATTTCTGTAATTAATCTATTAATCCGGTTTTTTTAGGCAGCGCCATTCGCAGATTTTTTAAAACATTACAGTAGCGCGTCAAGGAGAGAATTTCCAGGGTTTTTTGATGGTTTTTTGGTTGCTGAATTCCATCAAAAATGAGGCGTTTCAGTACAAAGGAATTCACGCACTCTCTTTTAATTTGTGTCATCGCAGCGTCAAGCCACGTGCTTTGACGTTTTCTTTCAAACCTGCTTGGTCACTGTTGAGTTGACGCCCCGCACATCCACACCTCTTAGAGAGACTCTGTGATTTTTCGAAGTTATTTGCTCTCCATCGTCACAGTCATACCGAGTCACTGGTATTATGTCCACAGAAGCACCTCTCCTGAACACTGTTTTGTTTAAAACCGAGATGAAGAGCTGCATGCTTCGGGGGGTGAGTTGCAAAACTCTTGTGTTGCAGGTGTCGGCATGCGCGTCGGCGTTTCTTATCATGGTTGCGTTTTTGAAAGAAATCGGGCAACGGGCAAGATTTTTTCATGAAACAAAATACGTCGCAGGCAAGACTTATCAAATAAAATGCGCTGCAGGCCAGATATTTTTGACTGAATCCTGATGGGTAGTCTGTCCTCTTAATGTAGTGTGTAATTCAATTCTCAGATTTCACAGTTCAGAATCTTATTTCTTCGAGTAATGAATTGATCCATTAAACAATTAATCAATCAAAATATTAACCCTTGATTGACCTACAGTACGTTTGATTTCCCCACTGGGACTCCCAGCCTGTTGCCCCGAGGGTTCCAGAAGTCTCACTCAGAGCCTGCGCGGGAAGTTTTAAGACTCGGATCTTGCCCCAAGGTGCCCCAAGCTGAACGCAATAGATTTGAACGCCTGGCAGAAAACTTGAAGGCAATCTGTGTCATTGTGAGCGTTTTGTGTTGTTTCTAGGACAACGCGGCACTTATTCACCATCCCCTCGGCACCCACGGCTCATCTTGCAGCTATTTCTAGATTCCCCAAAAAAAACACTCTGTTGCTGTGTTTTATTGCATCAATATATGTTAGGAAATCAGTCCCGGGGTGGTGGCCACTTCAAGAAATTTTTTACTTGAAATCTGTGTATCAAACCAATTTTGATTGTCACGGTTGGGTAGATTCATTCATAACAGAGCAATTTGCACCAAAAGTGCTGTCTTGTAAATTTTAACCTTGACTGGGACCGATCTGTTATGGATTCCAATGTCATTCCAGGGTCCTCAGCTTCCAACGTCATTCCAGGGTCCTAAAAATGAAAAAAGCTCTGGCTAATCGTTCGTCACAAACATTTCAACTTGATGATTAGAAGGCAAAATCGGGAATCGAAATCAGTCTATAAACAGATTTTGAAACCTGGGTTGATTGAAAATGCCTGCCCATTTGTACTAGACAAGATTGCGCAAGCATTTTTTGGGACCAACCTGTTGTTCATTTTGAGGTCATGCCAAGGTCCCAAGCTTCTTGAGTGGCGAATACCCAACTCAATCATTGGACTAAGCGGGTGGCGAGCAGCCGATTAACCGCTTAGGTTACAATCCCACTGCACTAGGGGGCTACAATACCCAAAGCAAAGCGACAGAAGATTGACAGGGTCAAGGCTGCTGTCAGGTTTTAACACCAGACATCAATAACTCCCCTGATATATTAGATAAGATGAACCTCCTGTGTCCAGGCTATGTGCACGGTTGTGGTTATCCAGCAAATGTCCACAAACTGGGTACAGACCAATGATGATGGTCCGTATATACTTCCACACATCAATCTTTATTTCTTCGTGCTGTGTAGCAATTGAGGAGGGGGCAGACAAGTTTAGGAAAAATTTACACGGCTAGACATATAATTGATTCCATCACGGGCTAAGTGCACAGTCAGGGTGAGAAACAGGCTACCTGTACTGGTCGCAGGTTTGCTGTGCAGCAAACCTGCGGGTTTGCAATGCAGCAAACATCAGGGCAAGACGACAGAAGCTTGCACTGCAGAAGCTTCCGTAGCAGACGTTTTCGTCGCTCCTTCCTGGGCATGAAGATGCTTGCAAAATTTCTGCGATTGTGTGCAAGTGATATAGGTACACACCGCCGCCTTGCACTGTGTGGCTGTTTGGTGACAATTGCGACACATATGCTCGCTGAAACCGTATATCGTTTTTTGGGCAACCCGGCACCCGTGGCAGAAGCGAATGGTGTCCTTCTTCCTCTCCCGCACGACGAGTTCAGGAGTGCAGAATATTTCGCACTCGGGCAAAACGCACGCATGGGAATGACAGTCATCTTGTCCCCTCGCCAAGCATACGACCTCCATTGCATCGTTTCCTCTGAGGCTTCCCTCACGTTTTCTCTTCCTCGATGCTGATGTCTTGCATATGTCGCCTCCCTCGACCCTCAACTTGTCTGCCCCCTCCTCAATCTCCTCCCACGTCATGTCGCGCGTGCCCTCCTCACCACCCATGATCATCCAGTCCACTGCGGCCTTTTTCGATGGTTTTCCATAGTCGTCACGTGGTGCTCCGCTCACGCGTGCCCCGGCTCGCGCCAGAATCTGAGCTGTCTTACCTCCTTTGCGGCCCCCCTTGGCCTCCAACTTGTCTGCCCCCTCCTCAATCTCTTCCAATGTCATGTCGCGCGTGCCCTCCTCACCGCCCATGATCATCCAGTCCACTGCGGCCTTGTTCGTGGGCTGCCCAGAGGCGTCAAGTGGTGCTCCGCTCACGAGTGCCCCGGCTCGCGCCAGAATCTGAGCTGTCTTGCCCCCTTTGCGGCCCCTCTCGGCCCTCAACTTGTCTGCCCCCTCCTCAATCTCCTCCCACGTCATGTCGCGTGTCCCCTCCTGTGCGCCCATGAGCAACCAGTCCACTGCGGCCTTGTTTGTGGGCTGCCCAGAGGCGTCAGGCGGTGCCCCGCTTGCGATTGCTCCTTCACGCGCCAGAATCTGAGCGGCCTTGCCGCCCCCTTTGCGGCCATTCCGCACACATCGTGCATTCTTGAGCCCAATGTCAAACACAAAGTCCAGGACGAGCACACCTTGTTTGTTTATCCACGGGCTGATTCTTGCCATTTCACCAAAATCGAATAATGCTGAGTTGTCGACGAGCGCTGGCAAGACTTGGTCGTCCAGAAGCGCAAACCCTCCCTTCATGGGGGCACTGAGCATGTCGTTGTGTAATGTCACAAGGACTTGCGCCATGGCTAATATGGTCTCCGGTCTGAGATTAGCCGCGCGCTCAGGTTGGAGGTTGGCTTGCGGGTGAATGATGTGCCTTTTATCAAGTTCCACTCTGTCTCGACGAAGCCTGGGCGCTGCAAAAAGCCTGTTCTGGCCCCACGCGCTCTTTCCAGTGGCTCCCCATCCTATGGTTTTGTCGTCGAGCCTCGAGTTTTGCAAACTTGCAGCCACTTGCCTGATGCATCGAATTCAATCCACCTACAACTGAGCGAAAACTTGGAGTAGTCCAGCTACATCCCCCTCTGCCCCAAATACATCAGCCATTAACTCAGCGTGTGGCACTTGCGTCACGTCCCCCTCCACTCACCCTGCATATGAACGTTGCCATACACGTGACTAGCACAAAATGCGTCACGCAGAATATGACTCCCCTCATCGAGTCGCAGGTTATGTTTTCGCAGAACCTGCTGTAGGCCCACGTGCAGTCGCCCATGGTCTTTTTGGCGCCCGCGCGGCATTCGTCACGTCCAGGGTAGTTGCCTTCGGAGATTAGCAATCAATGCTCTGGGTCAAGCATGTTCTTGAGCGGTGGTAGATCTGGCACACGAACGGGGTTGCTTGGGTTGGCAATCATTTGTGCAACGAGGTGACCAAACATATGTGGCTCCAGAGACTGAATTTGCGCGAAAATGACCTGCTGCTGCTCGGGCAGATCCTCGTACTTGAAGGAAGTGCCAAAAGGCGTGTATGCAATGTCTTGGCGCAGGGCGTTCAAGGTGTGTGTGAGCGCCGTGGCATCATACAATGATTTTACTGCCTCTTGCAGATGGTCATTGTCCCAATCCTCCAACGGCATTCCATCTTGGGCCGCCGTGTTGGTTTCCAAGAGGGATTTGCATTCACGAATGCGTGCAAGTCTATAAGCATTTGCCTGGGATTGATCCCAGATCGGCTGACCGCACAGCGTGTTGTCTTTCTTGTTGTTGCGTCGCTGGCGCAATGAAGTGTTGTCATCAACGCGGCCCAGAGGATTAGCCAGCCGGAGCTCCTTGATAGCGTCGCTCGTGTTCTTTTGAACCTCCTTGGAATCTATCAGCTCATCAAGCTGGGCTTCACTGAGATGCGTGCCAGCAAGGTCTGATATGCTTGCCAATGCTTCTTCCCGTGGTGCCACTGTGCTGCTGCGCGGTGCCATCAAACTGAGTGGTCTGATGATGTTGAGGCCCCCCGTGGAGGATGCGGGCATGGCTCTAGAAAAAGTGCCAACAGAGGCAGCAGCGGAATCGCTTGTGGTTTCTCCCATACTGTCCGTCTCTCGGAGGATGCTTCGTTGATTCTGCTTGCCCAGTCCCTGCGGGAAATGCGATATGGATTAGTCAAATTATGCTCGTTCACAGTGTCAACGAGAAGGCGGGCGCCAACCAGATAATAGGTCTCTTTATCTTTGAAGTGGTATGTTCCGTGAAATATGCGCACGCGATGAACATTTCGCACAACGAGCCCACATGGCCGTTAGGGCTACAGCAAGAAGTACAAGAGGATCATCATGCGAAATTGAGAGTGGCACAGCGGGGTGATGGCGGCCATGGCGGCCATCCAAGACCGCAGCAGATTTGGGCAATCATGCTAGGGAGGTTGGACAAGATGAATGACATGAAATACATGACCCCAACAGGCACACATCGTGACAGCGGACTGTTTGGCATAAGTCTGGAATCCCTTGCCGCACAGGGTGTCTCTCTCGAAACGGGAGCGCTTTGTGCTGTCATCCAAAAGCCATAGTGACAAAATCCACAAACCAACAAATTTTCTAAACTTTTTCCAACTTGTTTTCTGTGTCACATCTTCGTGGTTTTTTGGTGCATAGCCATAATGAAAGCGAGTCAGAGAGAGAGAGAGAGAGAGAGAGAGAGAGAGAGAGAGAGAGAGAGAGAGAGAGAGAGAGAGAGAGAGAGAGAGAGAGAGAGAGAGAGAGAGAGAGAGAGAGAGAGAAAGAGAGAGCGAGAGAGCGAGAGAAAGAGCGAGAGAGAGAGAGAAAGAGACAGAGAAAGAGAGAGAGAGAGAGAAAGAGAGAGAAGTGTGTGCGTGTGTGTGTTTGTGTGTGAGGGAGAGGGAGGGAGGGAGAGAGCGAGCAAGCGAGCGAGAGAGAGAGAGAGGGCGAGGGAGAAAGATAGGAAAAAAGGAATTTGTCTCCAAAAATTTACGAAAAACGTCAAAAAAAAAAGATCGCGGGGCTGCGCCCCGCACCCTCTTCTTACGGGGCTGCGCTCCTCCCCATGGTGCTAAATGTCTGGCTGCAGTGGTACTGAATAAGCATAACCATGCACATAACCTCCAGTGGACGTACTGTGTTAATCTAAAGCTGACTTGGGTAGTACCTGACCTGATCGGGCGGTACCTGACCGAGTGGGCAATCTGCTGTGCATCTAAGATTGGGTACGTAGAGGGCAAATATTCGACCTAACCAACAGCTTGGTACACCAGAGGCAAGCCCGCAGGTAAAATCAGAAACGTATATAGATCCAAAGCGCAATCTGATCCGTTTAAAGGATGAATCTAAGGTGTAAAGTTACATTTCAGGCCTAAAACATCATGAGGGTAATATTAGGTACAGCATAGTGCAACAAGGAAATAGAGCATGATAGGTATGGAGATGTACCGTGGATGTGCGCACCAGCTGTTGTGGTCCTGTGCCCAGGCATAAGTTTTTAAATGCTTAATATAGGTCACATTGATCTTTGCGCACGAAAAGCTTCTTGGAATAAAGCGGGTGTCGAACCCGTCCACTAGTATCGACCCCGGCTCACTCAAAATTGGTTTTCTGTTACTAATCCAAAATGAAGGTTTTGTTTAAGATAATGGTACAAATTAAACAAAAGAGGGGCATAGGGGTCGAAAACCCGTCTCTAAGAAGCTTCTCGGGCGGATACAAACAAAACAAGTACCATTGTGACAGGGAAAGAACACAAACTAGACAGTTTAGAAAAGTGAATCCAAGGGTGCTACCAAGGAGGCGCCAACCTGTGCGGTGCCAGTGCATGCCGTACAGACGAGCTCTCTTTGGTGAGGGGTGGGACAGGTGTCCAGTGCTTGTGACGTGGGGTGTTGGAGGAGGGTACAACCAAGGCCATTATGGAAAGCAACATCAATCAAGCTTTCCAAGGGGTGTTGGGATTGAGGAAAGAGTATTTTAGTCAAGGTTCAGGAGCTGTATAGGCTCATGCCCCTCGCCTTCTTCATAAAGAAGAGAACTCGGGACCTAGGGTCACACTTATTAATTGAAAACATAAGTGCATGGGGGTACAAAAGCCAGGCCTTTCTTTTTTTCTTTCTTAAGTAGCAAATACCCAACTTAATCACTGGACTAAGCGGATGGTGAGCACCCGAGCAGTCACGTAGGACCCAAGAATCTGTCCCGGACCGTTGCCGACCTAGATGTGAGGCTTATATAAATATATGTGTGTCTATGTCTGTGTCTGTGTCTGTGTCTGTGTCTGTGTCTGTGTCTGTGTCTATGTCTGTGTCTGTGTCTGTGTCCGTGTCTGGAATCTTATTTCTGATTCTTCTTGGGAGCACGAGCTCCTCTCTCTCTCTGTCGCCTTTCCTCTTGCTGATGGACGCGCTACGTTCCCCAGAAGCTTCCAGAAATAGCGTCGCTTAGCGTGTCAGAGAATGTTGCGTCATCCGGAAGTGTGCAAGTAATTGTGTCTTCAATTCACACTACCATCGTGGTCGTGCCCAAATCCCGCTGTGAGCCAAATCCTGTTGCGAGTCAAATGCTGTTGTGAGCAAATCCTGTGTGCCGTCAGATTCTGGCTGCTTCCAATTCCCTTCAAATTCTCGCCACCGCCAAGTCCTTCGCCGCTGACAAATCCTCGCCGACGACAAATCTTCGCTGCCACCAAATCCTCGCCGCCTCCGAATCCTTGCCGCCCCCAAACCCTCAAGGTCTCCAAACCCTCGACGCCTCCAAATCCTCGCTGCCTTCGAATCTTCGTCGACTTCAAATTCTTGCAACCTCCAATTCCTCGCCGCTTCCTATTCCTCGCCGCCGACAAATCCTTGATGCCCCCAAATCCTTGATACCTCTAAATCCTCGCTGCCCTCAAATCCTCGCCACCGCCAAATCCTCGCCGCCTTCAGATCCTCGCCACCTCCAAATTCTGTAGCCTCCAAATCCTCGCCACCGCCAAATCCTTGATACCTCCAAATCCTTGATGCCTCCAAATCGTCACCGTTTTCAGATCCTCGCCGCCTTCAAATCCTCGCCGCCTTCGAATTCTTGCCGTCTTCGGATTCTCGCCCTTTCCAATTCCTCGCCGACAAAGCCTAACCACCGCCAAATCCTTGATGCCTCCACGCTCTGCAACACAGTGCATTGATATGTGTGCCATTAGAACTACATCTCATCGCGAACCAACTCATTAAGCTCTGCATACAGAGTCTACAGTCTCTCCTCCATCCGCTTATCCAGCGCGTTGCGATTCTTGGGATGCACGTTGCATACCTTTTTGAGCTCCACCAAATTTTTCTTGAGCTCGTCAACCTTCATCTGATCGAGCCGGCAATTGCTATTCTTTTCGATTGTGCTCTCGGCCTCTTGAATCTTATCCTGAATTTGTTTCAGCATTTCCTCCTTGGCGCGGGCGACCGAGTCTTTGTCACCTGCTCCCTGGAGAGTGTGCACCACCACTTCCAGCACAGGTATGCGCATCGTGAGAGCCTGAACTTTGGCGTCGATAGAAGTTATGTGCGCAAGAGGCGCGGCGAGCGCGACTTTTGCTCTAACGTTTGGATGCATTCCAGCGCCGCCATGCCCTCGTCTGTCACACCTCCAGCCTCGAGCTCAGCAATTTTTTTTCACCATTTCATCGACTCTACTCTGCAGCAGAATCAGATCTACGTCTGTTGCCTGCGAATTTTGAGAGAGGGCAGCATCAAGGCCAGAGTTCGTGACATACACTCCTTTAAGCTTGGCCATTTTACCCTCAATACCTTGCATGTTTGCTTCCGAAAAAGAAAAGCAAAAGATATGAACGCAAACCACCGATAAGTTCAAATCTAAAATGTAAGATTTGAGCGCATAGACCCTCAATCAAGGGTACTAAAATATATATGTTAAAGAACAAAGCAGTTAGTTCAAGATCTCATCCCGCCTCGTAGCATATACATACACATGTTGACTTTGTACACATGCACGAATATATGTATGCCGAGATTTAGTCCATCTGGATTCTTCGGGCCCTCTAGGTGTCCCATGTCGACTCCTGGGCGCACATCCGAATACCCCATCTGCGTAGAGTGTGTGTGAGTGTGCGTATACACACACATGCACCCACATACACTCCTACCCGTGTTCAAAATACAGAAGACTCAGACAACGCCCCTATCTTTCCTTCTGTCAAAAATAAGCCCCCAAGCCAAGCAACAAGTGCTTCCATTGACTAGCTGAACACCCCTATCCTCGTTCCCCAACGCTAAACGAAACAAACTTTACAAACATGAGCGCATATGCACACCCTGTAGCGAGCGTGTAAGCAAATGTGTACGCTGATGTTGACAACACCTGTCTAACATACACACCTGCACATGCATGGTGCTGACAACACCTGTTGAAATGCATTTCACACTCTCCGCAAAAAATGCATATGCGCTCGTGCATGCGCGCATGTGCAACGGTGCAGAAGCTTCTTTGCCATGAAAGCTATTGCGAACTGAACTTGAGTCTTGCGCGAGCATCGTGCAAGCTGTCGTTTGCCGCCCGCTCTTGCTGCCCCTCCTGCTGTCTCGACCAAACCCGTCCCCTGACGCTGTTCGCTCAAGAATTCCGTCCAAATCCACACTAGCTCAAGACGCGGTCGCCACTGCGGTGTCGCACAAGCATCATTCGATCATCCGCGTTGGTGCAGGCCTCGTCCAGTTTGTCTATGCTTCGCACTCGCGCTTAGCCACGGAGCCTACCCATCACAGAAATCTATTTTCGCCATTTTTCGTGCGAGTGTTTTCATCTGTCACCAACATCTGTGTGTTATCAGCTACAACAAAGTCGTGCCCCCTCATTTTCTCCAACGTTGAATCCAAGCTCTGGCATAGACTTGTTTTTGATGTTCTCTGCCACCAAGAGAGCGAGCAGCGCAGCAGCACCCCAGTCTTGGATACAGGGAATGTGAGATGCCTTTTGGTCGTCAAAAGGCCCAGAACTAGTCATGGCTGCAGCCACGTCTGCAACCGTTTGCGTACTGTCGACTTACTTGATACACGACAGGGCCTTGAACACGCGCTGCTTGCAAAGGATCTGATAAATTCTCCCAACAGAGGAACAGCGCAGCAGCACCTGCTCGTCGATAGTCTCATCTGTTTTATCAAGCACCAACCACAGATGCTCAAGGGTGCCAGACATCTCGGAGCTCGATGGCCCCACAATGACAAACCTCCTGGCAAGAGATTCTTCGAGTTTCTGTAGCACA
>Ga0335398_10006256_pt1 | contig 15179 bp, 10 predicted proteins | sample BON03_FD_205742 | JGI IMG/M metagenome (GOLD analysis project Ga0335398, IMG submission 205742) | Freshwater microbial communities from Lake Bonney liftoff mats and glacier meltwater in Antarctica - BON-03 (spades assembly) (version 2) | ecosystem: Environmental > Aquatic > Freshwater > Ice >... | reverse complement strand
AACAGGAGTTCAAAACCAACTGCAGTCTGGTCGACTTATCCACAGCTGTGTAGTACGTTACACTGCTATAACGCCTGGTCAATTTTAAACCAGCACAGATGGTCAATTTAAACCCAGCGCGAACACCTTGGGAACTTGTGGCTCATAAACCTCGCCCAAAGAATGGTCAATACCAGCTATCGCTGAGTGCGCTGCGGAAATTGATGGATAACGTCTCTGATGAAGAGAAGCTTAAGCAACGAGATTCGTCAATGAAGATGAGTCGAGAATATATCGAATGCTAAAGTGCATCGGTGGTTAAAAAATGTGTGGAAAATTTAAGAGTACTCTAAAGAATGCGATCAGAAAAATTAAGAAACTTCCCGTTAAGATTTAATAAAAGGCCGCGTGCCTCTTTAAGCAGCTGTTATGAGGCAATTGGAGAGCAATGTGTCGTCTGATAAAGAGCTCTTCAAGCGCATTGCTTCGTTAACTGTTCATGGCGATGAAAAGCAAATCGTATTTACTACGAATGACATGCTTTGGAATCAGTTAAAAAGGGATGCCCCAGGAATAGCCGAATCATTCGATAATCTTTTCACTGACGACATGAATGCACTTGGTGGAATCTACGGTGAAGTAGCTGGTATTCTATTGCATGGGTTGAAAAAAGGAAGTGACACCCAGCAGGAGTGTCCTATTGTGCTTCTGAACGCTCTTAATACGTATTTCGGCGCTGTGAATTTGTTTCGGTCCGGGCATAGGTTGGAGTCGTTAATGCTCATGCGGATGCTCGTAGAATCCATTGCCGTTACTCTGCATCTAAAGTCGAATCCAGAGGCAATGAAGTCGTTTCAAGCCGGACAACTGAAATCCACAAAGTGCATCTCGTTCGCTAAAAAGATTCTTCCTCCGCTCGGAGAGCTGTATGGGTACCTAAGTGATACTGTCAATCATGTTCACGAGTTGCACAGAAAATTCAATCCGCTAAGCAAGTATACGGAAAGGGATGAGGCGGTTAGCGCGAATTTCGGGTATTTGAGACTCTTAATTTGGTTGTTGTACGTCAGCAGCGAGTTTATCTTTTACGATCTAATTAGTGCTCCGCGATACTGGGAGCAATTTGATAAGGGGTACAAATATAACCCGGGCGAGGACGTAAGAGAATGGATGGCCGGGTTTCTAAATATTGATGCCTCTAGTGCCTCATAACACCTAGAAACATCAGACGGCACAGTTGAGATAGTGCTCTTCAACCTGCAACAGAGAAGAGCTGCTGTAGGTGTAGCGGCACCGGAAACAATAAAAATGATACGTAAAGAGCTGACTGACCCCATCGCTTTGACCGCGAGGGGGTTCACGGCTGACTCGCGCGCCGCACCGACAAGGCCGGACTAGACAAGCTGGTCGCCGAGATTGTGGCCGAGGGTCGCTCAGCCAGCGGCTTCATGCTCAATGCGGTGGAGGAAGGAAGCATTGAGCAACTGGTCACCCATATCGAGGCCATTACTGCTCGCACCAAACCCCTTGCTAGTTTAAGGGTAAAAGGTTATTTACTATAAAATTTCACAAAAATACTGAGGATTTTCGACTCAATAAGATTGTAGGCACGTGGTGAGAGTCTATATTCGGCCAAAGACAAAGCCGGGCTACAGGTATGAACAGTCATGAAGAGATTGATGAACAAGGAAAAAAAGTCGAAGTATCATGGAGTCTACGCCGCGTTTGTGGAAAACGAGAGCGCCTTGAAACGATTTCTGGGGAGATTTCTTTACAGGCCCGAAGACGTTGATGATATGGCGCAGGAAACGTTTTTGCGAGCCTATAGCGCTACCGACGGCCATGAAATAGATTCCCCCAAAGCCTACCTGTTCAAGGTGGCGCGCACCATGGCATATAAGGAACTTTCCAGAAGCTCGCGGCGGTTGACCGATTACCTGGAAGACTCACTGAAGGGTGACCCGGCTGGTGTTGTACAACTGGAGGAGGAAATGGTCGCACAGCAAAAGATTCAGATCTATTGCGAAGCTATTGCTCAGCTGCCGTCCCAGTGTCGACGCATTTTTCTAATGAGGAAAGTCCAAGCGATGTCTTACAAGAATATTGCCAATGAGCTCGGTATCAGCGTCAGTGCGGTGGAAAAACAGGTCGCCATTGGTGCAGACCGTTGCAAGCGTTTGATAGAATCCAGAGAGCAAATACGAGCGCCCGGGCCGGCCGGCAAGTCCGTTAAGCAATTCAGGAAGGGGGAGTGAATGAAAAAGCACTCGTCTGGCTCAGGTGATCAAAGCCCGGTTGTGGCGTTTACTGAGATAAAAAGTGTACAGGCACAGGCGTCCGAATGGATGGCCAAGCTGGATGGTGGTGAACCCACACCGACAGAGTTGAGTGAATTCCGTGTTTGGCTTAATGCGAATTCTGCACATCGGCAGGCGATGGAAGAGATGATTGAATTCTGGGGTGATATGAATGTGCTGACCCAGATCGTCTTACTCCGCGAGAAACAGTGTAATCGCACAGTAAAAGCGCCGTCTCTTTTACGCTGGAGTTCTGCCCTTGCTGCTATGTTGGTAGTAGCGGTCGCGCTGTGGTTGGTGCCCCGGTTTGAAACTAGCGACTCACTTGTTTATATCACCAAAGTGGGCGAGCAGAAAACTATTCAGCTTCCCGATTATACGACGGTATTTTTGAATACCAATAGCAAGCTTGAAGTGAACTACGGCAATCAGCGGCGAGGTGTTACGTTAGTCCGCGGTGAAGCGCATTTTGACGTGTTCCATCTGCCATCAAAACCCTTTGAGGTCACAACTGGTAGCGGATTGGTAAGGGCGATAGGCACCGCATTCAGTGTCCAGATTCGCTCGATTAATATTGAGATTCTGGTCACTGAGGGTATTGTTGAAATCGAGACGCTGCCTGCAATGTTGGAGCAGGATGGTCAAGCAATTTCTCATGGCGTAACGCCGATGACGGTGAGCGCGGAGGATGCCAAGCGTATCGTTGCGAAGGATAAGTTGCAGGTAAAAGCGGGCAGCATGGTAACTTTTGATGGTGAGCAGATCGAGCAGGTTAAGTTGCTGGTTCAAAAGCAGATCGAAGATAAGCTTTCATGGCGCCAGGGACTGCTGGTGTTCAAAGATGAGTCGCTACAGCAGATCGTGGATGAAGTCAGCCGTTACACCGATCTGGATATTATTATCCCGGAGCGGAGGTCTCGTGAGCTTAAAGTGGGTGGTATTTTTAAAGTGGGTGACACTGAATCCATGTTCGAAGCGCTTCGCGAGGGATTCGGTATTCATGTCCATTATATATCGGATGATCTTGTGTATCTTATTTCAGAAAGAAATCTGTAATTAATGTAGTTGGGATAAAAACAATAAAAGATTACTGTGGATTTCCTGCCATGACCGATTATAGGGAAAGCGACCCGTGAGAGTTTCGCCCGACAGCGTGCAAACTCCAATTCATAAGACCAGTATTCTTGCCAGGTTGATCGCGGTTTTACTCTCGCTTGCAGTTACGGTATGTGTTTCAGCCGCAACAGAAAAAGAGCAAGAGCATCTCTATGTTTTCGAGATACCATCTCAAAAAGTTGAGGATGCGTTAAACCAAGTAGCACAAAAGACCGGGCATCAATTACTGTTTTCTGTTGAGTTGGTTGAGCTACTGAAATCCCCAGCACTTGTGGGAGACTTCAGTGTGCAGCAAGCCTTGAATAGATTGCTGGAAGGATCGAATCTCTCTGGTCGCGTAACCGGGCGAGGTGTCATAGTAATAGTTCCTAGTGGCGCCAAAGCTCCTGACTCTGAACCGGAGAGGGCGGCAATGAATACATATAATAAGGGAATTTTTGCAGTGTTAATGGGGCTTTTTGGTGTTCCAACAATGGCTGTCGGTCAGACGGCCCAAGGGGATGACGTAGCGCAAGAACCGGCCAGTGAAGTCAGGTCGGTTATAGAAGAGGTGATCGTTACTGCACAGAGGCGCGAGCAGAATCTTCAGGATGTGTCGGTTTCCGTTGCGGTCGTTACAGGCGATGATTTGCGAGCGCGCAATGAAAATGAGATTTCCGCCCTTGAAAAATTTGATCCCTCTTTTCGTTTTGCCGAAGGCAGCCAGGATGCGGGTCGGACGGTTCGAATTCGTGGTGTAGGAACGCAGACCTTCAGTCGGGGCGCGGAGCAATCCATTGCGGTCTTTGTTGATGGGGTTGTGGCGAGCAACCTGCCTGCAGCACTCGTGGATCTTAACGACGTGGAGAGAATTGAGGTGCTACATGGTCCGCAGGGCATGCTGTTTGGCAAAAACGCTTCCGCGGGATTGCTGAATATTGTTACCGCTAATCCAACCGAAGCGCCGGAGTACGGGTTCGGTGTCAGCTACGGTGAAGAAAATGAATTCAAGATTGATGGGTATGCTTCAGGATCACTGATTGAGAACACACTTGCAGGAAGAATTTCGTTCTACAGCAATACACGTGATGGATATATCAAAAATGTCTTCCCGGGTGGTACGGATCACAACGATCGAGATGATTCGGGGTACCGCGCTAAGCTGCAGTGGACACCCACTGATAACTTCAACGCGTTGCTGACGGTCGCCCATAGCGAGCGTGATTGGCATTGTTGTGTGAATACGGCTGTTGAAGTCACGCCTGGTACGGTGGCTGGTCTGCAGGGTACGCCGTTCGGGTCGGAGAATGACAAAATGAACTCCGAAGCGATCACCAGCGGTACTACCGACCTTGATACTTTCATTCTGGATCTGAATTACCAGTTGCCAGGAGGCAACAGCTTCTCTTCGATTACCGGATATCAAGACGCAGAGAGTGTTGACAATGTGAATGCTGCCAACACCGGTTCTGTCCCTTACCTGGTGCCAAACCTGGGCGTAGACCGCGCAAAGCAATGGACGCAGGAATTTCGATTGACATCTCCGGCGGGAGATCAGTTTGAATATGTTGTTGGTTTGTACTACTTCGAAAAAGAAATAGAGCGCGAGTTCACGCAGAATGTTGATTTCAATTTCCTACGCGGACGTGCGCCAGGTGAAATTGGACGCAGCACGCTCATGGATTTCACCACTGATTTTAAAAGTGCAGCAGTTTTCGGAAACCTGACCTGGAATCTATCTGATCGTGCACGTCTTTCGGCTGGCGCCCGCTGGCAGACTGATGAGACGGGGACTGAGCACCTGATCAGTTCAGATCCCACCGCTTTTCAAACGGTGCTTCTGCCGAACGTGGGGTATGTTAAATTATCGGACGATGATACTGCGACTTCCTGGCGACTGGTGGGGGAGTATGATTGGACTGAAAATGTAATGGCCTATGCCAGCGTTGTGCGAGGTTACAAAGGCCAGGTTGTTAACAACCTGCCAACAATTACGATTGATCCTGATCCGATTCTTGATCCGGAAATTCCCACAAGTTATGAGGCCGGTATCAAGTCAGAATTATGGGACCGTCGGGTGCGTCTCAACGGTTCGCTGTTCCACACCAAGTTTGAAGATTTTCAAGCAGCAGCAACTGATGTCAACAGTGTTCCCGCTCAGTTTTTTCTGGCGAATGCCGGGGAACTCACCACTGAGGGAGTCGAGGTTAGTATTGATGCCCGAATCAACAGCGCATTCAGGGCTACAGGTTCTGCTACTTATCAGAGGGCGATATACGACAGCTACCCGGGAGCGGCGTGTTACCTTGGGCAGACTGCGGCACAAGGCTGTGTGGGACGTTTTCAGGATCTCGCAGGTAGCGATCTGACTGGCGCTAATCGTTGGGTTTATGCGCTGACGGGACATTATACGAAACCGCTGAACTTGATTCCCTATTCTCTTTCTGTTTTGGGCTCATGGGTCTGGCGTGATGAGACCAGAGGGGCGAACAATGATCCAAATCCCCTGGCTGGCATTGATTCGTACGGCGTTGCAGATCTGTTTATAGGTCTTGATTCGAATGACAATAAGTATAGCTTTAAGATTTTTGCCAAGAATCTATTCGATGAGTTTTATGTCGTGAATCGACGGCGTATTTCCACGGGAGGCGTTACAGCGGACCAACAGCTCGCCTATGAATACACAAGACGGATTGGCATTTCAGCGCGTGTAAACTTCTGATCGTGCACAGAACCAGCCCTCTTCAGGCTTGCAGGTGTAGCTATGCAATTAATAACTAGACGCAGAATGCTACACATGATGGCAGCCGGTACAGGCGCCGTGTTGGCTAATACGGTTACACCTGTAGCGGCGGCTTGCAGGAGCAGTCAGATACCTATTGGCCTGCAACTCTATACGGTGCGTAATTTGATGGCGGAGGGTGTGGAGAAAACCCTTCACCTGGTGTCCACAGCAGGGTATACCCAAGTGGAACTGGCAGGCCATTATGATAAGCCTGCGGCTGAACTGAGGCGCATGCTGGACAGAGAAGGGCTCAGTGCACCTTCCACCCATATCCCCCTGGATAACCTTAATGAGTCGTTTGACAGGGTGCTGGCAGATGCCATCGAGTTGGGTAACAGGTACGTGGTTTTACCCAACCTGCGGGAGCATCAGCGCACCAGCATTGACGATTACAAGCGACTGGCGGATAAGATGAACCTTTGGGCAGAGGCCTGTCAGAAGTCAGGCCTTCAGTTTGCCTATCACAATCATGATTATGAGTTCCGCTTACTAGATAGGGAAGTGCCCTATGATATTCTTCTCAACCGCACAGATCCCAGCGCGGTTCTGCTGCAATTGGATCTGTACTGGGCGACCAAGGCTGGAAAGGACCCGGTGAAGATGTTTGCAGAGTTTCCAGGACGATTTCCTTTGTGGCACGTCAAGGACATGGCTACAGATGGCAGCATCGCAGATGTAGGTGCTGGCGTGATCGACTTTCGGCGTATTTTTGCCGCGACAGAACTGGCTGGCCTCAGATATAGCTTTATAGAGCATGACAATACAACCAATCCTCAATCTACAATCCATAATGGTCTAGCTGCTGCAAAAAGTATGGCTGCCTGTGGATAGGACCCAAAACTGCATTCAGAAGTATTGTTTGTGAGCAGCCTAGGAACCCGGTTGGGGCTTATGAAGGAGCAGCGTTTATCAATCACCAACTGATTCGGACTACAGATAAAGACTTCTGCCTCCACGGAGAAGGACCCAGGGCTTCTGCGACAAATGCTGGGGCTGGAAAGTTAATGCGCAGTAAAAAGACCTTGCTGGCATGCTGGATGTTGTACGTTATCGCCATTGCCACAAGTTCTGGCTGCAATACTAATCAACTTTCGGGTGCCACCGACAACGAAGGTGAGACCCTCTTGGGTGATTGGCGTCACTACGGTGGCGATACCCACAACACACAATTTTCCTACCTTGATCTTATCAACAGAGAAAACGTCACCCAGCTTAAGGAAGCCTGGCGTTTCAGTGCGGAAGAGGTGGGTGACTCGCAAACTACTCCGTTGGTGATCGACGGTACGTTGTATGGCTTTACCCCAGCCCTTAGAGTATTTGCCCTGGATGCCGCCGAGGGTACGTTACGCTGGCAGTTCGATGCTGGTGCGACTGGTGCATTAATCGGCAGTGGCAAGACATTTACTGGCCCGGCAAGAGGGCTGGTGTATTGGTCCGAGGGGAACAAAAATCGTTTGTTTGCGGGTGTGATGGATCGCCTTTATGCGCTTGATCCAGAAACCGGTAAGCCAGTAGCCGAGTTTGGCGATGATGGTTCAATTGATCTGCGCAAGGGTCTAAGTGGCGACTACACGAAAAATTATGTTGCACTGACTACGCCTGGTCTTATTTATAAAGACCTATTGATTGTTGGCTTTAGGACGTCGGAAAATCCACCTGCGCCTGCCGGTGACATCCGAGCATATGATGTCCGTACCGGTGAACTGCGATGGGTTTTCCACACCATCCCACGTCCTGGTGAACCCGGCGTGGATAGCTGGCCTGAAAATGCATTGGAAGTTTCCGGAGGGGCCAACAACTGGGCAGGCATGGCGCTGGATGAAGAACGTGGCATTGTTTATGTTCCGACGGGTTCCGCCGTACCGGATTTTTATGGTGGCAAGAGGCCAGGAGATAATCTCTATGCCAACAGCCTGCTAGCCCTGAATGCCGCCACGGGTGAACGCCTCTGGCATTTTCAAACCACACATCATGACATATGGGACAGAGATCTCCCTTCACGACCTGTCCTGGTCAGCATCAACCGGGAAGGAGAACAGGTGGATGCCGTGGCACAGGCGACCAAACAGGGATTTCTGTTTGTCTTCGACCGGGTTACTGGAGAGCCACTGTTTCCAATTGAAGAGCGACCAGTACCAACGAGTGATGTGCCCGGAGAAGTTACGGCCGAGACCCAACCGTTTCCACTGCAGCCCCGACCGTTCTCGAGACAGCATCTTACGAAGGACATGCTGACCACAAGAACGCTAGCGGCAAATGCATGGGCGCTGGAAGCATTCAGCAGCATGCGTAGTGAAGGGCAGTATGTTCCCTTCAGCGTGGGGCAACCTACCGTGATGTTTCCTGGTTTTGACGGTGGTGCTGAGTGGGGTGGGGCGGCCCTTGATCCAGCTTCTGCAATCATCTACATTAATGCCAACGATGTGGCGTGGACCGGCAGCCTGGAAGCAGAAACAGTCATAAAAGATGTTGGCGCAGACGTTTACATGTCACATTGTTCAGTCTGTCACGGCGCGGATCTTAAAGGCTCGCCACCGGCATTTCCGCCGCTGGTAGATATCACAGAGCGACTTAGCGTTGCAGAGATCAAGACCGTGGTCTACGAAGGGAAGGGACGTATGCAGCCTTTTGCCAATCTTACTGTGGAAGAAGTTGATCAGCTGATGTCTTTTTTAAGTGATCCTGCGCAATCCTCCGCAGCAGCGGAGGCTGGCATAAAACAGGAAGCGGCGTCTGTTTCACAAGAAAGCCAACGCCCTGCATACAGGTTTACTGGATATAAGAAGTTTTTGGACCCTGATGGGTATCCAGCCATAGAGCCGCCCTGGGGCACACTGAATGCAATCGATCTTAATTCCGGTGATTTTATCTGGACAGTTCCTCTGGGAGAATATCCAGAACTGGCAGCTCAGGGGCTGACCGACACCGGCACGGAAAACTATGGCGGGCCGATACTCACCGCCGGTGGTCTGGTGTTTATAGCAGCCACCATTTATGACCAGAAAATTCGGGCCTATCACAGCGCTACCGGTGAACTTCTCTGGCAGGCTAAATTGCCTTTTGCTGGAACGGCAACGCCTGTGACCTACCTGGCAAATGGGCATCAGTACCTGGTAATCGCCACCAACAACGCCAGAAACCGCAATGGGCCGCAAGGTAATGCCTATGTTGCGTTTCGTCTTCCGGAGTAAATACGCATGAGCTCTTCATTCAGCCCTTTTCCACTTACCGCAATATTTCTGTTTACGGCTTTTGGCTCCTACGCGAATGGTCAAACGCCAGCATCCAATGCTGTGGATCGGGCTTTTCCTGATCAGGTGTATTGGGGGGATACCCATGTGCATACCAACTTGTCGATTGATGCCTTTCTGACGGGTAACCGCCTGTTGGGCGCTGAAGAGGCGTATCGGTTTGCCCGGGGAGAAACCATCACATTACACAATGGCGCTGCAGCCAAGCTGCGTCGACCGCTGGATTTTCTTGTGGTCGCGGATCACGCATTTGCCATGGGGGTTTTACTGAAACTCGATCTATCCGACCCTTTGTTGTTGCAGACGGAGACCGGTAAAGCGTTGCACGCCAGGTACCAGGCAATCAAGGAGACCCTTTCCTGGTCCAACCCCACTGATCCTGACTTGGTGTGGGATATTTGGTTTGGTGAGCAGGACGTTAGAGAACCGGTATTCCGGCGTTCCATATGGGACTCTGTGATTGACAGTGCGGAGGAATTCAATGATCCTGGCAAGTTTACCGCATTGATCGGTTACGAATGGACGTCAGAAAGACCCCCCGAGTCAGATGGGCTTAAAAGTAACTATCATCGGGTGCTGATATTCAAAGACGGTAAAGATAAGGTGGGCCAAGTGCTGCCTTTTACGCGCAACGATGGCAAGTCTCCGCAGGAGTTGTGGCAGTACATGTCTGACTACCAGGAAAAGACAGGTGGCGACGTTCTAGCAATTCCACATGGCGGAAACGTCAGCGATGGTAAAATGTTCGCGTTGACTGATTACTTCGGCAATCCTCTCAGTCGATCCTATGCTGAGACACGCAGCGCATTTGAGCCGCTCTTTGAGGTGACTCAGGTTAAAGGAGACGGTGAGACCCACCCGTTGCTCTCAGCGACGGATGAATTTGCAGACTATGAAACTTGGAATAGCTGGGAGAACGATATTGAACGAAGGGGGCTAGACAAGCCCCAGGATGCGTGGAGTGACGAGGAAAAGAGCAAAAAAGTCTACGAGTATGCACGTTCGGCACTTAAGCTCGGCTTACAGCAGGAATCTAAGCTGGGAGTTAACCCATTCAAATTCGGCATGATTGGGAGTTCAGATGCTCATACCTCTCTTTCTATGGTAGATGAAAACAATTATGGCGGTAGGAACACGATACCTGATGAACGTTATAACCCGGAACGGATAGATCGTTCATTTAACAGTGCTGCAGGATATGCAGGGGTCTGGGCGGAACAAAACACACGAGAAGCGCTTTTTGCCGCAATGAAACGCAAAGAAGCATACGCCACAACCGGCCCTCGAATTACCCTGCGTTTTTTCGGGGGATGGGACTACCAGCGAGACGACGCGTTCAGGCCTGACTTGGCGACTATCGGTTACAACGGAGGTGTACCGATGGGTGGCGACCTGACGAATGCGCCTGCGGGGAAATCGCCTGTCTTTCTTATTCGTGCAGTTAAGGATCCGGATGGAGCGAATCTTGACAGAGTTCAAGTCGTTAAGGGTTGGCATTCGGGAGACGGGAAGCTGCATGAGAAGGTTTACGATGTTGCGGTGTCTGATGGGCGTGACATATTGGCAGACGTAAAAGTAGCCTCAGTTGGTTCCACGGTTGATCTTGAAGAGGCTTCGTACACCAACCAGATTGGAGATCCGGAACTAGCTGTTGTCTGGGAGGACCCAGATTTTAGCGCACAAGAGCGTGCTTTCTATTATGTCCGCGTCATTGAAATCCCGACTCCGCGCTGGACCGCATACGATGCTAAGTTCCAAAATCTGAAAAATGTTCCTGAAGAGGTTCCCATGGTTATTCAGGAGCGCGCATACAGCAGCCCTATCTGGTACACACCCTAGTATGGCTATTGGAAAGAGGGAATTCTGTAAAATTTCCGCCAGGAATCGCACTCGAGCATATTTAGTGAAACGCATTATCAAAGAGCCACTGCTGCAATTCTTGCTGCTGGGGGCTTGTGTATTCGCGGTTGATGGTTTTCTGAATGGGGATGAGGTCATTGCAGACCCGCATACTATTGTGGTTGGACGGGACAAGCTATACGCGTATCTGCAGCACCGATCTAATGTGTTCGATACGGACCAGATTGACCGCTACCTGTCTGAAATAACCCAAGATCAACTGAATGTAATCGTCAGTGAGTATGTGCAGGAGGAGGCGCTGTATCGCGAGGCCAAATATCTGCAATTGGACCAGGCTGATTATGTAACCAGGCTGCGATTGATCCAGCAGTTGGAATTCATTGCGCGTGGATTTATGGACGCCACAAGTGGTGATATTTCGGATGAAGCGATAACAAGCTACTACAACGAACATAATGAAACTTATCGCGTTGCCCCCCGCGTCACATTCACTCACGTTTTCTTCAGTCTGGATAACCGCGGAAAAGAGGAAGCCAGGCGAGCAGCGGTAAGCACACTGGAACGATTGAATGGGGAACGCATCCGCTTTGACCAGGCACCGAGTCTGGGTGACCGTTTCTACTTTTCTGTCAATTACGCAAAAGTGGAGCCTGACGTGATCGTGAGTCATTTTGGCGAGGCTATGTGGCAGCAGATAAACACACTGTCGCCCAGCAACAGTCGTTGGTACGGTCCGTTTGACTCTTTGTACGGCTATCACGTTGTCATGCTTACTCACAAAGAAGAAAGTTACCTACCACCATTGACTGAGATTCACGCCAGGGTCGAATTAGACGCCAGGCGTGAGCTTCAGGAACGTCAATATAATCAGACCATCCGGGACATAGTTTCTGCCTATAAAGTAAAGTTAGATCTCGATACGCTGGACAAAGGTGGGAGGGATACCGATTGAGTCGTTGTTCAGCTCGGTCGCGCAATTCTTTGCATCGGTGGTTCTCGCTGATTGCCACGCTATTTCTGAGCTTAACGAGTCTCACGGTTAATGCTGATAATTTGATGCCAATGCTGGTTGATATCCGGGAATTCCAACCAAGGACTTTCAGTGTCAGGGCCACCATGCCTATTGGCATACCCAACTCGTATGTGCCCGATATCCGAATGCCGGAAGATTGCCAGCGTATACCACTTAATGAGGCAGGTTCAGAAAGTCCCGGAGGCAGCGTCATATACAGGTGCACGGACGGCATACGTGGCAAGACCATCGATATTGGCGTTGCCGGAGTTAGATTGCCCGTTCCGGTGGCGTTGAGGATCAGATTTGAGTCGGGGGATTCGTTTTCAACCTTTCTACCCCCGAGCGAGGCACGGTGGCAGATTCCGAACAGATTCGATTGGCAAACGGTAGCCAAGGACTATACGTATCTGGGTGTAACCCATATCCTGCAGGGCTACGATCACCTGCTGTTTGTGATTTGTCTGCTGTGGATCTCCGTGGGACTGCGGCAGCTTCTACTTACAATTACCGGGTTTACGTTAGCCCACTCATTAACCCTTATCCTGTCAGCCTTCGATCTTGTGCGGATACCGGTTGCGCCTGTGGAAGTATTGATAGCGCTCAGCATCCTGTTTCTGTCTGTCGAAGTTGCGCGCGGAAAAAGGGATACCTTAACCTGGCGCTACCCTTTTGTTATATCCAGTGCTTTCGGATTACTTCACGGCCTTGGGTTTGCCGCCGCGATCGCCAGTGTTGGTTTGCCTCAACATAATCTTGTAACCGGACTCTTGTTCTTTAATATTGGAGTCGAATTTGGCCAGATAGCTTTTGTAGTCTCTGTCCTGATGCTGGCCAGATTGTTTCGGCTGACGCAGATTCAATGCCCAGCTAGTATCAAAAAATTGCCCGTTTATGCCGTGGGCACTTTGGGTGCATACTGGACGATCAGTGGTATGGCACTGCTCTAGGCCGTTACCCCCTGATAAGACAGAAGTTGCCTTTTTTGCCAAATTATTTGTCGAGCGCCACATCGTGCCAGCGATGATCCCAAAAAGGTCTGCTGGCATATGTCGTCGCGGCCCGGACTTCGTTATTGTCGAGATAAGACAGTGCTGCTTCAACCACATTCAGATAGTTAACCAATGATAACTTTGACGGATGCGCGCACCAGAATTGCGGATTTTTTAAGCGCCAGCATTTTTGCAGTTTACCCCTGGCGCTGCCACTACAACTTGCATATTGTCGCTATTAATTCCATTAGCCATATCCCGACCCTCTTAGTTTACGTGCTAACTATGAAAACTCGAAATGGCTGACATTTAAAGTTCTTTAGACGGCACTACGGGCCAGAGTACATCAGCGAAGTTCTCAGGCAATGGGCGCTGGCCAAAGGCATCAGGATCGAATACATCCAGCCCGGACACCCGGTGCGCATTCTGGTCATCCCGTTCGACCGGGACTTGCAGGAAGCCATTGAACACGAGAACGCAGAGTTCTTCGACCAGGCACGCCGAAAAGCCGAGGAAGTTGACGAACATCCCATCCTTACGCCTTTAACCTACGATCAGAATCCGCCCCAGACTTCGCTCGACGACCTCGACACCAAAGCGCTTGCCCACTACCGCCGGTTTCTTTTCAAGAAGGGGACTGATGGCGATGTGGAGTTTCATCGCCAGCTTTTTCATCAGGGCCTGCTGGTGAAAACCGAAGATGGCACGCTCGTACCGACCCGCTTTGCTCACCTCCTTTTCGGGAAACACCCCCGGGACATCCTCGCCCAAGCAGGCATCCTGGCGACAATTCATGGACAAGAGGGAGAAGACCTTAAAGATTTTGATGGCCCTATGGTGATGGGATCCGATCAGGTGATTTCCTGGTTACGCGGAAAACTACCCGATGCCATTGACCGCTCGGAAGCCCAACGGAAAGGAGTCAATGATGCCTTCTACGAACTCATTCGTGAAGGAATCGCCAATGCCCTGGTCCACCGCGACTACGATATCACGGGCAGCAAAATTCAACTGGTAGTCGAAGGTAACACCGTCACCATCCGCAGCCCCGACGCCCCTGTCGCCCCGATCACCATCGAGCAACTCCAGTCTTTTTCAGCCCCCATGGTGAGCCGCAACCCGCGTCTGCATGCGTTCTTTGCCACCATTGAGCTTGCCGAGGAACGCGGGCTCGGCCTCAAGTCCATGCGCAGCAGGGCGACGGAAGTCGGCCTTCCCCTTCCGAAATACAGTTTCACTGAGCCCTATATCGATTTGACGATATACCGCACTGCTGGCGCGGTCACGGATGCCCTTCCTGCGGTGACGCTCAATATGCTCAGCAAATCGGAACGCAAGGGCTGGGAATGGTTGGCCGCCAGAGTGGTAGTCACTACCGCCGAATATGAAACAGCCCTGGAGATTCCGAGACGCACTGCTCTCAATCACCTCAAACACTTCGGGGACCTCGGCCTTCTGAAGAAGGAAGGGACCGGAAACGCGACAAAATACCGGATCACCCGACCATGAGCTCGATTTGTCACAGCCCTACTGTCTCGCCAAGTCTCTCGCCAAAATGGCGAGAGCAAGAGCTCTGACAAGTGTAGTGGTCAACTAATTACGGACAGTTAAATAGATTCTCTGCCTTTGCAGGCGGCAGCTTCGTGCTCGCCAACATTCGCGGCGGCGGCGAATACGGCCCGCAATGGCATCAATCCGCGATTCTCGAGAACCGCCAGCGCGTCTTCGATGACTTCATCGCCGTCGCCGAAGACCTGATCGCCTCCGGCCTCACCAGCTCCGCCCACCTCGGCATCCGCGGCGGCAGCAATGGCGGCCTGCTCACCACCGCCGTCATGGTGCAACGCCCCGACCTGTTCAACGCCGTCATCAGCGCCGTCCCCCTCATCGACATGCTGCGCTACCACA
>Ga0335398_10006255_pt1 | contig 15181 bp, 9 predicted proteins | sample BON03_FD_205742 | JGI IMG/M metagenome (GOLD analysis project Ga0335398, IMG submission 205742) | Freshwater microbial communities from Lake Bonney liftoff mats and glacier meltwater in Antarctica - BON-03 (spades assembly) (version 2) | ecosystem: Environmental > Aquatic > Freshwater > Ice >... | reverse complement strand
AGTATATAGCGTAAATGGGTGGTGGTCTTCTTCAACTAGTAGCTTATGGTGCTCAGGATGTTTATTTAACTGGTAATCCTCAAATTACCTTTTTTAAAGTTGTATATCGTCGTCATACTAACTTTGCGATTGAAGCTATTCAACAAACTTTCAATGGAACACCGGGTTATGGAAATCGTGTAACTTGTCAAATATCACGCAACGGTGATTTAATACATCGTATGTATTTAGCTGTTGATATGGAGGGTAATACAAAAGATTTATGTCCTTATTTTGGTCTCCGTCTTGTTAACCATGTAGAAATAGAAATAGGAGGTCAAAAAGTAGATAAACATTATTCACATTGGATGTATATATGGAATGAATTATCTTTACCAATATCAAAAAAAGAAGGTTATAGTAAAATGGTTGGTGGTGCTGGTGGTGTTATAACAGATATGTTATATGTTCCTCTTGAGTTTTGGTTTTGTAGAAATGTTGGTCTTGCATTACCTTTAATCGCTCTACAATATCACGAAGTAAAAGTTAATATCAATTTTGAAACAGCAGAAAATTGTACTAGTGATACAGGAGCTTTACTTCCTCTTGGACCATCTTCACTATGGGTTGATTATATTTTCCTTGATACTGATGAACGCCGTCGTTTCGCTCAATTATCACACGAATATTTAATAGAGCAACTTCAATTTACTGGTTCTGATTCAATATCTGGACTTCAAATGAAACCCAAGTTATCTTTTAATCACCCTTGTAAAGAATTAGTATGGTTTTGTGTTAATAAATTTAGTTCAACATCAACTGTAAATAATGATAATTGGACTAATTATTCTACCACAGTAGGACATACTAAGACATCGACTATAGTATCAACAAATCCAATTGCTAAAGCTAAATTAGTTCTTAATGGTAATGATAGATTTTCCGAACGTCCCGGATCTTATTTTAATTTAATTCAACCATTTCAACATCACGAAAATATCCCTTCAAATCCTGGAATTAACGTATATTCTTTCGCATTAAAACCTGAAGAACATCAACCAAGTGGAACACTTAATATGTCACGTATTGACACAGCAGTTCTTAATTTAGACTTTAATGCTCAAGTAAGTGGTGTATCTCGTAATTTATATGTTTATGCGGTAAATTATAATGTACTTCGTATCTTATCGGGTATGGGCGGTCTTGCTTATTCTAATTAAAATATATCTAAGTTTATTTATATATATTAGCATTATTACATTATATATATTATTGTGTAATATAGTCCTTTTTTTTTTCTCCTCTAATAGTATAAAGTATATAGCGTAAATGGGTGGTGGTCTTCTTCAACTAGTAGCTTATGGTGCTCAGGATGTTTATTTAACTGGTAATCCTCAAATTACCTTTTTTAAAGTTGTATATCGTCGTCATACTAACTTTGCTATTGAAGCTATTCAACAAACACCTACCGGGAGTAATTCATTAGGATCTCGGGCAAGTATCCAAATTACTCGTAATGGTGATTTAATTCATCGTGTTTATTTCAATGGTAAAATAAAAAATACTGGTTCAGCATTAGCTGTAGCACTTGTACCTAATTTTGGTCAAAAACTCCTTAAAACTGTTGAATTAGAAATTGGCGGACAACGTATAGATAAGCATTATTCTGAATGGCTTTATATTTGGAATGAGCTTTCTCTTCCTATTGGAAAACGTGATGGTTATAATGTTATGGTTGGTGCTAATAGTACTAATAGTTGTACTAAATTAGATTCACTTCAATCATATGAAGTATATGTACCATTAGAATTTTGGTTCTGTAGAAATGTTGGATTAGCATTACCTTTAATTGCACTTCAATATCATGAAGTAAAAATCAATGTTGAATATGAAAGTATGGAAAATTTATGCGATAAATCTCTAACTAATTTATGTTTCGGACAAGATATTGCTAATGGCTGTACTAATGGAAATAGAAAGATAGGAACAATTGACGTATTAGATGCGGTTTCAACCCCTCCACACTTATTCCAAACAAATCCTCAAATATCATTAGAAGAAGCTGTATTATGGGTTGACTATATTTTCCTTGACACTGACGAACGTCGTCGTTTCGCTCAATTATCACATGAATATTTAATAGAACAACTTCAATTTACAGGAACTGATACTATTACAGAAAGTGTTGACTCTATGAAAAGTATTCGTATGAACTTTAATCATCCTTGTAAAGAGTTAGTTTGGGCTGTTAAGACTACAACTGCTTTAGCAAGTGGAAAAGTTTTCTGGAATAACTTCTCGACAGCACACCCTGGTGCAACTGTTACAGAAACTGTTAATGACTATATTTCATCATCAAATCCTATAACTCAAGCTAAAATTATGTTAAATGGTAATGATCGTTTTGCTACACGCAAAGGTGATTATTTCTCACTCGTACAACCTTATCAACATCACGAAAATACTCCTGATAAATATCATCAAGGTATTAACGTATATTCATTTGCACTTAAACCCGAAGAACACCAACCAAGTGGAACTCTCAATATGTCACGAATTGACACAGCTGTTCTTTCGTTGTCATCATCAGTAACAGGAACTATACATGTGTATGCTATAAATTATAATGTTTTACGTATCTTATCTGGTATGGGTGGTCTCGCATATTCTAATTAATTTATTAGTATAATTTTATTTTTTTCATAAACGAATATATATTCTTTTGATTTTCTTAATTATTTTATAAGATTATAAAATATTTAGATTACATTATTTATTATATATGAATCACTTAGTATATTATGCTACTTAAGGAAAATGAGTACATAATCTTTTTAATTTCTTAAATTTCATAAAACATTTCTAAAAATAAATTATGTACTCATTTTATATTCTCTTATAACTTATTAAAAATACATAATAATCCATTAGTATATATTCTATTTAAGGAAAACGAGTACATAATCTTTTTAATTTCTTAAATTTCATAAAACATTTCTAAAAATAAATTATGTACTCATTTTATATTCTCTTATAACTTATTAAAAATAAATTGTTATCGCTTTATATATTATGCTACTTAAGGAAAACGAGTACATAATCTTTTTATTTTCTTAATATTCTTAAAACTTATAAAACTTTTCTAAATAAATAATTATGTACTCATTTTATATTCTCTTAAAAAATAAGAATATTCTTTATGTTCTCATATTATATTATACTACTTAAAGAAAATGAGTACATAATCTTTTTATTTTCTTAATATTCTTAAAACTTCTAAAACATTTCTAAATAAATAATTATGTACTCAAAATATATTCTCTTAAAAAATAAGAATATTCTTTATGTTCTCATAGTATATTATACTACTTAAATAAAATGAGTACATAATCTTTTTATTTTCTTAATATTCTTAAAACTTCTAAAACATTTCTAAATAAATAATTATGTACTCAAAATATATTCTCTTAAAAAATAAGAATATTATTTATGTTCTCATAGTATATTATGCTACTTAAAGAAAATGAGTACATAATCTTTTTATTTTCTTAATATTCTTAAAACTTCTAAAACTTTTCTAAATAATTAATTATGTACTCAAAATATATTCTCTTAAAAAATAAGAATATTCTTTATGTTATCATAGTAGTATATTATACTACTTAAGGGAACTGAGTACATAATCTTAATATTCTTAAATATTATAAAACTTTTCTAAATAATTAATTATGTAATTAAAATATAATCTTAATTAAATAAAGTATTCTATTTCTCCCAAATTTAAAAAAAATTTATAATAACTTTCTATATTATGATACTTAAAGGAAAAATGACTACATAATATTTTTATGTTATATATTATATAGAATGACTTCTATTCAAGAATCAAAGATTGAACTAATATTTACAAAACCATTTGAAGTGCAATCGTTTGGTGATTTTAAAGTTCAAAAAAAATATTATGTTCCAAACTCAATTGGAGGAAAAATGGTTCAAATTATAAAGAAGAAAACCGAAGTAAGTGATGCAAGTGGAAATAAATATTCAACATCTAAAGATATTACTAAATATACATCTGGAAATGTAAAGTTTAGTAATGATGATTATGTTGAAGTATTTCAAATGGTTAAAGGAAAATCAGTACACGATAATATACAAAATGGTGCTCTTACGAGATATGACTATAATAATGACCCGTATATATTTGATAGTATATATGATGATGAAAGATTACCATATTTAACTGTTGGAAAAATTGATGTAATTGGAACAGGTTATTATTTGCTTCCTGATAAATATAAGGTATTTGCAGATAAGTTTAAACCGATTATAGATTATGATGGACCTGCGAATGGGTTACCTACATTTCCATTAAATAATGAAGATGATTTTAAAAATGTTGTTGAATGGTTAAATAACAACTCAAAATATGGTCCTCTTAATCATGAAATAGAAGTAAAATTGAATAATGATAGAACAATTTTATCTAATTTTGTAAATAAAAAACTAGACGATGAAATTGTTGCAAATCATTATGTAAATTTAGTAGAAGATGAAAAAAAAGCAACTAAAAAATCAAAATCCTCACCCAATAAATCTAAATCACCACAAACCAAATCTAAATCGCCACAAACCAAATCTAAATCACCACAAACCAAATCTAAATCGCCACAAACCAAATCTAAATCTCCACAAACCAAACCTAAATCATCTCTTAAGAAGAGTACATAATATTATTTTTGTATATATTCTCTTATAATCTTTTAAAAAATAATGTGATATCATAGTATATTATGCTACTTAAGGAAAATGAGTACATAATCTTTTATTTTTCTTAATATTCTTAAAACTTATAAAACTTTTCTAAATAATTAATTATGTACTCAAAAATATATTCTATATAACTTAATAAAATTAAATTGTTATCACTTTGTATATAATGCTACTTAAGGAAAACGAGTACGTAATCTTTTATTTTTCTTAATATTCTTAAAACTTTTTAAATCTTTCTAGATAATTAATTATGTACTCAAAAATATATTCGCTTATAACTTTATGAAAATATATTGTAATCACTTAGCATATTATGCTACTTAAGGAAACGAGTACATAATCTTTTTATTTTCTTAATATTCTTAAAATTTATAAAACTTTTCTAGATAATTAATTATGTACTCAAAAATATATTCGCTTATAACTTTATGAAAATATATTGTAATCACTTAGTATATTATGCTACTTAAGGAAACGAGTACATAATCTTTTCATTTTCTTAATATTCTTAAAATTTATAAAACTTTTCTAGATAATTAATTATGTACTCAAAAATATATTCGCTTATAACTTTATGAAAATATATTGTAATCACTTAGTATATTTATGCTACTTAAGGAAACGAGTACATAATCTTTTCATTTTCTTAATATTCTTAAAAATTATAAATATTTTCTAAAAAATTAATTATGTACTCAAAAATATATTCTATATAACTTAATAAAATTAAATTGTTATCACTTTGTATATAATGCTACTTAAGGAAAATGAGTACATAATCTTTTTATTTTCTTAATATTCTTAAAAATTATAAATATTTTCTAAAAAATTAATTATGTACTCATCTTATATTCTCTTATAATCTTACTAAAAATATATAGTAATTACTTTGTATATTATGCTACTTAAGGAAAATGAGTACATAATCTTTTTAATTTCTTAAATTTTAAAAAACTTATAAATCTTTTCAAAATAATTAATTATGTACTCAAAATATATTCTCTTATAACTTATTAAAAATACATTATAATCTCATAGTATATTCTGCTACTTAAGGAAAAACGAGTACATAATCTTTTTATTTTCTTAATATTCTTAAAACTTCTAAATCTTTTCTAAATATTTAATTATGTACATGTACTCAAAATATATTTATTTATAACCTTTTTAATATATAATATGAATTACTTAGTATATTCTGCTACTTAAGGAAAAACGAGTACATAATCTTTTTATTTTCTTAAATTTTTTAAAACTTATAAATATTTTCAAAATAATTAATTATATTCACTTATAAAAAAGAATAATATTTATTAATCACTTAGTATATTATGCTACTTAAGGAAAACGAGTACATAATCTTTTTATTTTCTCAATATTATTAAAACTTATAAAACTTTTCTAAAAAATAAATTATGTACTCAAAATATATTCTATATAACTTAATAAAAATAAATTGTTATCACTTTGTATATTATACTACTTAAATAAAAATACATATTACATTTTTAATATTATTATCGTTATAACATGTAAATTCTTTTAAAAAAATTATATATTCTATTATAATATTTTTAGATATCTTCTTCGCTTATAATAATATCTTTAATATAAGGTTCGAGTATCTCGTCAACAACTTTTTCAGGATTTATTTCATCATAAGTCATTAATATTTTTAGAAGTTGTTCTGAAAATCCAGATACTAATACAACACCATCTGTATTACAGTCTACAGGAAATGTTTTACTATGAGAAGAACTTAGATTCCAGAATATAAACTTAGGTGGTGTATATCCATTATTTTTAAACATTTTTACAATACTTTGATATACTGTCTCTATAGATGAGTTTTCACAAGATCCAGAACAGCTATTAAACTGCATATCTGTAAAAACGAATAGTTTTTTAGGCATATCACAATCTTTAATATTATTATCAATCCCATGTCTAATAATTTTATCACAACATTTTTCAAAGTCTGTAGAATATCCATATTCAACATTTATTAAAGAATTAAGTGATTCGAATAATGATGGTATATATTCGGGAGTACTTGATAAAATATTTTCAGATATTAAAGAAACTAATACGGGATTTTCACTAAATGTTATAAACTTATTTTTAAACATACCTTCGCAACAAATAGATGTAATAATACCAAGAGAAATTGCTACTTGTGCTGGGATACTTCCATTTGTTGCTGAAAACATAGAACCAGACAAATCTACAATAGAAAGTGAATTACTAAAAGTACCACACTTTTTAACATTTTCAATAATTGCTCTCCATTGCAATTCTATTGTTTCATTTTCTTTATAATCATCAACATCACATTTAGAATCAATATAATATTTTGATAATTCATGTGGTAGAATACCTGTTATTTTAATTTCTTTAACACCATTTCTTACATCAAGAAGATATTTTCTATATCTTTCTTCGTCATGTATCATAAAAGCATTTAATAAACGTTTAGATGCTACACCAGGTACAGTTTCATATTTAATTTTATCCCATTCATTGTTACACATTAAAGATTCAACAATATTTATTTTTTTTCTTAAAGGTACAAGATATTCTTTTCTATATTTTTCCATTTTGTTTCCATCACTTTTATCATATAGAATTGAAGCTATTTTTTTTGCAAATTGTAATCTTTTATCATTTCTATCATTTTCACTTGGACTCCATTTTGCACATAATGAAACATATTTGTCTTCTAATAAATCACTTTTATCTTTTATTAATTGCTCTACAAATAAATATAATTCAAAGTTTCTATCACATGGAATAGATGATTTATTATGATAACAAATATATAATAAATCTTTCCAACATCCATATTTATTTATATAATTTTTAATATTTAATTTATATGTTTTTGGTTTTGCCGATCTTAACCATAATAAAGCATTATTCGAAACTCTTTTTTCTTTTTTACCACTAATTCTATCTCTCCCATTAAATATAATTGCTATAGTTTTCTTGGGATTATCAATCCAGCATTTTTCAAGATATTCAATACTTTCATTTTCATCAAGACCTCTCATAAACATCATAAAATAATCTACAATATTATTACTCGTTGTTTTTAATGATATACCTTCATTTATGGTAGTAGTATATAGAGATTCGCTCATTTTAATATTATAATAGTTATCTTTTTATATGATAATTTAATATTGTGTAGAAAAATAATATAATAATAGTATTTAAACCTTAGCATTTGCCGAAACGGCAGCAGCTGCTAATTTACTTGCACTTGGTGGAAAATGATGAGATATAAGTTTTTGCAAAATAAAGTAGTTGATTTCTTCATTATCTCCAACATTAAGAATTTTCTTAAGTTTTTCATCAGGAAGAATAAATCTTTTATTTTCAGGTTTGTTAAGATTATGTTCTTTTACATATGAATTGATAAATCTCGTAATATCAGTTCGTGACTTCTCCGAACCATATGGAACACCTACGAAATCGCAAAGTTCGTCAGAAATTTTATTAGGTTTTGCAAATCCAGAAGGTGAGTTTTTAGCATTTTGTCTTTTTTTCTGAGCTTTTTCAATAATCTTTTGTTGTTTATCATAATCTTTACTTAGAATTTTAAGAAGACTTTGAAGTTCTTTAAAACTTGAGAAAAGAACATTTACCTTTTCAACAACTGTAGAAAGTACATTATCATGTGGCGGAGTTTGTACTGTTGTAGGTTCTTGTGAAATAACTCCATCAATAACAGGTGATACTGATACAACTGATTCTACGACAGGTACTACAACATGTGATACTACAGGTACTACAACAGGTGCTACAACAGGTGCTACAACAGGAAGTAATGTGCGTGGTGACACTTGACTTGATTTTGGTACAGGAACTTTAGCTGAAGACTTTTTGGGAATTACTACTTTAGCCGAAACGTCAACATCAGGTGAAGCAACTACTGCTTTCTTGGTGGTAGATACTGGAGGCATTATATTTTACAATCACTTTATGAATACATATATATTCATATGTTTATATCATTTTTATCTTATCTGTTAGCATTTATTTATATATTAATTTCTAATTATTTTAAATAGTAAGATATAGTAATAATTAAAATAACTATGAAAGTAAAGAGATTAGGAACATATAAAACAGGTTTTAAATATTATAGAAAGGATATAGAGATTACTAATGAAAATGAATTGACTAAACTTAAAAAGTTTAAAATACCACCTGCATATGACGATGTATTTATTATTAATAATGATAAAATAATAGCATATGGATACGATTCAAAAAAAAGAAAACAAGTAATATATCAGGAAAAATATATTGAAAAACAGAATACTAAAAAATATGAAAAAATTAAAAAATTAATAAAAGGATTTTCTAAGTTAAAAAAGCATATTAAGAAGGATATAAATGATGATAACCAAAAAAAAGCAATTATATCAATGATAATCACAATAATACTAACTTGTGGTTTTCGTATTGGTAATAAAAAATATGAACGTGATAATAATTCATTTGGAATAACTACGTTGAAATTTTCACATATAAATATTATAGATAAATCTATAGAAATAGACTTTATAGGTAAAAAAGGAGTGCAGAATAAAGCAATTTGTGAAAATAAAATAATATATGATTATATATCTAAAAATAAAAAAATATCACAAGAAGATGACTATATATTTAGATATGACAGTAATAAAAAATGTATATCGTCTAACGATGTAAATGAATATCTTTCAAATATATTTAAAAATAAAAAAGACCCTTCGTTTAAAGTAACGACAAAAGATTTAAGAACTTGGAACGCAAATACATTATTTATCAAGTTTTTTTCACAATTAAAAAAGCAAAAAAATAAAAATCCTATAAAAAAAGCAATAGAACTTACCGCTGATAAATTACATAATTCTTACGCTATATGCAAAAAAAGCTATATAGATCCTAATGTTATTATTTTAGCAGAAAGAGAATTAATATAAAAAATATAAAAATTGATTTTTTTTAATATAATATAATATAAGATTAAACAACTTATATCATATTAAATGGATATTGACAATGTTATAAAAAATTTAAAAGAAATGTTAGTTGCTAGAGGTGACGATATATCATTATTTGAGGAACATGAGGCATCAGTTGATAGAGATGAGTTTGAAAATGATAAAAATGTTATATCTTTTCAAACATCAAGAACTACATTGATATTTGCGTTGACAAAAAAATTACGAAAAAATTGTATAGGTGATATTAAAGATAACGATGGTTCAATTGAAGAATATATTAAAAAATATGGTAATATGAAAAATATAATTTTGATATTTAATGATGATGTTATATCTGTCCCTATTATGTCGCAACTTAATAGATATGACAAAATGTTTCAAAAAATCGGAGGGCAACTGCAATTCTTTTATACAAAACAATTAATGTATAATCCAACTAAACACGAATATGTTCCAGAACATATTAAATTATCCGAAGAAGAAACATTCGATATTATGAAAAATAATATGATAAGAAGTAAATTATATATGCCTGTTATATTACATAGTGATCCAATTGCTAAATGGCTTGGATTGAAACAAGGAGATATTGTTAAAATTATTAGATATAATGAAAATAGTGGTATTTCGTTTTATTACAGATGTTGTTTCTAAATAAATATATATATAATTATAGAAGAGTATACATATAATGTCACATTTCGTAGAATACAATGATTACGCTAATACACGAAATAAGTTTTCAACATTCTATGAAAGTTTCATAGATAAATCTCGTAACGCTAATACTATAATACCTTTTTTGAAAGATAGTTTTCAGCACGTTGAACCAAGTGATAAAAAAGATAGTAATCATTTAAATTTATTAACTATTAATAATTTTTCAAGATTACAAGCAGAAGCATTGAGATGTAAAATATTTAATACAGATATTTTAAGAACAAAATATGTAAGTAATGCAATCGGAGCTCAACGCACAGGACCTATAAATAGTAATAATAGAACAATCGGACTTATTAATTTTACACAAGGTAATGATGTAATAGTTAGCGGTACTGATTCTAAATCTCAATTTACAAATACCGCTACAAATGCTAACACATACGTGATTAGAAAAAGTCAACCAAGAGTAGATTTACTATTCTCTACGCTCGTAATAATAGAAATATTTATTGATATACTTGAAGCATATAAATCATTTATTGATTTAAATACTAATAATGATATAAATATTATTGATAATATTTTAATTGTGAGTAAAAATTCAAGACAAGAAGCTTATAATAATAAAAATCATGGTTTTTTTCTTAAAACAAAAACAGGTACAAGCCTTATAGCGAATTATACTTATCCTTCGAAAAGTGCTCTTATTTTGTCTATAAAGTCATTCGACCATATAAATAGTTTAAATACAAAAATATTTGATGAAAATATAAGTCTTCACGCTACTCAAGCCAGTTCTGGAGATAGCACTAATATTTTCCATTCTGATAAAGAAAGTATTTTTGCAGGTTCAAAAATCAATGCTGTAAATATACAAAAAAATGGTACAAATACTTCATACAATGGAGTAGAACAAACAGCAATCCCACCTCTTACACCACAAATGTTAGCTCAAAGATACTCTAGTCACGCAAGTCTTTTAGGTGAAATATTGAAATATTTTATAAATTATATTTTTTTAATTAAAAAAGATAATAGAAATATTCAAATTAATGCATTATTAAATTACTATAAAATTATTAAATGCTATTTATTAAAGTCGGTAACAGTAGGTAATTTATTATTTAACACACTATACAATAATTCACAAGGAAAAACATCAATTTCTTCTTCTTATATGATTTCAGAACATCCGACAATTAATGGTAATGGAAATGTAGCTATTGATCCGATTATAATAGACTCAACTACTACAAGTACAAATATTATAATAAGTGCACCTACAGGAACTCCAACACAAGCAGAAAATTATTGGAAAAAAATTACTCATAAAAATATAATAATAAATAAAAAAATAGAAGATTTAAAGACTGAAATTAAATTAAGTATCAAAAATAACGATGTCCCTAATGTATCAGAACAAAAACCTATATTATTTCAAGGATTTTTAGCTGCTAAGATTGATGAAAAAACAATACGAATAAGTTTTATTGATACTACAGTAAGTACTAATGGTAATACAATGCTTGCAGCATTCAATCTAAAAACTAAAGACTTTCCAGGACATAGTACATATGTTCCAATTCAAAGTGTTGAAAATATTTTTAATAGTAGAGATTTAAACAATGGAGAATATTATTTAAATGAAATATTGCATCAATCATCACCAGAAAAAAAAATATCAGATATTAAAAAACAATATCAATTAGAAATAAACAATGTATCGTATAAAATATTTGATGTTGCGATAGTTACCGTTCAACCAACAAATAACGCTGGTAATACTTATAACAAAATTTCATATATAGATATCATAGCAAGGTTTGACACCCAAAATAACACTGATAATGATATAGATTTTTTTAATCTTGAAAGAAATACTTATGATATATTTGAAACAAGTAACCCATATACAGCAGTTACAGATATTAAAACAATTGTGGAAGATAACGGAAAAATAAAATCATCAAGCTCTCTCAATGATAAAACAATTATATTATATAATTTTACTAATATTCATCCAAATAATATTAATAATGTTATAATGAATAAAAGTGTAGACCATGCATTCGAAAGAGCTAATAATATTAAAGATCTTCGTGAAGTAAATAAGAAAATATTATTAAATGAAATGAAAATTAATAACTCTGGAAGATTATACGAAATACAAGATAATAAATATAATGTATTAAATAATTCATTAATGGTATATTATGTTATAGTTGCAATAATTATAGCTATAATAGTGATAATAAATGTAAGTAATATGGAAAAACCTTTAATTAAAACAGTAACAACTGGTTGTTTTTCTGTTATAGTATTATTATTTATAAGTTATTACATGGTAAATATAATATATGTAGAAGGATTCTCAAATATGGAACATTTCAATTCATCAGTAGAACCTTTTGTATATACAAATGGTGCTGATGAATTCGCAAAAGTATCTGATAAAGTTCGTGTGATTCAAGCAACGATGACAAGTTTAGAGTTTGATATATCAAGATTGTTTGATATATTAACTGTGTCAATTCCACAAACTAACTTTACAAACACAAATAATACGTTAAATAATATTTTAGAAAGTGAAAAAAATGATAAAATATATGTAAATGATAATCTTAAACATTCAAATATTAATGCATATAATCACATAGACGTAAAAAAATATGAAATTATGAATATTAATATTTTAATAAAAGCATTTTTATATACTTCATTTGTGATAATTGGATTATATACATTACAATTATATATTGATACTAAATATTTAGATATATTGATATTTATTTCTGCTATATTGTTAATTATAATATTTACATATTATATTGTATACAGTAATGTTATTGTTCGCACAATATCAAAAAATAAATATTGGGGAAAAGAAAACGAAGATTCTTATAAGTAAGTTATAAGTTATATAAAACAAATATTATATATATATATAAATGGTTAGATCAAAAAAAAATACAGTGTCAAATGATAAAGAATCTTCAATATCTGAAAGTGATAAAAGTTTTAATTCATACGATGTTGAAGAAGACGAATATGATGAAGATGAAGATGAAAATGACGATGACGAAGATGTTGATGATGAAGATGTTGATGATGAAGATGAAGATGATGAAGATGAAGATGTTAAAATAAATATGCCTTCAGGTGGATTTTTTAATAATAATGATGAAAAAATATATATAATAATGAAGTCTTCTAATAAAATGATGAAGACATCAAATAAAATAATAAAAAAGGTTAATTATGATTTCTATAAAAAATATAATACACAAGAAAAAAAATACTTTGATAAATTAACAATAAAACAAAAGGATGATATAAAATTACTTGAAGATAAGTTGATAATAAATGACGATATAATTAGTGTCCCGATTAGATTTAAAATACTTAATCTTAATTTTAATGAAAGAACAAAAAGAGGAATATTAACTAAAATAGATAATTTAAATAAAATGTCTGGTTGTACTGACGAATATCATAAGTTAAATAATTGGATTATAGCATTAAATAACATACCATTTAATAATTATTATAAAATACCCGTAGGTATTAATGATGGTATTGTAAAAATTTGTGAGTTTTTAAATGGTGTTCGTATAAAAATGGATGAAACTATTTATGCTCATAAAGAAGCGAAAGAGCAAATTATTAGAGTTTTAGCACAATTAATATCATTTCCTCGTGCGAATGGATATGTAATAGGTATTCAAGGAAGTGCAGGAGTTGGAAAAACAAAACTAATTAAAGAAGGTATATGTAATGCTTTAAATTATCCGAATTCTTTTATATCATTAAGTGGTACTGACGATTCATCTTTTTTAAGAGGACATTCTTATACATACGAAGGTTCAACCTATGGAAAAATATGCGAATCTCTCATGAAAACAGGAATAATGAATCCATTATTATTATTTGACGAATTAGACAAGGTTTCGAATACATCGAAGGGTCAAGAAATTATAAATACATTAATACATATAACAGATCCAGTACAAAATGATAAGTTTAATGATAGATATTTGGAAGAAATTGATTTAGATATTTCAAGGTCAATGATTATATTTACATATAATGACGAAGAATTAATTAATCCAATATTAAAAGATCGTATGATTGTTATTAATGTTAAAGGATACAATAATGAGGAAAAAATAATATTAGCACGTGATTATTTGATACCTGAAATTTTAAAACAATATAATCTAAACAAAGAAGATTTAATATTTAGCAAAGAACTTATAATTCATATTATAAGTAATGTTGATAAAGAGGATGGTGTACGTAATTTAAAAAGATCAATAAATAATATAATTTCTTGGATTAATATGATGATATATGTTCCTACTGATATTGTTAAAATATCTTTACCATATAATATATCAATATCATTTTATGATAGTTATTCTAAAAAAAATATATCTTCGTATAATAACACATTACATTCTATGTATCTATAATAATTTATATATATATGATAGTACAATTTATTTTTAATAAGATTATAACAGAATATATTTTGAGTACATAATTATTTATTTAGAAAAGATTTATAAGTTTTAAGAATTTAATGAAATAAAAGGATTATGTACTCGTTTTCCTTAAGTAGAAGAATATACAAAGTGATAATAATTTATTTTTAATAAGATTATAACAGAATATATTTTGAGTACATAATTATTTATTTAGAAAAGATTTATAAGTTTTAAGAATTTAATGAAATAAAAGGATTATGTACTCGTTTTCCTTAAGTAGAA
>Ga0335398_10006254_pt1 | contig 15181 bp, 15 predicted proteins | sample BON03_FD_205742 | JGI IMG/M metagenome (GOLD analysis project Ga0335398, IMG submission 205742) | Freshwater microbial communities from Lake Bonney liftoff mats and glacier meltwater in Antarctica - BON-03 (spades assembly) (version 2) | ecosystem: Environmental > Aquatic > Freshwater > Ice >... | reverse complement strand
ATGCATGTGTTGGACATGCAGACAGTGTCGATGCCTGAACTCAAATCAGAAGTGACCAATACAGTGTTGACGTTTGGGATTTCCACGATAGAGTGGAAAAAAAATGAGTGTCTGGGGGAGCCCAAATCGCCTGTGGTTGAGACTGCGACAAGTTTGCCGTACGATAGCGCAGACTCTAATATTGTGGGTGAAATAGGGTTTTTTGGGTCCAGCCTGTGAGACGGGGCTGCGAGGGGGGGTAATGCAGAGGGGCTGCAGAGAAACAAAGATCGTAAACACTTGACACTAGATCAACACTCACGGGGATTCAAATGGGTCCACTCGGGCGTGTCTGCTAGGGCCTTTCACGGGGGGGCATAGGAGGGAGGCCGAGGGGCTCTGGGGATACAAACATCGTAAACACGCGACACCGGATCAAGTTGCAAAAGTCAGTTGTTTGGTGCTAAAATGAGTATATTTCTACGAGATTTGTGGAGGGTTGGTGCATTGCTTGTGCGAGTGTAATATTTAATTGCAATGGCGCCTGAGATTATTAAAGTGCTGCAAACACTTGGAAACAAAAAGACGAGACATGCGCATCATAGACGTTTACTTTGCAGTGTTCGGACTGACCAACATCGCGCTGATTCACCTTGCTTGTAGCATGGATAATATGAACAGCAAGTGTGCCTTTTATGCCGTGGCCTGCGTCGTAACAGGCAGAATGTTGCTGGACCTCTATATCTATGCCAACGCAAATTATTCCACAGCGTTTTGCCCAGGCTTGCTGAGCATGGCTTTGATGGAGGCAGTGCTGCTTCGCTTTATTACACAAAGGATGACAAAATATGCAAGTTCGCCGCCTGTGATTCTGCTGATCACTACCTTTGCGGCCACTGCGCTGGACTCTTGCTATATCTACTGGCAGCACCACAACAACACTTTATACAGACACAATGGATTGATTTGAGGTGTTTTTATTACTGCGCTACCATGCAGGGCCTTTTCCCGGGGCTCCTGCCACGCTTAGGCTGAAAAGGTAGTGCACGCACGAAGAGTGTGAACTTGCGGGCGGCCACGTTTGTCTACGCGACCGACTGCTTCTTGCAAAAACTAGCAATTGATATCTCGTCATATCGATCCAGACTTTTGGTGATTTCAGCCTTGAGGATAGATTTGCTCCATTTCAAGTAAAAGGGGATCTCGCCATGTGTAATGTAATGCCGGGAGATGGCGGGACTGTAATCGGACTTGAAGACGTTCATTTTGTTTTTGATGGTAATAAACGACAGTATAGGGATTTTTTCGATCTGAATATTGGAGTAGAGGTAGTCGTCGTGCAGGAATATGTGTTTTTGGACATGCATACTGGGATGCATTCCTGTGATTTTACGCAGGATGTAGGGCACCTTGACGCTTGTCTGGTACGAGATTTCTGTGTAATAGGCAGGGTTTGTGACCACTGTTTTGCCGTGCGTGGTGGTGGTTTTGAACTTGAAATGCATGTTGTACGTGTTCAGAACAGCGTGTTTTGAAGATGTTATTTCCGTCCATGGGGCCATGTTCCAATTGGTGATTTCTCTGCCATTGGTCCAGTCACGACAGATTTCAAACTGTGTTTGGTTTGATTTCGCGCTTTCGATGTGCATGAGGCAGGGTTTGTCCAGTGTCTGCACGTGCACAATCAATTTCTGGCTGGCACACTCATGAAAAAGCGCAACAAAAATGCATGCCAACAATTCCGCGCGTGGCGCTCGGTGTACTGACATCAGACCGTCGTACACCAACACACGGGTACTTTTTTTGTGTGCTGTGTATATCAGCACACTTATATAGAGGGTGGGGTACAAACATAAAAGGTGTGGGTGCTCCCGTGGCACCCCGGGACCTGTGCAAATCGCTGGTGGTGTAAGGCCGCATTTGCGCGTAAAACAGTATCATTCGTGGGCTGCTCCGGCATCGAGGCTGAAGCATTTGCACTAGCACCGTCTATTCCACACCCACAGTGGATGTTGCGAAGCAGACGGTATTGGAAACTGTGTGTACATTTACACCACCACCGTGTGTCCACACACGCACACCTGATGCTGATGGTGGTTATTGGGAAGCCGCCGGTTTGTCGGGCGCCGTTGTGAGTTCATCTGCTGGTTCATCTTTTGCGGTGGTATCGGCATCTGCGGGGTCTTGGATGAGCACGTGGATGGATTCTGATGGAGCGCAGAGAGATGTGAGAGGTGTGTCTTCCTCTGCTGCGTCCTCTGGTATTGCTGAGATCGGGGCAGAGTTCGACGTTTTGGACGGCTTGGACCTGGGCCGCATCAACTGCGATTTTGTGGTGTGCGCAATTCGGATAATCGCGTTGTCGTTGCGACAGCAATCTTCGCTGTTTTCAATCTCACAGGTTACATGTTCCAAGACGTCTTCAATCGTGTAACGTGGCCTGTTGTGCAGCTCGTCCGCTGACTCGAAATCGTCACTGTCGTAGAGATCTTCCTCCCTATCGGCGTCCCAGCCGGTCTGTATGGCCTTGTTTTCGACCCTACAGAAGTTGATGGTGAGCATGATGTACACGGCGTCGAGAAATCCAATAAAAATCAAGGTCTGTGACACGTCTCTGTTTTTGTCATGCACGTTGTTGGCCACTTGCAGGGTTCGCAAGTAAGCAAAACAAATCAGCGCGCAGCACACCACCGAAATGGTCTTGTTGCGCACGCATTTCGTGATCAGAAACACGCAAACCCAGATGCACACTGGAATCGTGAATATATAGACGACCGTCACCCACTCAGAGAGCACCGTCTGAATAACATTGTGATGCAATCCGTTATTCCACTGGGCGTCTTGCTCCGTCACAAAGAGCGTGATGCTCAGCAAAACCGCAGCCAGACAGCTGAGAGAAGGCTGCAGTATTTCCAGAACAACAGGCAGTCGCACCGAGTCCGGAACTGTGGAGAGTGAAAACGGGACACAGAAACACGCGACCCACGTGGTGATTTTCTGTGCGATGTTGGGCTCTTGGAAGCTGCGCTCTGCCACGTCTATGATATCATCCAACACTGACGTGTTACTGGGCGACAGTAGCATAGCCTCGGACTCATCGTTGTGCAGAAGACTGCCAATGCTGTTTGGCGGAGCACCGTCTTGCTGTATGGTGTATCGCCTGCCTGAGGTGGCTGGTGGTTCCGTGTTGGTGTGCACACTCGTCATGTTTGCGGTGCCGTTGGACGAGGCTGGCGAGAGGGTCTGGACTTGCTGCGCCCCAGGCGCAAGCCTCGAGGATTGCGAAAAGAGTTGACTGTTCACCACCGTCACAATGGGACACAAGGACACAACGGACAAGAGTGCCGCCATGACCATCACAACAAACAGGATGGTGCGGTTGCTGTCTCGTTTCCACAAGAAGCCTCGTTTGCTTTCATCGTGGATGTTCTTGAACAAAAAGCCAAAGCACATTGCCAGGACACACGCAATGTTGTACATTGGAACACACAGAAACAGGATGAAGCAGGCCAACGCCACGGGATATTGTATGTACCACAGCTCCTCTCTGCTCACAAAAAGGCGGATTTCACGCATGCGATGGTCAAAGTCAACGGTCCGCAGAATCGAGGATTGTATGGTATACGTGTCCATGATAGTGCTCTGACTATCCACTCCGAGTGTGCTGGTCATGTTGTCCACAAAGGCTGATCGTTGACGAGAATTCTGCGAAGTTGCAGTGTCCACGTCTCGAGACTTTTTGATTGCGCGCTTGAACCGGCTCCACAGACACTGCAGACCGGTGAGACCAGTGTAGTAACAGTTGGAAACCAGAATGCTCAAGCAGCAGCACACGATCTGCTTGGCGAACAATTGGTCCGTTTGCAATGCCACCGAAGAAAACCCCAGACAGATGGACATGCTGCCCAAGAGACCCAACGCCATACCGAAGCGCATCATGTGTGGCCTGTAGTCGCTCTTTGACATCTTCTCTGCAAAACCGATCTCGCCTGATCTCCGGGCGTACAACAACCCCGTGCTATCTGCAGGTGTGTCCACACATATACTGTATATAGGTATGCTCTATTGTAAAACATGAACACATTGCGTCACTCCGTTTTTCGTCACTCGGTTTTGCGGGCCATCTGCGTATCATGATTTTTTGCTCTGGGTTTGTGCTGCGTTTTTCTTTGCGCAGAAACACCCCCTCCTCTGTCCCCCCGTGGCCAAGGATGTGAAAAAAAAATACAAACGCCAATGTGCAAAACGAGCAGATTTTGAAACGTATAGTTGCGAAATGTCGAATCCCAAAAAAACATCCTCCCATGCGCAAGATGAATATAATTCGTTCAGTGACGAAGAGATTGAGTTGGACAACAAGAAGACTACAGACAAACATGCGACCCACAAGAACTCACTTGCCCGAACTCCGGTTTGCTTGTTGGTTTTTGACACATACTATGCCAGATGCCCGGAACTATCGTAGGTAGACAAGCATACGCAAAAACCCTGTTTTGCATGCGAATTTAGTGTGACTGTGTTTGAAACTGTGCTCGCAGCAGAAAAAGCTGGCCAAGAAGAAGTCTCAGCCGACCAGTCAGGATATCAAGGACAAGATAGCAAAGCTCAAGCTCAACAAAAAGCGACTGGATCTGCGTAAAATTCAAGTGAATGCACGCGCCCTCTCAATTGACAGTAAACTTGAAGCAAACAAGGCGGATATGATGAAGTTGACGTGTTGTGCCGATTTGATGCCATGCAATTCGACTGCCTCTGCCAAGGCACATGCAAACGAGTAGCGAGCGTCTGTTGAGCGAGGCTTTTGAACCCTGAAACGTGCGCCGTGGCACACCGCCCTGAAAAAAAAAATACTCTAGTCGTGACAATTTAGCGCGTCTCGTGCCCTCTCTTGTTTCTGTTTTTTTGTTGCAATCTGTGGTGTTGTGGGGGCCCTCCAGACATTTGGGGAGCTTCACAGCTGCGAACTGGGTGTAGATGGATTTTAATGTTTCTTACTCCTCTTGCTGAGGTTACTCCTTAATAAACATTCCTACCTTGAAAATAAAATGAAGAACAAATCGTGTGTCTTTGCTGCTCTACCTGTCTGTCAACGGATGGCGCGGGTCACACGCCAAAATCAGCTGTGCACATGTTGTGTCGATATGCCGCATGCAGAGTGTCGAAATCTGTGGGTTTCGAGATGCGGTACACAAGTACGAATGCTTTTGTGTCAGGCCATGGCTTGTTTTGTGTATATGGAGGCCCAGAGGGGCCTACTTGGGCACTTTAGGCCCCTGAGGCTCATCTGGGCTTTTATGGGCCTTTTGGCCTCTGAGGCCTTTCAGGGTCTTGCAGGCCCAGGAAAGGCCTGTTGGCCTCTGAGGCCTTTCAGGGTCTTGCAGGCCCAGGAGAGGCCTTTGGGCCTCTGAGGCCTTTCAGGGTCTTGCAGGCCCAGGAGGGGCCTTTGGGCCTCAGGCCCAGCAGGGGCCTGTGGGCCTCAGGCCCAGCAGAACTGGCGATGCGGGATGAACCAAAAGTTGAGTTACGGTGTTTTTTTTTTGCACATCAAAACATGCAATTGACTTTGCATTGGTAGACTGGTGCTCATACACCAAAACTGCTTGTGCACATTGTGTCTCGATATGCCGTACGCAGCATGTCAAACTCCATGGGATTGGTGATCTGGTATTTCGATTGTTGTGCGCCAGCATTGCATTCCACTGCTGCTTTGGCAACTGTTGGTTGTAACATGATTGTAGACCGGAGTACAGTGTCTGCCATGGTGTCATGAATGAGCAACAAGAACTTTGTGTTTTCAGCGACAGCAGCATCCAAGGTAGCGTTTGCGAGAGATCCTGCAATGGGATCCGATGTTATTTGCAAGGTGTTACGCCAAGATGTCATGTTCTGATCAATGGACAGGACGAGAGTATTTGAGCTGTCAGGGGTTTCGAAAGTGAGTGTCAATGTGTGTACGGCAATTTCGTGTAGCGGTAACATGAAGAACTTGATTTCCAAAATCCGGGCAAGTATTAAGACCTCGTGCTGTGCTGTGACAATATGATATCCAGGCAATTGCGCTGCCTGGATATGGTTTGTTTTCAGTCGTGCCGACAGCACGCCATACCGTTGTATTACATCATCTAGGGGTGCGACATTGACGGAATATGAGAAACTATTTTGCTGTGGTGTCAAGGCTGCTTCGAATTCATCATTCAAATAGATTGCAGACATCTGAGAATCAATGGTCGCGCTGCGTAACACAGTCACGATTCCTGATAACCTGATGGTGTGAGTTTCTATGGCGTATTGAGAAAACGGCATCCATTTGATGTGAGCTGCCCCTTGCCATGGCACGTCTGTGCATTTGAAGGTGTTGGACTTGAAACTTGCTACGTTACCCTCCACCCACAGCTTTTTCCAAAGACCGCCTGCATAAAACGCACCTACACGATTCTGCTGTATACCACTCGCAAAGTCCAGGTATTGCTGCGTGTCCGAAGCGCACTCCACTTGCCCACCATTGCCAGAACCGTCGAACTCGTGTATACCGTACTTGAGTTTGAGCAAGCACGACGCTTGTGCGCATTTTCCTTGGCCTCGTTTTAAAAAAACATCGTCAAAAGTGCATGGCCGGCATATCCGGTCCGCGTGCGCCACCTTGTCAATCACTGTGCAATGGTCGCACTCCACGCAGTGGATGATGTTTTGGCTGTTGTGCCGTTGGAGAGCATTTCGTGTTGTCAGACCTTTAATTACGAAACACATTTTGCAAAATAGCAAGCAATTTTATAGCTTTCAAAAGCAGAGTAAGGGGTTTGAGGGCCCAAAAAATCACCTGGAACTCGCATCGTGCTGGAAGTGCAATCGTTTGTTTTGCGGACAATATGTGCACTGCTGTATGTGTACAGCGCCTGTTTGTGTAGTGGTTGTATTCGCAGGGCACGGTTGGCATGTGTGGTGCCATTGTAGGGGTTTGTACGTGCCAATAGCACATGGACGGCACTCGGTGAAGCGATTGTTTTGCGGAACTGCCACATCCTCAAATCCAACCACGCACTCGTATTTCGAGCGTCCCTCGTGCCACTGGCTGTGTTGCAGCAGTTCGAGCGGTATATTGCGAACTTCACAAGACCGTTTCCATGAGACGTTGAATATAAGTTTGTACACGGGACAGAATAGGCAGCTCCGCACCTCCGCATCAAAGTATTTGCGCTGCGACGCGTCGCATGTATCCGTGTAATCTACCGGCAGCGTATCTCTGTCCGCTCTGCATTCGCACGACTCGCATATGTCGCCTCCAGCGACTTGACAATTGACACAAGACTCCGCTGACGTAGCCGCTGATGCCCCAGAAAAGGTACCACTTTCACACGGCACGCACTCGGACGAATCCTGGGTCTGGTACTTTCCAGGCACACACTCGGTGCATGTTTCGTCGGGGTTGGTTCCTTTCGAATACCCCTGGTTGCACACACAATCAGATTGCAGTGTGCTTTGTTGTGGTGAATTCGAGTTTGCTGGGCAGGGTTGGCATGTATTGGTGTCCGCACCCAGTGCAGAGGAGTACTCGTTTGCCTTGCAATCGCTGCATGCCTGATTTTCCTGCGTATCCTTGTATGTGCCTGCGACGCACTGTGCACAGGACTCGCCGACACCATCTGCAGACACATAGCCATAGCCTTTGTTGCAGGTGCAGTCTGTTTCACCCCCCAGTGAATTGGAGTGTGTGTGACAGGCTTCGCAAGTCGTGCTTGTGCCGGTGTACCCGGTATTGCATACACAATCGGCCAATTCGTCGCTCCCTTGCAAGTTTTGTGTGTTTGTTTTTTCAGGGCACATCTCGCACTTATCGGCGCCCTCCGCGGCATTGAATTTGCCAGGCTGGCATCGTTGACAGGTGCTCGTTCCAGTGTCTGGCAGGAAGGAACCAGGCTGGCATTGTTCGCAGGTGCTCATTCCAGTGCCTCGCTGGAAGGAATTAGACTGGCATAGTTTGCAGGTGCTCGTTCCACTGTGTGGCTGGAAAGAACCGGGCTGGCAAAGTTTGCAGGTGCTCATTCCAATACTTTCCTGAAATTTTCCCGACGAGCACAAGACACATTCCATTTGCCCAGTATTCTCTTGATATTCGCCAGTTCTACAGTCTTGACATGCTGAAGCCTCCTGTGAGGAAAACTTGCCCTTGCTGCAATCTACACAGGTCTGTTGTTGCACGGATCTACACCCATCAATACCCTGAAGATACCCAACGTTGCATGAACAGTCTGATTCGGAAGTACTCTGTGGAGGCGAGTTGGAAAACGGGGGACATGCCTGGCAACCCATATTAGATTTGGTGCCAAAACGGGGGTCCACAACAGTTAATTGGTACGTCGACTGACCGCACGGTGAACAACATTCCGCGCCAGAACATTGTGCTGTTGGAGCGTGATACTGTCCCCATGGACAATTGAAACAATACGCGTTGAAGTATTGACCGGGTCCACAAATGGTGCCCGCACCAAGTGTGGCAAATTCCAGCAACAACAACACACAACTCAATGAAATGCGATATTTAGACACCATCTATGTTTTGAGATTTGCAATAGTCTTGAGAGGTATGTTATGCGATTGCCACGACCCACGTCTTACTGGACAGGCCCAGCAGGGATCAGGTCAATCTATCAGTAAGGTGGTATACGCTCAGACTGATGACGTCTCCCCAAAATCTCGGTTCCAATTCAATATTGGTTTTTTTGTTTTATATATATACAATAAATACGCAAACGTGACACTCATTTGCATAAGTCAGCTGGAATTACGCGGTGTGCGCAGAGTCAAGTACTGACAAAAACGAATGCAGAATTGCCCAATGTTGGGCTTTGGGTTTGAGGGTACAAGCCTACTGGAGGAAAGAAAAGTGGATTTCAACATTGTCTTGTATGTCAAGACAATGTTGAACAAAAACATGAACAAAGTAAATGCATTGTATGCTCGTATTGCACCCTTCAAAGTGTAAGGATACAATGCCTGGCCCTACTGACAAGTCGTGAGACACATCCTTGTCCAGCGTAAAAAGTGTGCAGTTGCGACAGCCAACGTGATGCATAAAACGTCGACATGGTGTTGCATCGGCAGGTAGTGCTCAAGCAGGACACGTGCCGCCTGTCAATCAATCAAGTACACCGCAGAGCTGAAGAAGGATTGTCGCGTGCGGCACACACATTTTTGCAACACGAAACTGCTGTGCGCCAGCCAGAACCTGTGCACATAGCGCAGCTCGACGTCCCCGAGCAGGCCGATGCCATGATGGTCGACGAATTTTAAAATATAGTTCTGCTGTGGGAGTGCGCCACTGTCTCTGATTTTTCGCAATGCTGAGGCTGATGTTGTTGGTAAAATCTGCACCCCACAATGAAGTTCCTTGCAGCAGGTTTTGCTGTACATGTGTTGACACCAATTTGAAGTTTTCGTTTTTGAAATGGCGGCCTTGTGGGATTCCACGAGGCCCACAGCCCTGAACGGGAGGGGGGGGGTCAAGGCGGTAGAGTTGCTAAAATAGGCATAGGCTCCTGTGTGTCTCCGTCAAAGCTAGAGCCGTAGTCCATAATGACTTCAGTTTTGCCTGGGATCCTGGCTGTGGCAACGAGCACCGTCAGAGCCTGTGGGAGTTTGTTGATGACAACATTGAATTGCTTGTAAACAGCATTGTTTGGTGGGTCGTCTTCGTGAAAATGTCCGTTGGCCGCAGCGCCGATAAGCATAGCCTGTGGATTAATAGAAAACACCACGTAATACCCGGGTTTATTATTTTGCGCATGTATGTGATACGATTGTCTATCGATGGGTTGGTCATGAAAACGGACCTCACTGCTGCACATCACAGCACATATTTCCCCCGGTTGCACAACACAACTGCTTCTGACAAACAAACCATGATGGTCGCGCCCATCCATCGTAGGGTGCACAAAACCTGAACGGTCCACTCTAGTTTTTCTGATACCGCAATACTCGCACAAAACTGCCATAACTGCAGCGAGATTCGGGTAATTTTTTTCTCCCAATGCTTGCGTACACTTGTCCTTGGTGTTTATCCAGTTTGTCAACCACTTTTCGGTATCGATCTCTTCCTGTGTCATATCAGGTTCTTGTTTTGCAGGGGCTGCATTACCGTTATTCCGGGTGTGCGGATGCAAACGTGCAACTGGCTCCATAGCTTGAGCCAAGATACGTTGTCTGGCATATGTTGGTGTCACGCTTGGTTCATTGTGCATGTACAAAGTGTTGCAAAGACAGTGCTGCGAGTTGTCACAGACGTCCGATCGAGGGGCCTTGCACGGGGTTTGCCATCCCGCGAAAGCATCGTCTTTGCTTTGAGCCATACATCGTGCAAGCTCCCTATCGACATAATTGTTGGTGCGATGCTGCTGCTCCGGACAACTAGGACACCCTGAGACCGGACGAAAATGATATTTTATGTCACCGCAGGCCATGATGACCCGATTCGTCGTGCACATACTTTTTTTTTGCCTGCTTATATATCTTTTCGAGATGCCACAAGGTGTGCTCAAAAGTATCGCATGCGATGGCATATATCATTTCGAGTTGCCTCCAGGTGTGGTATGAGCATCGCCCATTTTTATACAACTGCCCGAGAGCCGACCGTATATAACACATGCGCATATACTCAGCCGACCGAGCTCTCTGTGATCTATACTCATGTACACTTTCCCATGCCACCACCACGCATGCTATCCGATCGCATATATCGATTACGAGATTTTTCTGGGACCACTTGCGCTCTACGAATGGGAAGAGCTTTCGCAATTGGACGTGGACCGTGCGCATCTTCTCGTCCGCTGGCATCTTGCAAATTTTCGAGGCTGAACGCAGTCGTTTTTTGGCAAAAAGCTGCGCACACTGTGCGCAAAAGGATATTTGTGATTTCAGGCAGGCGTGCCGGGCTCGAAATATGCGTATCACCGAGCCTTTTGTGCTGCACAACCATTGATTCGACAAGATTCGCTACGACGTGGGTGAGACTGGCTCCGAGTCCGAAGCCGAGCCCCAAATCGGTGAAAGTGGTCGATGCGACCGTGGCCTACTGCAGGCCTTGTGAGGAGACCCCATGGGGCGAATCGTGGGGGGGGGGGCGAATGGTGTGCTCGGGCGAAAGGTACACACGCGGGCGCAGACCCACCCCGAGATCACAGAACACATGCGCGATATAGGCGCGTTGACGGGTCTACGGCATATTTTACACAACACTATTTTATCTGTCAACTCGCATGGCCTAGAACCCGTTTGGATCAAATTTTCGCGATTTCCGCTTGTCCAGTCCATGCGTGTATTAAAGCTTTATCCAGAGCACTGAGCCAGCTCAGTCGAATAGTCGTTTGCAGGTACATTCTCATATCATATATAAGCAACTCGAGATTGGTTTGAGCGTATTTTGCTGATCCTCTTTTGGAACCAGCAGCAACACCCATGTCGGATGATATTCAAGGGCTTGGCAAGCGCGCGAGCTCGCGCAAAACAAGCGCCCCGGAGCGCTATGCCTCAGCGGGCTACAATGTGAGCGCCGAGAAACGGCGCGCTTTCCCCGAAATTGCCACGGGGGGCGGCCCTGTTGGGGCCTCAGGGGGCCCCTTGGGGGGTGCGGGTAAGGCGGCAGATGCGCCGCCTGACAGTGCGAGTCTCATCAAGAAACGTACAAAGGCGTTCATTCGCCACATGCTCGATGGCCCTGGGAACAAAAATCTTCGCCGTATTGTGGTAGGTGGGCATGAGCATCACGAGGAGTTTGGGTGTGGCATGCTGCATGTGAACGACATTAAGGATTTCCACTGGGACCTGATGAAGATGATGCATGAAGACACGGAAGGCATCTGGCCCGTCGGATCTGACACGACCTGGCCCGTGTACTCCATGCTTCGCCAGAATGGATTCAAGGAGATGTATTTCGGACAATTGATGTTTGGCGATCCGGTGAAAGAGCGTGGAGCCCCTCCCGGAGAGATGATGTGGTATAGGCGATACAGGTATACCCATCAGAACCGTCTGGACGCCGAGGGCGAGACACCCTTGTCCGAGTCTGGTGTGTTGGCCCTTGCCACCGCTGGCTGAGTTTCGGTAGAGTGACCATGCACCGCAATGCTTGCTGGAATACAGCATCAATTTTTTTTGCGTTTTGATTAAAAGCCCGTGTGTTCCTTCATTGAGTTTGCATGAATGGAGCAAAGTGTGAGAACCCTCAGACGTGTGCGAGTCGCCGGCCACTGTCAGAGTCAACTGCTACCTGGTTGGCATGTTTTCAGCGCGTCGGAGAGACTCATTCATGTTTTTGCTTTTACAAGACAGACAGGACAGAACAGCTATGAACTGGGTGTCTATGTTTTTGATTGTTTCTTACTCCTCTTGACGAGGTTAATTTTCAATAAACACTCTTGAATTAAAAAAAAGGGATTTTATTGGGCTTTTACAGAAACATAGTCGGCACCGCTGTTTTACCCCTAAAGCCCTCTTTATGTGCTACTGGCCACTGTCGTGGGCGGCTAAAGGAGGTCATTGGGCGGCTCCAGACGTGGCGGCCTTCTCCCTCGCAAATGTCGTGGCCTTCTCCCTCACAAGTGTCGTGGCCTTCTCCCTCGCAAGTTTCTTGGCATTCTCCTTTGCAAGTTCATTGGCATTCTGTATCGCAACTTTCTTGGCAATTGCCGAGATGCATTGCGTGGTGTGGCACATCCTCTCCTGCTCGAGCGGGAGAATCGAAGACGTGATTGCAGGCCTGTTGCACTTGCTACAGATGCCATTCACCACACGCCTGACGCGTGCGGCGGGCGGGTTCTTCCGACCCTCCGACACAGCCACAGCCAGAGTCTTTGCGGCAGCAATGTCAGCAAAAACAGCCGTCCTGCCCATGGGGATGTCCTTGGACGGGATAAACGCGTACTGACGCTGTGCGACCGGAATATTGCGGGCGAAGATGCACGGTTGCGAGGTTTTTGCATTGCAGATGCCGTTGCACTCGTCAAAGCGCATGTTGTCGAAGTCGCTTCCAGTGCCATCTTCGCCGCGCCACTCAATTGCATGCAAGCCCGGTTCATCACAATTGTCGTCGGGTCCGGCCACGATTCCACAGGTGTTGTACTCGCTGACAAGATTGCGCTGACAATCCTCACACATCTTTTCCATAAGTTCTCCATACCCGTACTCACTATACGACCTCGCATCGTCGGGTGTGGGGACCCTCTTACGTTTCTGGTACTCTAGCTCGAGGGGGTGGACCCATGAAAACGACGCAATAATGTCAGCCGGCAGGTTCGCCAGATCCCACTTGGTCCCACAAAACAGAGTGCACTCGGTCGACAGAACCCTGCCTTGCCTCAGAGATTTGGGAAGCGCAACTTCGATGTATTCAAAATAACGCCTCGAGAGTGGACCTTCTCCCATAAATTCTGCGTGGGGATGATCTGCCCACGGCACATCATCGTCCCACGGCTTCATATCAGATATGATGGTTGGCAAAAGTGAGTTATACTACACCTTTGAACCTAGCCCTGTCCGGGTGAGAGGGTCAAAACGCTACTCGTTCAAATGCGATTGTATTATATACATTTCATGCACCCAACATTTACGTTTTGTAAAACACGGCTCCACGCCCCCTGTTTTTATAAACCCATCAACGGCGCCCCCGTATTTTTGTTTTGATGCAAGGGTGTTTATCAAGGTGCAACCTTTAGCAAAGAGCTGGCTCTTGTTTGTACTGCCGATGTCTTCTTCTCGGGTGACTCAGTCGACAGAGAGACCAGTGCTCGTCAAATGATTATGAGCCATAGTGTCCGATCTTATGCATGGCAAGCGAGTTTTACATATATATAAACAGCCTCATGACAATGTATGCTTTTTGATACTTAAGAAAGTGGGTTAGCAAAACAGAACATGCCTGCCACAAAGTTGTACGAGTTTTTCTTGAGAGATGTCAAAAATTTCACGGATTGCTCCGAGCACTTTCTCCAAGACGTATTCGCACTGTCGGAAAAAGTCAGCTACTTGCCTGGGGAAATTCTGAGAACAGCAGGCAGAAAGAATACGCATGTTTGGGTTGTGTTTAGTGGCAAAGTGCACATAGTCGACGGGAATGACACTGTTCTTGACAGAAATGATGTTGTCGGCATCTATTCACAAATGAATGAACTGGGATTTTGTGTATATACAGCATATGCCGCACGAGAGGGAGCAATTTGCCTAATAATTTCGCAGCAATTATTGAATACCATGTTCAAAAAATATCCACTAGACAATGTGATAATAATGCGCAACACTTTAAAATGTGCCAATAGGAGACCTCGAGCACACATTCTGGCTGCCATGCAGATGCAAGTGAGCAATAGCCAAAGTCATTTTGGAGAGGGCTCTGTGAAGAATTTAAACCCAAATAAATACTCACATAGTGAAAACAGAACATTTTCGAAAAGTGCTCCAACCGTGTTGGAATTTCCAGCATCCACAAAGGCTCATTCGACGCTTGGGAATGAAATGGTCCCTGAAGGCTCTTTGTCTGTCCTCAAATTAAATTACGGAAACAACTACACAGAAGACTCAATGAGTAAAATTCGCTCAAACGGATTCGCATGTCGTCAAGAAAGAACATTTTCGAAAAGTGGTTCCAACGTCTTGAAATTTCAAGAATCGATGGACAGGCGTTCGATACTGGAAATTCAAAGAGATGGACAAGACTGTCTGACGGAGATGGATATACGACTCAATGCAGTGTTTATGACTGAGCATGCTAACTGTATCGCGCAAATAAATTTAGAAAAATCCAAAAGCCTGGCACAAGCGACCTTTCAGAGAGCGAGGCGGCACAGTGCTAACATTAGTGGTGGCGCGCTGTTTTATTCAAATGTGATTTTACAAGAAAAATATAAAAGCGCGACAGAATATGTCACAAATGGCCAAACCTCCCATTTGAAACTCGGACATACGCTCAAATTTTGGAATTTCAGATGCGCGTGCTTATCATGTTGGGTGATGGTTGCCGTGTATGTGACTTTGTTTAGCAATGCCTCGCCTTTTCACTGGACAGAGACATAGTTTCATAAAAACACAAGCTGCCTTGTTTTTGTATAGATGCAAACAAACACTGTTTTGATATGGTCTTTATTAATAAACAATTCTCCGATTCTCCAATAGCTTTTGCCGGTGGCATCAAGTTCCCCACGACGGTCCTGGGGATGCC
>Ga0335398_10006250_pt1 | contig 15185 bp, 8 predicted proteins | sample BON03_FD_205742 | JGI IMG/M metagenome (GOLD analysis project Ga0335398, IMG submission 205742) | Freshwater microbial communities from Lake Bonney liftoff mats and glacier meltwater in Antarctica - BON-03 (spades assembly) (version 2) | ecosystem: Environmental > Aquatic > Freshwater > Ice >... | reverse complement strand
GTTATCAAGAAAGTAATTGAACCGGTAGTTATTATTGAAAGTATACCAAAAGCATCATCGGAAGCATCATCGGAAGCATCATCGGAAGCATCATCAGCAGCATCATCGGAAGCATCATCGGCAGTATCATCTAAATCCACTGATAACGATAGTATGCGAATCAATATTACTAAAATTATTAGTATGCTAAATGAACAAACTAAAACATTTAAAATGACTCCGTATTTTATCCAAAGCAAATATGACAATGTTGTTAAATCATATCCAATTAACGATAATTCGTCAACGGCGGATGTAATTAAATATAATATCATTGAGTATATTATGAAAACATATAAGAATTTTGTATTTGATCTATGTAAGCCACTATATATCGCTACAGATGGATCGTGTAAGAATAATGGTTCAGCAAATGCAAGCGCAACTTATGGAGTTTATATACCTGCGCTTGATTATATTGAATGTAATAAAGTTAAATCACACTTATATTCATGCGTTAATTCTGATATCGTATGTGATATTGTAAGTTATATGCAGCCATCAAATAATCGAGGGGAACTGTTAGGAATTTGTTATGCGCTTAGATATGTTAAAGAACATGCGCTAACAATGCCTATTATTATTCTTACCGATAGTGAATACAGTTACAAAAGTTTAACATTATGGTATCCTAAACGTCTTCGTGAAGGCAAACTTAAAGATACAAAAAATTTAGATCTTCTTGAAATAGCATATAAGCTGCTAACTCCAAATATTACTTTTCAGCATATCAATTCTCATACACCAGAACCAAATTATCTCGCAGACTCGCTTAAGTATTATTTATGGTGGATGAATGATTATGTTGATAAACTCAACTAGGCCTTGAATGATACATTACAATGAATACATGTAGCAATGATATCAGCCCCTTCATCGAGTGAACGTAATTGGACTTCGCGTGCAATACAATCACTCTTACCACAACGTTTACATGTATATAATTTGCTTGTTTTTAAATCTATCTTCTGGTTTTTACGTAAAGCAATTAAATTAACTTCTACCGCTGTTGCTTCCTTACAATGAATTGATTCTTTTGCCCATATTAAATTTTTTAATTTCATTAAAGTATCTTCTGATAGATCAAACATTGATGTATTATTTTCGCTCTTAGGTCCTGTTTGTCCCGTTTGCCCCCTAAACAATTCCATAAATATTGGCATAAATGTAGTTTTGTAATTTTTATTAATACTTGAATTTGATGATATCAAATTGCAAATTGAACCAACTTTATATGAATATATATTGTTAATATCAGTTTCATCTAATCTTCCTTCACATGCATATAAATAACATAATCTTTGTACATGTTTAGCAAATATAAATAGTTTATTACGATCATTGAATAGTCCCTCGGGTCCTGTCTGTCCCTCATATAACGATTGAATCAAAACTTTAATAACCTTTTTATGTGGGTCAGAAAAGTTAAAATTATCATTGTTCGATATACCAGGTACTATATATGGTGAATCGCAAATGTTAATCAAGGTTTTGTCTGATATTTTGTCCGTCATGTATTGCTTCAATAAAATTTCGTCAGGATAGTATGTTATTGATTCTTTTGTACTTCGCAATACAATATTAATAATAATATTAATATATCTGTGAAAATTAATATTAACTAATCTATGTATACTTCTATTCACAGATGAATTCACAGATGAATTCACAGATGAATCCACAGATGAATCCACAGATGAATCCACAGATGAATCACCTAGAATATCACCTAGAATAACAAAGAGCTTAGAACATTTATAATCTATCTTAGCAGAATCACGTTCAAAAAGCCTCATAGCTGTTTTTACAGAAGCTATTGCGTATGGTACAATAAATGATGTTGTTGCTAAAGTATACAAATTTACGACTGTGTCCGCCGTTGATGTATTAGCAAAACTTGTCATACCAAATGTGCTAGACTGTTAAAATAAGTATATTTATCTGTTTAATTCATTTTTGTTTCAAATTAAGATACAGATTTGTGATACATTTTAGTTTCTAAAACCGTCCTAATACTGTCCTAAGACTGCCCTAGGTCCTGTTTGCCCAATACTGTCCTAAGACTTCTTAAGACCTCTTAAGACCATCATAAGACCATCGTAAAGACATGATTGTCTCATTTTTTATATATATGTTCGAATATGCTCGAATATGTTCGAATATACTAGTATATGTTCGAATATACTAGTATATGTTCGAATATATAATTACTTGAATATTTTTTATAACCGAATATAATTAGCTACTATTTTTAACTAATATTCTATTGGTATTTCTGTCTTTATTCTGGTGGTATTTCTGTCGGTATTTCTGTCGGTATTTCTGTTGGTATTTCTGTCAGTATTCTATTGATATAAAGTTAAAATGAGACTCGGATGTCATGTAAATAAGTACACTGCAAAGGATATGCCTACACAAATAGTTGATACGATACATAAATTAAGTGAGATAATAGAGATAGGTGCATTATCTATGTTTTTAACTAGCCCACGGCGTATGACAATATATCATACAACCGATGAATTAGATGCAATTAAAAAAATTCTTAATATGAGTAAAATAACTATGATCTTACATTCATCTTATGTAGTTATTCCATGGTCGGGTAATAGAAAGGTTTTATCGCACATTTATTCTGAGTTAATTAAGTGTGATAAATATAAATTCGATGGAACAGTTATACATTTACCCGATAAACCTCTTGATGAGATAACTGAAATACTTGAACTTCTGTCTTATGAACCCGAAACAAAAGCAAAAATCTACTTTGAAACACCGCCACTTATTCGTGCAAGATACGCAACACCAAAACAATTATGCGAATTATATACGGTTATGAAAAAATTTAATCCAACCCGATTTGCAATTTGCATCGACACTGCACATATATGGATAAGCGGAGTTGATATTCGATCATATGAAAATGCAAGTAGCTATTTAACTGCATTAGTTAATGGAGGTATAGATCCATCAGATATAATGTTTCATTTAAATGATAGTATACGAGAACAACATCATGGACCAGACGAGCATTGTAAACTTATGACAGGAAAGATATGGGGAACGTATACAGTAGTAACATATCAAAAAAGTGGATTAGCGGCGTTTATAGATTTTGCTAATAGGTACAATAGTGTTGTGATACTTGAACGTAATAAGTATGATGACATAATTGATGATTGTATTTTGTTAAGTAAGCTATCGCCCTAACATATCTTAATATAACCCTAACATATTCTAATGACATATGGCCTAATATATCCTAATATACTTATATTCTAATATACTAATAACCTAATAACCTAATAACCTAATATACTAATAACCTAATAGCATATAGTCTTCGATATTATTAAAAAAAATATATATTATTCAAAATCATTATTAAAAATCATTATTCAAAATCATTATTCAAAATCATTATTAAAAAATCATTATTCAAAATCATTATTCAAAATCATTATTAAAAAATCATTATTCAAAATCATTATTCAAAATCATTATTCAAAATCATTATTCAAAATCATTATTCAAAATCATTATTAAAAATCATTATTCAAAATCATTATTCAAAATCATTATTAAAAAATCATTATTCAAAATCATTATTCAAAATCATTATTAAAAAATCATTATTAAAAAATTAGAAAACGAGAACATAGCAAATATTAGAAAACGAGAACATAGCAAATATTAGGAAACAAGAACATAGCAAATATTAGGAAACAAGAACATAGTAAATAATAAGAAACGAGAACATAGCAAATAATAAGAAACGAGAACATAGCAAATAATAAGAAACGAGAACATAACAAATAATAAGAAATGCGTTAGTTTGGCGTTAATTTGGCGTTAGTTTGGCGTGTTAGTTTGGCGTGTTAGTTTGGCGTGTTAGTTTGGCGTTAATTTGGCGTTAATTTGGCGTTAATTTGGCGTGTTAGTTTGGCGTGTTAGTTTGGCGTGTTAGTTTGGCGTTAATTTGGCGTTAATTTGGCGTATATTTTTAACAAATATTTTAACAAATATTTTAACAAATATTTTAACAAATATCGTAACAATATATAACCCACCCACCCCCCAATACCTACCCGGTATTGGGGTGTGACGCGTATCGATACAGTGGGAACTCCCCCCAAAGTATAATATGTCACACACATGTTGATAGTTAAACGTATAACATCATGTGGTTGAAAGGGCTAGCAGTGATGCCTCCTCTCGGACCAGTTTTATCCCCCTGGCCTAGGCGTCCTGTTTGCGGCAGGACGCAAATTTAGTGATGGGAGAAAAGACCCCTACGGTTATCATCACTAAATCTGTAGCTTCTTCGGCGTTCGTTTAATCTTTTTTGAAAGATTAAACGAACGCCGAAGAAGCTTGGCCTATACCCTATAGGGTATAGACCGAGACTAAACATAGGGTCCACCCCCCGCTCTTATCAATCCGAGCTCCCGCTCCGCTAAGGCCATGACGAGTCTATCGACCAGAACATGGGGGGGTAATTTATTATAGACCCCAATTCAATTTTTAAACTCAATATGTAAACTCAATATGTAAACGTCTATGCGCTCATTAAATAGTCTTTCGACTATTTACTGCGCTTATGCCCTATACATATTGAGTTTAGTCATTCTCTTTTCCCTTTCGCTCTTTCTTACGCTTTCATGTAAAATCTTTCTTACGCTTTCGCGTAAAATACATAAATGTCTACATTTCATAGTTAATATAAATAGTTTTTATTTGTAGAATGTCAATAAACGAATAATTTAATAATTTTCTATAATCATTTTTCATATTAAATCTATTGTATTTTACGCGAAAGCGTAAGAAAGAGCGAAAGGGAAAAGAGAATGACTAAACTCAATATGTATAGGGCATAAGCGCAGTAAATAGTCGAAAGACTATTTAATGGGCGCATAGACGTTTATGTATTGAGTTTATTTACATATTGAGTTTAAGTTCTATGAATTAAAAATTGAATTGAAATAAATAGTTGTATTCGAGTTGTATTCGAGTTGTATTCGAGTTGTATTCGAGTTGTATTCGAGTTGTATTCGAGTTGTATTCGAGTTATATTTGAGTCACGATGACTAGTAATGTATTCAGGGCAGTTTTTAATTACATAAATAAATGGTGGTCTAGATACTTTTCGCATATTTCAGAATCGTTTCTCTTCAGTTATCAAATAAGATACTTATTGACTAGCGGACGATTGTTTAGAACAGTAGTATGTGCAAAAATTAAAGCATTGATTGCGCTTTTAACGAAAGATAATACTGTCGAAGTTGCTATCAAAAAATTTGCTAGCTATATGGCAACAAATGTTCCTTTTATGATTATGAGTAATAATTTCTCAATAAAAAACATATTGTCATTATTTGGTAGCAATGCACTTGTACATGTATTTTCATCAATTGTTTCAATTTGTAAGAAACCAATGTACACAATTACAGTCTATGAAACATTAAATACCTCAAATCATAAGCATAATACAAATAGTACATCAAACAAAATCTATTCTAATTTAAAACTGTACATTTCAAATAATACTAAACATACTAAACATATTCAGCCGGAAATATGTGATCGGTTAGATACAATAGATACAATAGATAATAGTCAGGACATCAAACAATTATCTACAGCATCAACTGAATACGATTATATGTTAATGAAAGATGTTCCTGTTTACACAGTCGATAGTGTTATTCATAACAATGATGTAGAAATTACACATACCTTTAATGAGACAAATAATTATTTTACAATTTCATCAAACCAACAAGAACATGTTACTAATTTTATGAATATGATAATTGATTACAAGGCAGATGATAAATATATTGGCAATATCATATATGTATTCTCGGCATACAATGCATCTTGTGCTACATTGAGATTAAATAATCCAAAAAGCTTCGACAATATATTCCTTAAAGAAAAAGATAAAAAGTTTATTATTGATAAAATTGATATTTTCCTCAGATCTGAACAGCTATATAAGGAAAAATGTATGCCATATAAGATAGGATTTATTCTATATGGTAATGAGTTTGGGACAGGAAAATCTAGCACACATTATGCGCTATCTAAATATTTTAAATTACCGATCTACTTTCTTTCAGCAGATGGTAATTTATCAGGACAAGTTGATACTATTCCACCGCGATCTATAATTGTCATAGAAGAAATAGATTTGTATTCAATATACACTATAGCAAATTCATCGGGTTCAACAATTAGTGATTACGATGAGGATGGTAATAGTCGATTGTTAGATATGCTAATATTGTTAGATGGTACTGCATATCTTTATGGATGTATTGTTATAATAACAACTAATAATATTGATAAAATAGATCCTCGTATTTTGCGTCCGGGTAGAATCGATCACCGAATCGAATATACCAAATGCGATCTACATCAGATTAATTGTATATTAAAATACTACTGTGACAGTGAAAATGTGCTATCAGATGAAATTAAACAAAAGCTGATCGGCAATATTTCACCAGCAACACTTGTTAATCAATATATATTAAGTACTGTCGGGAATATAGATCAGTTAATTGCTGATATAACCCAATATATTACTAGTATTGAATCTGTTAATAATAGTACTAAACCTACTGATAATAATAATACTGATAATAATAATAATAATACTGATAATAATAATACTAATATTGATAAATCTATTGATACTAATATTGATAAATCTATTGATACAAATAACAATGTTGTTAAAGATACTGTGGATGAAGATAGCGAAGATATCGACAGCGATAGTTTAATATATCATCAATGCACCAATGAGACATAAATAATAAAGATGTATTGTTGTTATGTATTTTTGTTATGTATTTTTTATATGTATTTTTTATATGTATTTTTTATATGTATTTTTTATATGTATTAATCAATGATTTTAAAATTGAATTTGTTTAATGATTAATATTTTCTAAATTCTCTCCAAGTATCTGACCGCCAATAATGCAATTTCTTGTCACATTAAGAGAAATAGTCACGAGAGATGCAATTGGTCCAATTATTGCAAAACTTACCGACTATATGACAACCAATATTCCTTTTATGATTATGAGTAACAACTTTTCGCTTTACGCGTTACTAACATTATTTATTAGTATTATCATTGTTCAAATACTGACAGCTATTATTAATAATTTAAGACGCTCTACATATACTATTAGAATCTATGAACGAAATTCGGCAAAGGGATACGAGAGTATGAATGTAATTTATAAAAATATTGGATGTTATCTTACACATAATAACAATAATACTGATAGAACGTCACTAACGTCGTCATATTCTATGTATGATCCTAAACTAATGACGCACGTTCCAATGTATACGGCTGATAATAATTTACAAATAGACGGTGTTAATGTAAAACATGTAACTGCAGAGATAAAATATTTTATTATAACAGCAAGCAAACAACATTGTATTGATAGCTTTATGGCAAAAATTATCAAATATGACAAAAACAGCAAATACAATGGTGAAATTGCATATAAAGTAAATTATAATTCATATATAAAAACAATACGATTGAATAATCCTAAAGATTTTAATAACATCTTTCTCAAGAAAGCAGATCAAGAATTTATCATAAGTAAAGTGGATACATTTCTCAAATCAGAAGAGTTATACAAAGACAAATGTATCGCATACAAAATAGGATTTGTTTTATATGGAAAGGATTTAGGTACAGGTAAATCGAGCACATATTACTCTTTAAGCAAATATTTTAGTATGCCTATATACTTTTTAGATATGACAGCTGTATTATCAGTTCAACTCGATGAAATACGTTCTAAATCTATTGTTGTTATAGAAGAATTAGATTTGCATTCGGTTTTCCATGCTAAAGAAAAACAATCTAAAACTAAATCAAAAAAATGTAATAAAAAACTTAATAATATACAGGACAAAATTAGTTCAGACAACACCGACAATTCCGAGGAACAAACTGAGTCTGATGAGGACTCTGACAATGATAATTACCGCGCGTCGTCAAATAGTAAACCAGGACTATCGAATCTATTATCGATGTTAGATGGAGTTACTTGTTTATATGGCTGTATTGTCATAATAACAACCAATCGAATTCATAAATTGGATGGCCGTATTTTACGACCCGGGAGAATCGATCATAAAATAGAATATACTAACTGCGATCTCTATCAACTAAATTGCATTTTAAATTATTACTACGACTGTGATGATATTCTATCTGACGATATTAAACAAAAACTCATTGGAAATATTTCACCAGCTACGCTTGTTAATCAATTTATACTAGGGAATATTAACAATATCGATCAATTTGTAAACTCAATATATAATACGTTTGCGCATCACATAATATAGTCTTTCGACTATATTACATGACTTACTACCTATATATATTGAGTTTGGTCGACCTTTTTTCTCTCTTTGCTTTTTCTCTCTTTGCTTTTTCTCTTTTTTTGTCTTTTTTTGTCTTTTTTTGTCTTTTTTTGTTCTTTCCCGATTAACTGCACATCCTATCATATTTAATATTATGTTTAAGCATTTCTAACACATTAATGTAAACCAGCCGAAGGCCCGAACATTAATAATATAGAAATGTGTTAAACATAATAGTAAATATTGCAAGATGTGTAGTGTAATTATGCGTAAAGTAAATATGTGTGAAGTACTATAATTCGACAGAGTCGAGAATAAAAAGAGGAAAGAAGGGAACAGCCAAACTCAACATGTATAGGTAACAAGTCATATGGATGGTCGGAGACCATACAATGTGACGAGTAGACTTAATACATGTTGAGTTTAGTTGAGGGCTTTTAACTGGGCCTTCTCTGCTGCAATCTTATCCTTTTCCGCTTTTTCTTTTCGCTTAATAGCAATTTGCGATTGCAAATCAACAACTGATGACGATAGCTTGCTTTTTTTATGAATATGCCAAATAATTACAGCAACAATTACTAAAATAAATACAATTACAGTAACGGCAACCATAGAAACCGCAATAGCCTCGATCATTTCAGCAATTTCACTCATAGTACCATCTGACTTAAACGAGGCAGTTTGATTTGATGTATTCGCAACTGTAGTCATTGTGGTAGACGATAATTGATCATTACTCATACATGTTGCTACACTATTTACTGTTGCTTTTTGTACAGTATTTAATACCTTATCATCGTTACCATTAATGGTAATACCATTAGATCCGAATGCATTTTGTAAACAATTTTGTGTTGATGTACTTTTTACAACAGTAGAAATATTATTTGTGATATCAGAACTTGCACTTTGATTACTATCATCCAGAAACCCTACCATATCTTGTTGCTCCGAAGACAGTGCGCTTTTCATCATATCAGAGATATTTGTTGTATTTGATGACGCATTCAACTGGGTTTTTGCACAACTTGATGATATTACTACTTGTACTGCTTGATTTGTAGTATTAACAATATCACCAGTACCGTTAACACTAATAGCGTTAGATGCATCTGCGGGAGCTATACATGTCTGTGTAGACTGTGTAATTGCAGAATTGAACATATTTAATGTGTCAGACATGGACAAACTAGACGACGATCCTCCCATTTTTATTTAGTTAATAATGATACGATACTTTAGTATTGTTTCTTAATAATTTTTGTTAATATAGTAACAGAAAAAAATAGTAACAGAAAAAAATAATAATATAAATAATATAAATATAAATAATATAAATTGAATATTTCATTTGCAAATTGAATATTTCATTTGCAAATTGAATATTCCACTTGCAAAATATATTAGGTATTAGAGTAATTTTTAAGGATTGATACTCGTTAAAAATGACAACAGAAACATTAATCACAGTAAGAAACTGTGTTGACAAACTAAAACCACATTTGAATAAGATCTTTAACGATTTTAAACAATACACATTCAAGTTCAAAACGGATATTACTATTGAAGATGTTGTAATGTCCGACTTTTATATCACATTTACAACCGATAACTATGATGAATTATGCGAAAATAAGTTGACGATTGTAAATAGCAATGACAAAATTACTTACACGACAGGTGAAATATTTGCATTCGATTACAAACGACCAATTGTTGAATTTACTCAAGAAGACTCTAAAATCAATATGATAAGTAAAAAGCCAGTTGACACACAATCAAACTCGCAATCGGATACACAATCCGACACACAATCTGATTTGAAATCGGAAACAACTGATGGAGTTATACTTGAGAATACAAGTGGTACCATTACCGGTACCAGTAATGGAACTGAACAACGATTTAATCCTCTTAATAAACTACTATCAATTATTAGAGATATTTTGGTATACGATGTACCAATGTTTAAAAAAAGTTTATGCGAGGGACATATGGATAAGAAAAAACAACTAATCGAATATTACAATATTAAGTTTGATATAAATCAAACAATTAACAGTCCAGATCACATAAAACTCATAGCCATATATGAAAAACTATTTAAACTTGTAAAAGCTCAAGATACAACCGTACCATTATCCGAAAACAATCTTAAAATACTAAATTTGTATAGTACTGTAAAGAATATTTTAATAAACAAACTTAATACACTAAAATTACTATGTATTGCCGGGGTATTAAAACCAAGTATCTTACCAATAATCGAATTAAAAAAGGATGCAATTAAAGCAATAAATCAACGTACTGAAAATGCGGTTAATGCTTTTAATGAATTTATTAAGAATATGGGAAATGACACTGAAGAAATTAAAGCAGTATTGGCGAAAACAGTTGATAGCAATTACGATAATGCGTTGCAATCATATTACAATAATGATTTTTATAATGTAATAAGTGTTGTGCAAGATATAGAAATAACATATGATTTCGACATCATTGCATATCCAACTGTAATTTATAACCATCTCAAAAAAGTGTATGAAAATCGATGTACTCAGATTAAGGAATTGTTTAAACAAGACCACCATTGTGTTGAGTATATTGATACAGATGATACACCAAAGCTAATAATAGTGAAGAGAGACAAGTTAATGGAATGTCTTAAAGTAGCAACAAAGGACTATCACAAGTATATTCGACGCGTACCGGGTGAAACTGTTCGCTTCAACCCAAGTATATCATATAATGTATCAATCGAATATCTTGCAGAAACGTTTCTTGACAAATGTGTCGGCATTCCATCAATGGACGATGCGATTAAAACCATAAACAACTCGACAAGACAAGGACTGCTTGCACATTAACTAAGCGGCATTCGATCGACACGCTTATTGTTTTTAACCCTAGTCCCTGTAGTCATTTTTTTATAACTGATGCGATTGTATTACAATTACATATATAAATTAACATATAAATTTACATATATAATTATATATTTACATATATAATTATATATTTACATATATAATTATAATTATATATTTATGTATTTATTAGCAGCTATTAATTTATTAGCAGCTATTAATTTATTAGCAGCTATTAATATATTTAGCAATAATGGACACGCGAATAATTGTCGGTATTATTATTGCTATTATTATAGTTATCGGAATAATTGCAATGATATACAAATCTGGCAGCAATGGAGGTGATACAGGTGGTGGTACTGGCGGTGGAGGTGATCCAGGTGGTGGCAGTGGTAACTCGACACCTTCGTTGGATCCTATTAATTTTTCTATACCACTTATGCCTAATAATATTACTTCGACTGTTACTACTAATGATAGTGCTGGTCAAGGTGTACTTGCTTTCACAGGTGTCACTAACTTGGATACCCGAGAATTTATTGCCGTATATAGTAATTATTGTATCGGCATTCTTGCCAATTCAACACTTGCATGGAAACCAATGGCTAAAAATGCAACAGTGGCGACAACAGTTACACAAATTACTAACGATTACTTGAGTGCATTAGATGCAGTTATTGCGTCTGGTACAATTAACTATAATTTATTTGTATTAAATGACCATAATTCTATATGGCCATACTCTACCACAGCTGATGTAATTGGTTCAACTGTAACATTAAATGCCATAATAATATCTGGTGATTTTATAGCAACAAGTGATAATAAAGCATATATTGTTATCACTGATGGTTATTCTATTAAGGTTATAACCAATGAATCGGGTACTATTATGATTTATTATTATTTTATGGAGACGGCATTAAATGGTAAATCTATTGTACAAATTGCACTTGATTCTGCCTGTAATAGCTTCTTATTGTTATCGGATGGAACATGTGCTTGTTTAAATACAACATTTACTCCTTCCATGTATCAAAACGGTACATTTACTATTCTTGCTCAAATGGCCGGAATGACTTCGATAACAGTTGATAAAACTAATAATATTATTTATGGTGTTATATCTGCTAAGACTGGAGATCAAGTATTACAACTTTCAGAATCTGCGCAAACAATCACATGGAGTGTATTAACTGATATAATCCCACAACCAATTGATAATCTTAATCCATCATCTGATACATTACTTACTTTTATATCCCTTTATAGTATGACAACTACAGGTGTTGCAAGTCTACCAACAATAACATATGTAGTTGAAATAGGTCCTGGTAATGTACTTGAGTCGTCGATATTACCATCAGATAGTAACTTTTCAATAATGGTATCGACAGTATCAGGTTTGTATTACTGGAGTAAGACGTCACAAGCTTGGTTAAAACAAATGGATATTGCAATACAATACTCAAATATTAAACTCGCAAGTTATAATGGCGATATCGAAATTTATGCATTAGAATCGTTTACACATATTAATTCTATTGTCTTATATAATCAATCAGCAAACGCGTTTAACCCGATCGCTCAATATACATACTCGACAAGTGTTATCGATTATGATATTATTGAAACATATCTTGAACCTAATTCAGTTGTAGTAGTTCGGGTCGATATAGATAGTATTTATTTAAGCACTTATTCGATAACAACGGGAATAAAAACAAATAGGGCTATAGGAACGTGTACAAGTGGAGCCTGTAAAGTAACTAATGTTGCAGTTGACACATCATTAAATGTGTTTTATTTAAATAAAGCTAATCCTAGTGTAATAAATTATATTGCCAATGCATTAACTTCAAATGTAGTCTCAACTATACCGATTCCAAGTACTACATCATCATGTTTAAGTGTTGATAAACAAAACGGTATTTTATATTATTATAATATTACGGCTGATAAATTATATTACATAAATCAAAGTACAAATACCGGAACAGTTGCAACACCAGTATATACTATAACACTTGTTACAAGTGATATATGTCCTGCATGGTTTTCAAGTACCAGACCATCTGATATAGTAGGAATGTCATGTTGGAATCCCTCTTTTTAATCCCAACATGCATCACATCCACGTATCACATCCACGTATCGCATCCATGTATCACATGTTGAGTTTATTAATTTTTTAATTAATTTAAAAAATATTTATATAGTATACGCAATTATAATATACGCAATTATTGCTCTTTATTGATTTGGATTGCTCTTTATTGATTTGGATCGCTCTTTATTGATTTGGATCGCTCTTTATTGATTTGAATCGCTCTTTATTGATTTGAATTACAGTCAGTACAATGAATATAAAAATTGTAGTAGCAATTGTTATTGTATTAATTATAATAGCAGCTGCAACATACTATATTATGACAAGACCAGTTAAATCACCAAATGCCGGTGGTACCCATGGACAAAATGCGGGTCCTGGATATAATAAACGTAACTCAGTTACACCTACTAATCCGATAATTGAACCTGTGTTTATGGTCACACCGACACCGCCTCCTACGGCCGTTCCACCTACTGATCCAACATATCCAATAGTTGCAACAAATGCTGGCAGTGCAGTTGGTGTGTTTGCGTCTAATGCATATCCAATTATGGAAGCTCGTTCGTTTATTGGATTGTTATCTGATGGTACTCTTGTCGAACTGGTGTCTGATGCTATTATGTGGGTTGCACTATACCGTGGTATTGAAATTTTATCTCCAGTGACTTTTAGTACCAATAATACTGTTAATGTACCTGGCTATCAAGTTACAACAAATTATCCTTGTATGCCACAACAAACTACTACTGCATTGGTAACTCAAAATAGTTTACCAGGGCTTTTAGATTTTACTAAATTGGCATCAAATAGTTATTCAATTCTTGGGTATCAATATACACATGCATATAGTCGAGGAGGAAATACAACAGTCGATATCGGTGCACCAGTTATACCATCCGTATCAGGTGATTGTATTGTTAGCGGAAATTATATTATAGCTGTAACAACTGAAGGAAGTTATATTAAAGTTTATTATAACAGTGGGACAACTCCAATCGTGTATTATTATTTATTTACAGAAACAACCTTAGGAGGCGCAGGTATATCTATTATTCAAGTTGCCTTAGATTCATCATGTAATATTTTTGTATTGTTGTCAAATGGTCAATGTGGATGTGTTAATACTACATATACACCAACTTTATTTCAAAATGGTATGCTAACACTTATTGACTCGTATGCAAATATTCAATCAATAACTATAGATAAAACAAATGATATTCTATATGGTCTGAGTACCGGTGGTAATATTTATTTTGTTAACAAATTGACTGGATTGAAATGGTCTGCTCCACCTGTTACTATACCATCATACTACGGATTCTATGGTTTTAAAACAGTTAATTCCGTATCTGCAACACCATCTACTATTCGATTAATTTCAATTTACAGTAGTGTTGGGTATAGTGCTCAGAATATTACAATACCTGCTATAACATTACCGCCCCAAATATCGAATTCCACCGATCCAGGAAATATTTTAATATCAGAAACTTCACCAAGTCCAACAAACTTTAATATTGCAATTGCAACATCCGACTACATATATCTATATGTCGATTCCGTATGGGTTGCATGGATTCCGATACCAGCTAAACATTATATTGTAAAAGCAATAAACTATGCGGGTCATAATACAATATATTCAACAACTAATAATAATGGCGATAGTAATTACTTTATAAACCAATACAACTTTAGTGCTAAGACGCCTAAGGCCTTTGCTCCAATTAAATCTATGATACCACCTG
>Ga0335398_10006248_pt1 | contig 15187 bp, 10 predicted proteins | sample BON03_FD_205742 | JGI IMG/M metagenome (GOLD analysis project Ga0335398, IMG submission 205742) | Freshwater microbial communities from Lake Bonney liftoff mats and glacier meltwater in Antarctica - BON-03 (spades assembly) (version 2) | ecosystem: Environmental > Aquatic > Freshwater > Ice >... | reverse complement strand
AGTTCGGCCTGACGATTCATCCGGAGAAAACACGGCTCGTCGATTTCCGGCGACCGCTGTTGTCTCCGGGCAAGTCCGGGAGTGCCCACAGCAAGTCGACAACGTTCGACCTGTTGGGATTTACGCACTACTGGAGCCGCTCTCGCAGCGGTCATCGAATTGTCAAACGCAAGACGATGTCGTCCCGCCTGACTCGTTCGGTGCAGGCCATTGATAGCTGGTGCAAAGCCCATCGTCACGATCGGCTGGTCGACCAGCATGCCGCTTTATGCCGGAAGGTTCGAGGACATGACGCGTATTACGGAATCACGGGTAACGGCGAGTCGCTGCAGACGTTTCGCTTTCTGGTTCATCGCGCGTGGCGTCGCTGGCTCAGCCGCCGACACCGCAAACGAAAACTGGACTGGGATAAGTTCAACCGGCTACTCGAAACGTTCCCGCTTCCGCCACTGCGTGTTGTGCATTCGGTCGTCGGCAACCGCGAGGCGAACGTCTGATGTGAGGAGCCGTATGCTCTAATGCGGGCACGTACGGATCTGTGGGAGCCCGGGGCGAGCAATCGCCTCGGGCCACCTGGCCTCTCGCCTTCCTCTGCCTGGGCTCGCCACTTCTCACGACTCACTTCCAAATCCCGCACCTTGCCGCGAAACGCCTGCAACTCAACTTTTGCCATGCCACTTTTGCCACGCCACTTTTGCCACGCCACTTTTTGCCTTCCACTTGTCCCGACTCGCAAGCAAAGAATTTACCAGCACCCGAGGACGTATCTCCAATAGCCGATACACCTTGTCGCCCAATCCTGTTTCCATCTCCAACCTCCCTGTCAGATCTTGCGCAATAAATCACTCCCCAAAATCGAATCTTCACATGTCACAGATCAAACGGTCAACGCCAACTTTCCTACTGCCCAGGGCAGCTCAGCTTGCCAAGCTAACCGACGAGCAATTGATCGAACGGGCCAACGCCGAATCAGGAAACCGCGGATGGGGCACGGCGCGAATGTACTTCACGCATTGTATCCGCGTCGAAATGGCTCGTCGGTCGTCGGTCGTCGGTCGTCGTTTGGGCGGGCTTCGGTGTGCTTGTCGCTCTGTCGCTGATCCGGCACAACGTACTTCGGCGAGTGCTGAAAGTGATCGCGATCTTCGGACTCGCGCTCATGACAATGAGTAAGATAATACCGAACGGCTTTACTTATCGCCGTTTCACCGATAAGAATTGGTTAACTGACGAGCCATCTGGCTCATCCATGCTCCATTCAGAGTGGTCATCTAACCGGTAAAATGTACTACAATTTAGCGATTACCCGACTAAATATTTTCGACTAGCCCGACACGATCCAGAGAGCCCAATCATGAGACTTGCCGCCACGACGTTGTTTCTTCTCGCTTCAACGGTTGCGTTTGCTCAGGACGCCGACCTTGTGGTGCGGGGCGGCAAGATCGTTACCGTTGACGCCGATTTCCAAATCGTCGACGCGATGGCGATTCATGACGGACGCATCGTGGCCACCGGGACTGCAGCGGAAATCGAATCCAAGATCGGGCCAAAAACTCGGATCGTCGAATTGAAGGGCCAGATGGTATTGCCGGGATTGATTGACTCGCATGTCCATCCGGGCAATGCAAGCACGTATGAAGCCGATCACGAAATCCCGCAGATGGATTCGATCGCGGATGTTTTGGATTATGTTCGCGGGCGAGCCAAAGTGCTCCCCAATGGGGAATGGATTCACTTGTCTCAGGTCTTCATCACGCGACTTCGAGAGCAACGATATCCCACCCGAGCGGAATTGGATTCGGCAGCTCCCGAACATCCCGTCTCGTTCCGGACCGGACCCGACGGGAGCACAAACTCGCTGGGTCTAAAAGAAAACGGCATTGACAAAGCATTCGCGGCCAAACATCCCAACAATGTGATGGTTGATCTGGCCACGGGCGAGCCGACCGGCCTCTTACGTCAAGCCTCAGCGGTCTTTAAGTCAAAGCCTGATCCATCCGCAAGAAAACTAACTGAGTCCGATCGTGACGATCGACTCGTGATGCTGTTAGAAGACTATGGACGATGGGGCATTACCGGCATCATCGATCGTAATTGCAGCGATTCTGCACGATCGCAGTACGGCCGACTGCTGAAGGCGAATCGTTTGCAGATTCGCGTGCGGCTGTCACGCAGTTTGAGTCCGCAAGGCGACATAGCGGAAATTGAACAGAAACTGGATGCGATTGTTTCCGATCCCTATTTTGCCAAGCCGGATCCGAGGCTGGGGGTGATTGGCGTCAAAGTTTTTGAAGACGGCGGCATGTTGACCGGCAGTGCCTTCTTTAATCAACCCTGGGGCATCAGCACAATCTATGGCATCGAGGACTCTCGCTACCGTGGTATGCAATACATCGATGAGCAGCGAGTTGAAGAACTTGTCCGCGCCTGTGTCAAACGAAACCTTGCGTTCACGGCGCATTGTCAAGGCGACGCCGCCGTCGATACGCTGGTGAGTGCTTATGAAAAAGTGAACCAGGAGATTCCGGTTGGCCCAACGCGTTCGACATTGACTCATTCCAGTTTTATGAGCAAAGAGGCCATTGAAGGTGCGGCAAAGGTCGGGATTGGAGTTGACCTGCAACCCGCTTGGTTGTTTTTGGACGCCCGCACTTTGGTCGCTCAGTTTGGTGAACAACGTTTGAAGTACTTTATTCCGCTACGCAGTCTGTTTGATGCCGGCGTCAAGGCCGGTGGCGGCAGTGACCACATGCAAAAGATCGGGTCGCTGCGTAGCGTCAATCCTTACAATCCGTTTCTTGGTATGTGGATTGCCGTCACCCGGAAGGCTCGCTGGCACGATCAGCCAATCCATCCCGAACAGGCGCTGACACGCGAGCAAATGATTCGCTTTTATACGATCAATAATGCTTGGATGATGCGAGCTGAACAGGAAATCGGATCACTCGAATCGGGCAAGCGCGCCGACTTCATTATCATCGACAAGGACCTGTTGGCATGCAGCGATGATCAGATCCGCGAAACACAAGTACTGTCGACCTGGTTGGACGGGAAGAATATCTTCGAGTCGCGGTAGGAGCTTCATTCCGCGAGCCAATGAGAGCAACCGTGCGGGTTGTTTTGATTGTCCCCGGCGTTGCTCTGCTGGCCGTCCAACTGGACTTGTCTGGACGCTGCTTTGGTCGGGCTTGCAATCGCAATTGCGCATCGCGCATAACGAATGTTGCGTAATTCGGCCGGGAGAACTCTCCTCGTTGGATTTCACACGACAACACGGTCTGCGCAATACATCCAACCCGCAGCGTGCGGCGGATTCGCTTATTGCCAAGGATTTGATTGAACGGGAAGCCTCGTCCTACGTCATTCGCCAATCGTTTCATGCGGCTGTGGATTGGCCAAACCCATTTACGAGCAGCACTGCACCCTTGGAGTTTCCGACGATATGCTTGCCGTTGTGTGCTAGGCCACCATTCGCGAACCTTCGCTTCACTCACCTGAGCACCTATTGGCAGTTTTGCCCCTGGTCGTCAGCTGTGAAGGAGGCCGCACTGGGCGTCTGGCTGTCGTATCCACCTCGCATTTGTGCATCGTCAATGAATGAAAAATGCCAACAGCAAGCCGTGATTACTACTCGCCTGCAGCATCTCCAGCGCTGTCCCGCTCAGAAGAGGTTTGCAATCGGCGCGCCGTCGCGAACCAAAGTGATTGGCCGGCCGACGTTGGAATGGAATTCGGTTAATGGGTCGATGCCAATATTCCTGTAGAACGATGCCGCTAAATCGTCCGGTGTGAAACCCGAATCGATTGGCTCGGCAGCGGTTGCATCGGTTTCGCCGATCGCTTGACCGCCTTTGACGTCTCCACCCGCCATGACTGCGCACATCGCCCGAGCCCAATGGTCTCGTCCGCCGTCCTTGTTGATTTTGGGAGTTCGACCGAATTCACCGGCGGCCATGATCGCGGTCGATCCAAGCAGCCCGCGTTCGTCGAGTCGGTCCAGCAAGGCTGCAAGTCCGCGGTCGAAGGGTGGGAGCAGTGTTCGGAGTCGAGGAAAGTTATCGGTATGCGTATCGAAGTCAAAATCGGCGGGACGCAATCGGACGGTGACAAAGTGCACTCCGGCTTCGATCAGTCGCGCGGCCAATAATAGCGATTGCCCGAACTCGTGTTTCCCGAAGCGATCGTTTTCAGCGGGCTTCTCTTTTGAGAGATCGAATGCGGCGCGTGTTTGTGGCGAGCTGATAATATTGAAGGCTTGCTGCGAAAAGCGGTCCATTCCGCGAACTTGATCGTCCAGGTCCTCGAACCCGCGAAAGGCCGTGTCGAGATCGTCTAAGAGTCTCTTTTGCGAAGCATGTTTTTCGACGGTCAAGCCGTCTTCGAGCGAAACGCCACGGACCGTGTAAGGAACAGCATGTTGTGGCTTGCTGGCCGTCAACGGACTGTAGCGAGAACCGAGATAACCCGGGCCAACGAACGACTCGTCGATCGACACATACGTTGGCAAATTGGGCGACGATGGGAACTCGTGACTCGCGACGCTGCCGTATTCTGGATAGCTGACCGTCTGCGAAGCCTTGTTTCCGGTCAACAAGTATTTCTTGGCGAGGCCGTGATCGGCCACGTTGTGAGTGATACCTCGGAGGACAGCAAACTTGTCGGCTCGCCGAGCCAACATCGGCAGATGCTCGCAGATTTGGATGCCGGCAACCGTGGTCGAAATCGGCTTGAACTCGCCGCGCACCTCAGCCGGAGCATCAGGCTTGAGGTCAAAGGTATCGAGATGCGACGGAGCGCCTTCCATAAAGATGAAGATCGCGGAACGCTTTTCCGCAGGTCCGTTTTCGGCCGCTTGGAGTCGCAGGTATTGCGCCAGTGACAGGCCCGTGCCAATCGCACCAACTTTCAGAAGTTGGCGGCGTGTCATGTGTTTCATCGCGACCTCAGTGGTTAAGTAAAAATTCTTTGGTGTTCAACATCGCCCACATTAGGTCGGCAACGCCCTCGGCAACCGAACTGGCTGATGCGAGATGCTCCGTCGCCCGTCGCTGTTCTTCTTCGCCGGGCCCGCGTCCGACCGTTCGCAACCAAACTTGATTTATCAAATCGGCTCGGTCCAGTTGCTCACCTGCTACTTCCGCGTCTTCAAGTTCAATGATCCAGCCGCTGTCGGCGATTCGCATGCGGACGATCGGGTCGTTCTGCGTGAAAATGGCTTGCAGCAAAGTCGGTTCGTTGACGCGTTCGCAGTCACAGTTGATCGAGCGATCCGGCTTTCCGAAAACCTTCATTGCGTGCGTGCCGGCCATGCGCATCGACAAGTGCCCGGAGGCGCGTCGCTGGAGATTCGTGCGAACCGCGTCCTGTTGATCGGTGGCAGCCGTCACCTGTTTCATCGCGTCGTACACGACTTCAGCGGGGATGCGGCGCGGGATGGCTCGGCTAAAGTTGCGGCGGTCGTGGCGGTTTGTTTCGTTGGGTTGCCAACCGCGTTGGTAGGTTTCACTGGACGTTATCTGTCGATGCAGCCACTTCATGTCGTAGTTGTTTTCGATGAAGCCGCTGGCAATCCAATTGAGCAGCGGCGCGTTGCTCGGTGGATTCGCAGGCGTGAATTGGTCGGGCGGATCGACGATGCCAGCATGGAAGTAACCCGCCCAGACACGATTGACGAACGCTTTTGCAAACCAAGGATTTGTCGAGTCTCGCATCCAGTCCATGATCGGCTTGCGCGGATCATCGCCCGGTTCCAAACGAATCACTTGGCTTCGCAACAGACTCAGTTGTTGCGGTTCAGTTACAGAGGACGTCCGCTTCGTTGTCGTCACTGAATCAAAGAACCGCGAAAAGTCGTTGAAGTCGGCCTGCGTCCATTTGTCGAACGGGTGCTTGTGGCATTCAGCGCATTGCATTTGGATTCCCAGAAACGCATGCGCCACCGACATGGCCGTATCCTTTGGCTCTTCCAGGCTTTGTCGCGTCCAGAAATACGGCATACCATCTCCGCGACCTGACAAATCAGCCAGCATGATTCCTTCCACGATGTTGGCATACGATTCGTTGCTGGCGACACGCTCGTAAATCCAGTCGTACCACTCAGATGCCTTCACGTAGCCATCTTCAGAAGCCATCTCCAACACGCTGCTAATGGATTTTGGATTGCAGCCGGTGAAGTCGCAGAGTTTGTTCGTCCACCACGCCGCGTAGGCTGGTCGTTCTAGTAGTTCGTCGATCTTGCGTAGGCGTTTGTTGTTCGATGGGTCGGCAAGGAACGCAGTGACTTCGTCAGGTGTGGGCAGAGTTCCCGTCAGGTCGATACTCAATCGACGAAGAAATTCAGCGTCCGTACAAACAGCCGAAGAAACAAGTCCCAATTTCGCGAGCTTTGCGTTCACGAAACGGTCGATCGGATGGTTGCTATTGGATGCACGGACATCTCGTATCTTCTGCAAAGTTCTTGGCGACACGGGTCTGAGCACTGGAATCGCGGCAACGCCGTTGTCGTAAAAAGCGACAATGTGCGTGTCGCCTTCACCGATGGACGTGGCAAGGCCGTCGCCGTCGACAGTGACGATTGCGTCGTTGTTGGTTTGAAATCGAGTCAGGCACGTCACGTCTTCTCGGACGCCGTTCTCCCACTCGGCGACGATCTTTAGCTCCGTCGTTTCTCCCGAGTTTTCAAACAAGACTTCGACAGGTTCGTAGTGAAGTTTGGCGAGTACCTGATCGGTATCACCGGCCGCATTCGCGTCGTAACGATCTGGCCACGGTGCACCGATTTGTATCCATTCTTCAAGGTCCGCGATTTCCTGCGGGGCGAGTTTTCCGGCAGGCGGCATTTGCAGGTCTTCGCTGTTGAAGCGGACGGCTTGTATCAGCAAACTCTTTTCCGATTCTCCGGGAACAATCGCTGCTCCAGAGTCGCCGCCTGCCAAAACTCGAGCGCGAGCATCAAGCTGCAGGTTCCCTTTTCGATTGTTGCCAGCGTGGCATTCAAAGCAGTTGTTTTCCAGCAGAGGTCGGATGTTTTCATCGAAGAATTCGAGGCCCTCGGCTGTGATTTGATTAGCTGACGATGCGACCGGTTGGGACGTCGTCTGGACGTCTTTCACGTCCTTGGTACCTTTTGCGCCCGACTCAATCCAACTCGCCAGCAGTTGATATTCCCAGGAATCTATTTCAAATCGCTTGCCCCCTTCGTGATCCGTTTGCTCCGTTGGTTTGAGCAAGATCAGGCTTTCATGCGGTTTGAGAGGATTCACACGATTGCCTTCCTCAGACTCCGCTTCCCCAGTCAAAGCAGCTTGATCCGATCGAAAATCGAATCCAAACAGCGACAACTGAAGGCCACCTTGCCCCTGAAACGAACCGTGGCATTTCGCAGCGTTGCAGCCCAAGCGTCCAAGCAGCGGCACGACGTGCTTTTGGAAATCGGGCGTCTCCTGTGTGTTCACGCTTGCGAATCGCTTTGCGGCTGACGGCGTGGTTTCGTCCGCGAACGAAGCGTCCATGAGTGCAACAAGGATGATAACAATGGACGTGATTGACTTCATAACTCAGTCCTCGATCTTTTGCAAAGTGTCAGTGACGTCCAATGCGTCCTGACTGACGTTTGAATGAACAGCGCTGACACGGATCATGTCACCTTCATGCAGGTCGGCGAACGTGTCGCGGTGTTCATTGTAGAAACCCGAGATGCGAATGCGTTTGCCCTGAATGGTGCCGGCGTCTTTCGCGTGGCTGGTATCGGCTGCTTTGACTTCCGCCACTTCCAACAACACTTCGTATCCGATTGCCTCGACCACCTTCCCGACTAGTTCGCCACGAAAGCCTCGAAAGGCATCGGGGGGAACACCAAAATCTTCTGGCTTGAACGGCGCAGTGCGTTCAAGCACCTGAAACTTAAAGCCGAAACCCAATTCGTTTTTCTCCGAGTTAAAATCGCCGGTTCGAACCTTGATCGTCTCGCCGCGTTTGATCAGCAAGAGGTTGTCAAGGAATTTTCCGGCGACGCCCACCAGTTTGATTTGTTTCCCAACAATCTGTTTTTTGACCGACGCATCGTCGCCGATGACGTAGTCCACGTTCAGCGTCAGCTCGCCGAGTTCGATGTCTTTTGACTTGAGTTCGCCGATCACGATTGCGTAGAAATTCACGCTGCCCGGTCTGGCTCCCGGCTTGGTCTTTTTCATCCCCTTCGCCTTGCTGCCGCCCTGCGATTTCATCCACGCAATGACTTGTTCCTTCGTGGCTCCTCCGTTCTCAACCTTTTTTCGAACGCCTGAGTCCTTCTTTAGCAACTGTGCGTAAGCTTCCTCCCAATCGGCTGATTCATCTTTGGCGACCGCATCCGCCGACATCTTCGACTTCGCGTCTTCCGGTTTTTTATCCGCTGCGACCTTGTCTTGACTACGCTGATAACCGTTGGCGAGACAGTACAGATGAGTCGTCGATCGCAGAATGAGCGAATCACCTGCCACGGCGGGCGACGCAATGAAGCTGGCATCCAGAGTGTTCTTAGCCAGCACTTCAGGTTCTTCTTGCGATGCGGGCAGAACCGTGACATCGCCTTGCTTGCTGAGGAAGTAGAGATTGTCGCCAGCATAGATCGGCGATGCCCAGTGGTCGCCTCCAAGACGCTTCCTCCAGAATTCTTCGCCTGTCTTTGCATCAAGGCAACGTGCAATGCCACCTTTGTCGGTCACCATGAACAGTAAGTCGCCAACGATTACAGGTGAGGGAATACGAGGCGTACTTCTCGTCGTCGTCCACGCAACATGCGACTCGGTCACATCTCCGTGTCCATCGACTTTCACCGCTAGCATGTGTCCCGTCAGTCCACTCGTGAATACGTAGATCATGTCGTGAGCAAATAACGGACGGGCAGCCACGTTGAAACCGCCGGGATGGTTGACACGCCAAAGCTCATTGCCATTGTCCGGATCGTAGGCAATCGTGGCCTCAGCCGCCGGGGCAATTAACTGCCGCTGTCCATTGAATTGGATCAAAGTTGCCGTCGCAAATGACTTCTTGTTGTCGTTGGGCTTTCCATCGCTGTTCTTCGGCTCAAGTCCTCGCGCACGAAGGGTTGCTTGCCAATCGGTTTCAACATCTCGATTCTTCTTCCAACGTGTCTCGCCGGTCTGCTTGTCCAACGCAACAAAAAACTGCTGGTCGGTTCCGTCGCACGCGACGTACAGCGACTGGTCATCCACAATCGGCGAGGAACCCTGACGCACCGGTTGGTAGACTCGCAGATCTCGCCTCTCCCAAAGTTTGTCACCCGTTTGTCGATCCAAACACGCGATGCCCTGCGAGCCAAAGTGGACGAATACGCGGTCTTCTTCGACAACGGGTGTCGGCGTCGCAGGACTGTTGAGATGCGGCGAGTCAAACTGAAAAGCGGGGTCAACCGGACGTTCGTTCATGTCGAACACCTGAATGTTCTTTGTGACCTTTCCGCTTTCCAGATCAACGCAGATTGCACGAAGTTCTTCTTTCTCGTCGTTCCCAGTGGTCAGCCAAACTTCGTTTCCCCAAATCACGGGCGACGACCAGCCTTCGTCGGGAATCGCGACTTTCCACCGCACGTTCTCCGCTTCATCAAACCGCGTGGGGAGCTTCTTTGCGGTGGAAATACCGTCCCCGTCTGGGCCACGAAACTGGTTCCAGTGCGGCTGGTCAGCAATTGCGTTGTGTGCTACGGCTGTGAGAATAAACAGAACCAGAGCTCTCATGGGGGTCTCCACTTTGGGTGTTAACGACTATTGTTCGACAAGTTCAACGCTGGTGATTTCAAGCTTCCCGGACATCGAGTCCGCGACGCACCACCAGTCGCTCAGTTCTTTTCCGATCAGAGAATCACCAGACTTCGCCGACTGCTGAAGCTTTGTGATTGGAAGTTCAATTTCAAACGCATTTCCATTGCTGCGTAGATCGCTATCAGGAAATTTATCGCTGTACTTTCCAGCGAATCCGCCGTCTTTTTTTCGCGTCGAGATTCCAAACGTCACCGAGACACGTGAGTGCAATCGGCCTCTGATTCGGAAAATTGTGTTCGCTCCCAGCACCACGGGACGCGTCGAACTTTGCGGAACTGAAAGTGCAACGAGTGAGCCAAAAGGCGAAGCCTCCGCCCAGACACTTCCGCTTTCATTTTGAAGAGTCGCCGCGTTCTTGTATGCCCGAATCGCTGCGGCCTCGTTCATCTCGCCACTTGCGACAGAGTCCTTGAGCTTCATTCCCAGCATCCAATGATCAGAGATCCACTTGCCGGAGACGACATCATTCTTCAGATCACTTTTCCAAACAGAGACTGCTTCAGAACGCTCATTCACCGACATTCCATTCTCGTCTTGCATGGACGCCCTCACCTCGTGATGTGCAGGAACGTCAACTTCCTTGCCATCAACCAAACGCTTCAGTCGAACACGACCTTCGTTCACCGCCAGTCGAGTCGAATCAGCAAGTGCGTCGACGTTGAACTGCGTTCCAATAATTTTTAATTCAGCGGTTGGTGTATGCACAAGCATCGGACGTCCCGCTGGCTGAGGCTGGACATTGGCAGAAAGACTGCCATGTTTCAAACGCAATTCCTTGTGCTGCTGCTCGGAAATTATCACCTCCGACTGCCCCGACAAAATCACCCTGGATTGATCACGAAATTCGAACTCGATCCATGAAGCCGCAGACATTAGTTCGATGGTTCCGCCTGGCAACTCGCTACCAACAATCAATTCGTCCGTGATGCGTCCTGCGCTGCCAGTCCATTGGGTAGGCCCATCAATCGCGGTAACGGTGATGATCTTCAATTCCCCGCCGTCACTTGGCAGAAGTTGCCGAACTGTCATTGCAAAGAGCAAAACAGCGGCCAAGGCTAGAACCGCTTTCACGAATGTAGTCAGATTGCTCTGCGGTCTCGAAGGGGGATCCGTATTTGATTGTGCCAACTGCGAAACGTTCGCTTGATGCACTCGGTTCACATCTGCGATCACCACTGCCTGCTCCGCGAGATCACGAAACATGTCTCTCGCCGCCCTGTCGACTCGCAGCAATTTTTCCACTCGAGCCCGCTCCTCCGGCGACAGTGCATTGTCCAAATACCTGAGCAGCAATTCACAATTTGAGGATGGATCATTCATGTTCGGCCGCCTCTGCAAGACGTGTCTCAACGCACTCCTTCAGTGTCTGATGCAGCCGAGACAGTCGCTTGTAAACAGCGTCCAGCCCGGATCCCATTCGCTCAGCCACCACAACACAGGCAAGTCCCTCAAAGTACCTCAGTCGCAACAGATCTGCCGATTTCGGAGGCAACTCCTGCAAACAAGCACGCAGCGCTTCGGCGCGTGTGTCTTCTTGCTGGCTTTCATTAAGCCACTCTCGCTCGATCACTTCGATCGTCTCGATGTCGAGTGCGAGTGATTCCTTGCGGTACCGACGCAACCAGTCAATCGCTTCCCGGCGAGCCGTGATGAATGCCCACGAGAGTACGGCTCCATCGACATCAAAACTGACTTCCTTTGTCATCGCCTTGATCGCGACGTTCTGGAAGATGTCTTCTGCTGCCTGAGCATCACGCACCACGACCCACGCCGCCGCCGCAATGCGGTCGCGTGATTTCATTAAAACGCGGAGAATGTGTTGTTCGGAAAGTGCCATATCACAAGTGGAACGGATGCCGGAGTGAAATCCTGACATTCTCTTAAAATCTTGCGTGCAATGTCACCCCATCCTCACTTCGAAGAGAGTCTTTTGCCGAGTTGACAGCCCGTCACGTTCGAGCATCCGTCTGCCGCGTGCTTCAGAGCGAGAGAGCCGGCACCGCCGCGTGCGCAGCCATCGCGGTGCAAGAGTTGAATACGGCTTGGAATCGAACCGACATCCAGCGTCTGAACCGTAACTTTTCTTGACGTTGCGTTTATTGTACGTCTTGGTGCGATTGTCTTCACGCGAGTGTGTCGAAAATCCACGCAAAGAAGCAGCGGTCAATGACAAAACCCACGGCCATAAAGAAGTCGTGACATAGGACTATTGGTTCAGATGGGTGACCAAGTTTGGCACAGATTTCCGAAGCGGACTCAAACCAGAGTAGCGAATCGAACGGTGGCAGCTGGATTTGAACTTCGTAACTCTTTATCTCACCTAGGATTCCGGCAACGGCACTTGTTCATGGGGCGAAAACATGTGGCTGTTTGAACTGATCGAGCAGGGTTCGAAGGTTCACATTAAAAATTGCAAATAGACGAAAAACAACTCGCCGCAATTCAATGCGACGAGCTGTCTAAATTTCAAGTCGGGGCAACCAGACACGGTTAGAACTTTTTGGCTCTGAATTCGACGACTGAGGTGGCACGTCAGTTGGTGATTCGAGTTTCTTGATGTAGTTCTGTGCGGCCTGGTCGTCGCTGTGAAAATAGTGCTTCGTCATGGCTGAGGTTCTGTGCCCCATCCAGTCCATCACGTATTGCTGCGAGATGCCGCTGGTAGCGCACAAAGAGTTGAAAAAGTGTCGCAGGCTGTGTGCCGTGATCTTCTGAAACCGCGGATGGGAGAACTGTTCCGCGAGTGGCATCAAAGCACATTTGCGGAGATAGCTGCCAAAAGTATCACCCCGCAACCGACCGCCCCGCGGGCTGGTCTGACGAATTGGTGTTAATGGGCTAGCAAATCGTGGTCGCGTGTTTTGGTTTGGTATTCACGATAGGCGGCGTTTCGGCGAGCGGTCAAGGTCTTGCCCAGAGTTGTCTGAATCCACTGGCGGGTCGCCTTCGAATCGATGCGTCCGAAGGCGTCTCGAACTTGCTCGCGGGTCACTCGAACGCAGAGCGTGGGAATCGCCGCGATCAGACGCGTGAAACCGCCTGTGCTGTGTTGGCGTTCCATCTGTTTGAATTTCCCAAACAGCGATTCGAGGATCTGCGTCGACAGCCAGGCACGTTCGCCCGCCTTCAGCTTGCTTGCGGATCGCTCGATCTACGCGATCCACTTGACGCCACTTGACGCCGATGCGAGTCGCCGATGAATCGTCTTGCCGCCAACTCGGATTGCGTTCGTCCAGGGCTTGCTCAACCAACTTCGGCGTGTGTTCATCAAGCCCCATTGTGTTGATGACTGTCAACGATTGGTCGATCACTTTCTGGCATTGATTCCAGCTTTGAAGATCGTCAGCGTACTCACGAAGCCAGCCGAGTTTTTCTTCCATGCGTTCGTCACTGATTCCTGCTTCGGAGGCACTCGGATGATCCAGGTGATAGAGCACCATCATCGCCCACTCCAAAAGTTTTCCCACGTTCATGAATCGGCTTTTCGATCTGAGCGCTGGCGGAGCGAACTGATCCAGTTCGGTTTGCTGGACGCGATGGCGAGTCAATCCGACTTCATTGATGAAGGATTTGAAACGTTCGCCACGACAGATTTCTTTCTCCATGACGTTCGCGGCGTGGTGCTTCAGGTCGCCCCAAATAATGGTTCTTTCTCCGTCTCTCCCAAGCTTTTCAGCGGGATCGCGAAGTTCACTGGCATCACGGTAATGACAGGAGCCGCATTTTTCACAACGAAGGTGGTTGATTCGCTGACTACGCCCGCGTCATCGTCGTTCGCTCGGACGCTGATGCGGTAAGTGTCGCCGGACGTTCCAGTCTTGTTGTCGTCGAGATACCGATGAGATGCGGTGAACGTCCAGACTCCCGGTGAAACATTGTCAGATTGGCTTGTGTCAGCGTGGTCATGACTTCGCCCGCTCCGCCAATATTGCCGTCCGCATTCCAGTGAATGAGCAGCCTGAAGTGTCCAGCGTACCCGGACCGTAATGGTAATCGTTCCCGTCAGAGTGGCCACGCCGTTTTCGACAATCGCCGTCACTGTATTCAGTACGAGTGTAGGAGCCACGTTGTTGACCGTGACAGTCGTCGTTGCGGTGCCGACAGCCAGGTCCTTGTCCTGCACAGACGCACTGATCGTGTACGTATCAGACGCCGTGCCGGTGACGTTGTTGTCCAGATAATGATGCGTCAGCGTGAAGTTTTGTGTCCCCGTCGCACGGGCACCGGTGGGACTACTATAGTGGGACTGCTCGGTGGGACTTCTCGGTGCTTGTGAAGCGAATTTACGACCAACTTTTCTGATCTTTGCGGTGGTCCACGGATAACTTACAGACATGACCGTTTCTCCTGTCAGGAAACTGAATGGTTCGTACCCACGGAAGACTATCTTCCACAGGAGAAACCGTCACTCTTTCAACTCTTCAGCGGACTTCCTCCGTTTTATGTGTTGGGGTTCATCACAAAGTCATGAGCAGTTCATCCAAGAGACCCCAGTTCCATTCGCTAAACAGACCGTCGAGGGTTGCTTCCGAGTCCTCTTGGGAGAGTTCAACCAGCACACCACCGATCGAAAGCCATTCGTGGTCAAGTTCGGATTCAATGCTGGTCATGTCGGGAACATCACCCGTGGTGATGATCTGAGCCCAGTGATTGGCAGCCGTCGTGAAGATGGCTTGTTGACTCGCCGTAAGACTGTTGTCGAAGAAAATGACGTCGATCGTGCCAGAAGCCGTGTAGTACCCGGTTGCCGAGGCTGTAATGGTCAACGTTTGTGTGCTGTCGTCATTTGCCGCAATAATCGTGAAACTCGCCGACGCTGCGGTAGAGACCGTAGCACCTACGCCTAAAGAGACGTACGAAGTTGCCGAATAAATGGCACCGTAAGGTGCAGCTGCGCCACTTATATTAGAATTCGCCCCAGTGCTGACGTAGGTATGCGCGAATATCGTACCTATGATATTCGCGTCTGCGCCTACGGACACGTAGTTGCCGGTTGCATTCCAGACAACACCCGTGTTTCCGTCACCGTTTATCACGACTACATTCACGCCCGCCCCAAAGGTCAGGTAGTTACTGATATTGAAAACAAACAACGCACTGTCCTGGCCTGCGGCATCAAGCGTGATCGTTGTACCTGCAGCCACCGTCAGCAACCCTGGGACATCATAGACCCCAGCAGCGAAAGAAACGTCAGCAGCTATATTACCAGGAGTGAGTGCTACAGCACCCGGCATGGCACCCAGCGTACTTTGCGCATCGATAACGCCTTGGTGCCCATCAGCTATGGCCTGAGCATCACCTCCGGATGTGGCACCGGCTCCGTAGGTGATAGCAGTGCCGTATTGTATATTGTCGTCAACTTCCGC
>Ga0335398_10006240_pt1 | contig 15210 bp, 21 predicted proteins | sample BON03_FD_205742 | JGI IMG/M metagenome (GOLD analysis project Ga0335398, IMG submission 205742) | Freshwater microbial communities from Lake Bonney liftoff mats and glacier meltwater in Antarctica - BON-03 (spades assembly) (version 2) | ecosystem: Environmental > Aquatic > Freshwater > Ice >... | reverse complement strand
AATCTAAGTTTGGCCAACTACAAGCACAGGAAATGCTGGCTAGAGCTGAGATTGCAACTGAAAGGCTAAAGATGGCGGGCATAGAAATATTAGGCGTACTATGCTCAGCAACCAAAGACGACCAGAACGGTCTAACAGCGATTGCAACGGGAGTGACACTGGCTAGGTCGGCGTCAACGGCGTTCCCCGATACAGTGTTTCAGTTCTCAAACGGCAACAGCCTGACAATAACCGATGCCAACTTCAACAACATCTATTCAATCTGGACACCGTTTAGACAGTCATTCTTCTCCGTTCCATAACATAACAGGCGCAGTATTATGGAAATACAACTCTTCTTTAACGTCACTGTGGGTATCGTAGGCATCCTAGGCGGTTGGATGCTTAATCGGATATTCACGTTGATTGATAGGTTGGACAAGGATGTACGAAACATGCCTGTAGATTACGTCACCAAGACAGACTACAAAGAAGACCTGAGAGAGATTAAAGCAATGCTAGAGAAACTTGTTGAAAGGAAGGCAGACAAATGACAGGTATTAGTTATGAACTCATTAAAGGGGGCGGCAAAGGGCTTCTCACTCAAGACATCACTTATAAGACTTCTATTATTGGTAGGCGTGTTAGTTTCGATAGTGATGCTATGCGTTGCGATCTGCACATTGATGGCAAGTTGGTGGTGTATTCAGGTAGTGAGTGGGACTTTGGCACGTTTGCTATTGACACTCCAGCGATGGTCTACGCCTCGTTAGAGCATGACGCAATCTGCAACATGACTAATGCGCGTCTGCTGCCTTGGAAGTACAGAGTGGAAGGTGACAAAGGGCTGTGGAATACATTGACGGCACAGGGCGCTACAGTGTCACGCTTCTGGAGAGTACCGGCTGTGATGTTCTACTCACAATTTATTGCACGTTGGAAGGATAAAGTATGAAACTATTGATGATTGGTGCAGTAGCGTTAGCGTTCACAGCCTGTGCCTCTGGAGGCGTCCCTACAGGCGCTGTAGCGTGGTGTGGCAGTTTTGACTACACGGGTACCTTTACCAAGTCAGAGTCCGCTGGCCGCGCTCTAGGGCTGTCAGACAGCGAGTTGGCAAAGGCTATGAGCGTTGAAGACGTCATAGCATTGGCAGAGTCTATGGGTTGTAACAAATAAGGAGTTTTTATGTCCCAGCTATTAGACGAGATACTAGTTACGGCACAGGCTCCCGGCCCTAATAACGGCGTCACCATGTTAGGGGCGTTACCGGTAGGCCCGCAAGGTGGTGGCACTACTACAGGGGGCGCCGCATCTCCGCCATCGCCTACACCGGCGCAGTATGCACAGATGACTGTGGCGGAAAAAGACGCAGCCAACGCAGCACACGCTGAGGCCTTGAAAGCGTACAAAGACGCCGTGTCCGCCTTAGACCCAGAGTCTTCTACTTACACTGCCGATAGCAATGCAGCACTGGCTGTGTTAAAGGATAAGACGTCGGCTATACTAACCGGCTACGGCATCCCATACGACACTAACACACTAGACCCTGTTAACGTTTCCGACGCTAACGGCATGGCAAACCAGCGTATTAAAGAAGTTACAACTTCCGTAATAGATGGCAGTACGTCCACTACAGGCAGTACGTCGTCATCACTACCTACGGAGACCTCATTACCCGGCGGGACTGCCGCACAAGCACAAGCTGCTGCACAAGCCGCTGCACAAGCACAAGCCGCTGAACAAGCCGCTGCCAACGCTGCACAAGCACAAGCCGCTGAACAAGCCGCTGCCGCCGCAGCAGCCGTAGACGCCTCCCTAGGTGGTGACGCCTCTTTAGGCGGTGACGCCTCTCTAGACGGCACAGAAGATGTCTTTGCTGACGCCCCTAATAAGTGGATATACACAGGCGGTAAGATGGTGCTGCAAGGCGCTTACGGTAACATTAACAACCCTAACGCGCAGGAAGCCTACACAGTGTTTAACCCAGAAGGCTTGGTAGAGGGGCAGACGTATGACGACACAGCGGCACAGAAAGCAGCTACAGACAGCAACGGGAACTCAGAGGCGGGTTGGTACGTAGTCCCTTCAACAAGTGTTAACGTTAATAACGGAACTGCTACAGTAACGCCTTTTGTAGGGCCAATTCAGGATTATGTAGGGACTGACACAATAACGCTACCTGCGGGGGTTACAACACCTGTAGGGCCAACGCAGACACCTGTAGGGCCTGTGCAAACACCTGTAGGGCCTGTGCAAACACCTGTAGGGCCTGTGCAAACACCTGTGACGCCAACGCCTACGCCTGTGACGCCAACAACTAATGGCACTAATGGCACCAACGGCACAGACGGCACAGACGGAGCACGCGGCTTGCAAGGGCTTGCAGGAGCGTCAGCGTCTACGCCTATAGTTAACAGCTTGTTTGGGATTAACCTATTCAAGTCTAAGGCTGAAATGTTACCAATACAGAAGACACTCTTTGGACGCTTTAGAGGACCACAAGTATGAACTACCTAACTATAGTAAACAACGTCCTACGTCGTCTGCGAGAGACGCAAGTAACTTCAATAGCACAGACACCCTACTCCGCACTAATAGGTGACTTTGTTAACGATGCAAAGACAACTGTTGACAGTGCTTGGAAGTGGTCACAGTATCGAGTAGCTATAACACAGGCCACCGCTATTGCTGACAAGCGTTATTCTGTTGTCGGTACAGGGAGCGGCGCTACGTTTGTTAATGTCATAAACGACACTAGTGACACTATGATGACATATAAGACACCTACATGGTTTGATATTGCTAACAACGTATCAACACCCGCCACAGGCTCCCCTGTCTATTACACCTTTCGAGGGACTGATAGCAACGGTGACGTAGTGGTAGAAGTCTACCCAATCCCTGACGCCGTCTATTCCCTAATCTTCAATGTCGTCAAAGACCCTGTAGACTTGGAAGGCGAGGCAGACAACTTGTACATACCGCACCAGCCTGTTATCCAGCTTGCCTATGGTATGTCTCTGCGTGAACGAGGTGAGACAGGTGGGCAGTCAGCAGTGGAGCAGTTTGCTGTTGCCGAGACGTTCCTGTCCGACGCCATCTCCTTAGACGCTGCTAAGAATCCAGAAGAGTTGCTGTGGAGGGTTGTATAGTGGCTCAGCCCCTACAGAGCATTAACATAACAGCACCAGGCTTTGCTGGCTTGAACACACAGGATAGCCCTATTAACCTAGAGCCAGTGTTTGCCGCTGTTGCCAACAATTGCATTATTGATAGGTATGGCAGGGTTGGTGCTCGTAAGGGTTATACGCAAGACACTACAGAGACAAACAGCAACCTAGGCAGCTCAGCGGGCATAGAAGCTTTAGGTGAGTACATAGACGATGCTGGTAGTCAGATAGTGTTCAGTGCCGGTAACAACAAGATTATGAGTGGTGTAGCTACGTTGGTGGACGTAACGCCTGCGGCCTACACCATCACTGCTAATGATTGGAAGATGGTTAACTTTAACGCACATATGTACTTCTTCCAGCGCGGCTACCAACCTTTAGTTTACAGCTCCGCTACAGCGGCAGTGGCTACGATGTCTGCAACGGCAGGGTCGGCAGGTACACCGCCACAGGGTAACGAAGCCATTGCCGCTTATGGCCGTCTATGGGTGGCCGACTTTGCCGCAGATAAGTCTACGATCTATTGGTCGGACTTGTTAAATGGTAGGGCTTGGACAGGTGGCAGCACAGGCAGTATTGATTTATCAAAGGTGTGGCCTAGCGGCTATGACGAGATTGTAGCGCTGGCTGCACACAACGGCTTCCTAATAATCTTTGGTAAGCGCTCTATACTAGTTTACTCAGGCGCTGCTGCCCCTGCAACGATGGTACTGGCTGACGCCATTAACGGCATAGGCTGCGTGTCCAGAGACAGCGTAGCCTACACAGGTGCTGACATTATCTTCCTAGACAAGACAGGGGTTAGAAGCCTAGGCAGAACTATACAAGAGAAGTCAATACCCATAGGCGACGTGAGTAAGAATGTTAGAGATGACTTGGTAGACTTGATAGCAACTGCTGACGCCCCTATCAAGTGCTTCTACTCCCCGGAGAACGCTTTCTACTTAGTGACGTTCAAGGATATCAACACTACTTATTGCTTTGACACACGACGCCCTTTAGAGGATGGCTCCTATCGAGCTACAACGTGGACTGGCTTGGTTCCGTTGGCATACCTGCGTACTACAGCGGGTTTGATGTACATTGGCACAGAGGGCGGCGTAGGGCGTCACAGGGGCTATCTCGATGGCACAGAGACATACTTGATGTCCTACTTTAGTCATCCACTGACGTTTGGCAGCTCGTCACAGTTGAAGTTCTTGAAGAAGGTTAACCTAGTCACTATCGGCGGGCCACAAGCGGCTGGCATCCTGAATTGGGGTTATGACTTCGGCTTACAGTTCTCGAAGCAGGCATTCAACTTTGCAGGCAGTGCCAACCCTGCTAACTATAACGTCTCTGAGTACAACGAAGGGGCTGAGTACAGCTATCCCACAACCATTAACAAGCCGTCATTGAACACCTCCGGCAGCGGCGTTACCGTCACCGTAGGCATTGAAGTCACTATTAACAGCTTTACTTTCTCATTGCAAGAAATGAACATTTACGCACTTATAGGAAGGGTTATCTAATGTCCAATTATACAAAGGTTACAGACTTTGCAGCCAAGGATGCGCTGGCAACGGGCAACCCGGCCAAGGTAGTTACAGGCACAGCCATTGACACAGAGTTTAATAACATTGCGGTGGCAGTGGCTACGAAGGCTAACAGCGCCTCTCCTACGTTTACGGGGACTGTGACGGTGGCGACATTGACAGTGAGCGGCACAGCCACTATTGGCACCATTGACGGAGGTACATACTAATGGCCGGTTTCCTAGATATACTACGAGGTATGGCATCAAGCGGTAACTTTAGCGACATTGCCTCCGCTGCCGGTGCCTTTGCACAGACAGATAGTGCAGCTAACGCTTTAGAGGCAGGCGGCCAAGACATCTTTGACAGGTCTAACCAGCTTGCGCAGAGCGTCACAGCCAATTCACAGTTCAAGCCATTCACCGTTACCAGCAGCTTAGGGGGTGTCACTACAGACCCTACAGGGGGCTTTAACGTCAATCTCTCTGCTGACCAACAGGCAATGCAGACTGGGCTGTTTGAAGGGGCTAAGGGGCTGCTAGGCTCGGCAACGGCGCCTAACGCTACAAGAGAGCAGCAGATATTTGATAGGCTGCAAATGATGATGCAGCCGCAGCAAGAGCGTGATCGGCTATCGTTGGAGAGTAGACAGTTTAACCAAGGAAGGGGCGGTGTACGGACATCTATGTTTGGCGGCACCCCGGAGCAGCTTGCAATGGACAAGGCTATTCAAGAGCAGCAGTCTAACAACGCCTTCACCGCCATCAATCAATCAATGGCTGAGCAGGCACAGAACGCCACCATTGGCGGCAATATGTTTAACATGGGTTTTGCACCACAGAATCAGATGCTTGGGTTGCTCGGTGCTGGCACTAACTTGGCTGACATAGCCGGCGCAGGGCAGCGTCAGGGTGTGCAGGCACAGGCGTTGTTAGGACAGTCTGGTATCGAGGGGCTGACTACAGCCAACGCAGGGGCAGCAGCAGCGCGTCAGAACACCATTGGTGACATCCTAGCGCTACTAGGTAATCAAAGAAACGCTGCCGGTGAAACGACGCAGACAGGGCCGCTAGACAGTATACTAAGTGGACTGCTAGGCCGACTAGGTGGGGGCATGACCGGCCCCGTTGGTAACGGTAACAACTTGCCCGGAAGGAGCTAATAATATGAGCATGATTGATCTGCAAAGTTTATTCAAAGATGTATTACAGTCTCCAGAGCAACGCCAAGCTGAGATGCAGAACCAAGGGTTTAGGCAGGCTGAGTTGGCTACACGTAACCTACCAGCAGGGGCACAGGCGTTAGCGCCGTTGTTTGCTTCTATGGCACAGAACCAGCCCCGTAACTCTGACATGCTACAAAGAGGCTTAGGTAATCTTATGGGCAGGGACATGCGCACCTCTTCGGAGCGTGTGCAGGGTATGCTGTCCGGTGCTGATACAACCTCGTCGGCTGGTTTAGAGAGCTTGATAGCTGAAACACGCAAACTAGGCTTAGGAGCGCAGGCGGGGGCTTTAGAGCAGATGAAGATGGTGCAGGATGCAGAGGAGGCGGCAGCAAAAGCAGCAGCAGCAGAGCGGCAGCGTATAGCACAAATGGACATGCTAAAGTTCAACTTGGACGCAAAACGCTATGGTATTGAGAGAGCTAAGCAGATGTACGAAGAAAACAAAGGTAATTCTGAACTAGCAATGGAGCAGGGTAGGTACGCCACCGAAGTACAGTCACAGCAGGCTAAGGCAGCAAGGGAATCTACCTTGTTAGAGACTCAAAAGCAAATGATTGAGGGTTCTAACCTTCCAGAGGGTGTGCGCTCTATGGTAGCAGCAGCAGCCGCCAGCGGCGCTTATTTAGACAGTCCAGAAGCTATATACAAGATTGCCGTAGGAGACGATAGCGACAGTGTGGTTAGCTCTAACGGGTATACATGGAACATGGCCGCTATTGGGAGAGGCAAGGACGGTGTTATGGCTAGCCCCGCTAAGCCTGAGGGGTTGGCGCAAACAATACTATCTAAAATAGACCCTAAAGACTACACGCCTGAATCTGTTTCTAGCGCCTTAAACGCTTTCAATAATGCTGGAACAGACGCTGACATGAACAACTCGCTAAGTCTATTAGAGTTAAACAAAGATGCTGATGGCCCTACCATCCAAGTTGTGGGAGGAGCTGCTGTTGACATTAGTGCTTATAAGGCGTGGAACGCCGGTGGACGGCAAGGGCCTGTTGACTTCTGGTTAGTGCCTCCTAAATCTGACGGAACTAATCGCTACGACCAAGTACTTAACACCTTAGACTTTGGGGACTACACGGAAGAGTCTGTAGCCGCTTGGCTTACGGCGCAGGACACTGCCACCACCCAAGCAGCTAAGCAGGCAACTGTTTCTCTTTTGAAGAAGCGAACTGTTACAGGCGCTACAAGCGGTTCTATGCAAACGGCGGTGCTAGAAGCAGAGACTAAGGCGGGGGAATCATTTATAGCGGCTACAGAAGCCTCACAGCTTTCTAACCGGTATAGAGACATGGCCGCTACCATCCCAAGTGGAAACACTGCTAGGGCCACCGCAGTGTGGCGTCAAGTGTTTGGCACACAAGACGAAAGGGATGCTGTACGTCAAACGTATCAAGCTATTAAGATTACAGCAGCTGCTGCTGGTATGCCGCCAGGTCAAGCGTCTGATAAAGACGTCGAAAGAGCCGACGCGCCTTTTCCAGACGAAAACGCCTCTCCTGAGTACATTGCGAGCTTTCTTGATGGTATGGCAAAGAAGTCGGCTATGGCTGCTGAGTACAACTTGTTTACTTCCAGCTTTATTAACACCAACGGCGGGAATGCTACTGGCTTGCAGAATGCGTGGCTGGCTAAGAAGAATGAAGCAGGCTTCAAAGAATCGGTGGAGTCTAAATACGGCGTTAGCTTTAACGCCCCAGAAGGGGATGGTAGCGGCAGAGCAGCGGCTAGGGCCAGAGCAGTAAAGGGGAGATCACAATGAGTAAGCACATTCTTGACGGAGTCCCTGAGAAATACATAGATCAGTTGTCCACAGCCGACTTAAACGCTATAGGGGACGGCAACTACGACGCCATCTCTACGGCAGGTTTAAACACTATAGGGGATGGTAAAGAAGACTTAGGTGTAGGGGAGTATACCGACGCCGCCACAGGCATCACAGGTAGTGTTGTAGGAGGTGTTTTAGGCGCTCCTTTTGGGCCTCCTGGCATCTACGCAGGTAGTGTTATAGGGGGCGTGGTAGGCACTGTAGTAGGGGAAGTGGCCGAAGACTTGTACGCAGGTAGGGGGCTAAACATGGGGTTCGGCAAAGGCGGTGCAGGAAACGCTGCTAGTTGGTCGGGCGCTCTTGACCTAACTATCCCTGTTGTAGGTAAAGGATTTAAAGTCGCTGCCGACTTGTTAGGGATAAACAAAAAGGGGTTTATGGGGCTATTTACTTCGAGGACTCCTAAACCGCCTGCAACCACACAAGGGCTGCGAGAGCTGCCTGCGGGGAGTGTCGAGTCTAAGTTACAGACACAGGACTATCTACAAGAAAGGGGAGGTACTTTACTAGCCTCTCAGACAGGTAGACAAGGGGTGTTTGGGAGGTTTGGCGAAGGTATCGCTAACGTGGGTACAGCCTCTAAAGGTGTTATGGTTAGCGTGTTTGACAGGAACGCTGACATCTTTGCTGGCGGTTTCCGTGAGATGATTAACGACATTGACCCACTACTAGCGCGCACTCAATCAGGGCTTGGAGAGGCGCTTGTGGGGGTTGTTAAAGACTCAGAAGTAGCGTTGAAAGAGTACTACGGTAAAGCCTTGGACGAGATTGTTACACGCGCAGGGCCAACGCCTATTAACGTGTCTCAAATTTCGTCTGCTATTGACAAAGTGTTTGCTGATAACACCTCTACTATAATGACACACCTATCAAAAGGTACGCAAAAGCTTCTTAGAGAGTCTGCCGACCACCTACAGTACGAAAGCGTTATCCTCAACCCCACAACGCTAAACCCTTTCAGGCTGGCTAAAACAGCAAATGTTGAAACTCTTATACAGTATCAAAGAAGCCTGACAAGAGAGATAGAGACAATGCGTCCTAGTGTGTTAAACCCTACTGGAAACGCCGTTGCCTTTAGGGAGTTGTCGATTATGGAAGGGCAGGTTAAAGAGGCGATATCAGCCACTATAAGCCGGAACAGCCCAGAGGCAGCACAGGCGTACAAAGAACTTAATAAATTCTATGGGCAAACACTGTCAAACCTCTACCCTGACCTAATCTCTAACAACATTATTGCTGCCGCAGAGAAGGGGGGCTATGAAAGCTTAGGCAGGCTAGTTGTAGGCGCTACCGACATTAACAAGGTTAGGAGTCTGATGGGCACTATCGACACCGCCTTCATTGCTTTTGAGAAAAGAGGAGGTGAATACTTAGGGGATATTAACACACCTGAAAGAGCTAAGGCGCTTATTCGGCAGTCCTTCCTACAAGACACCCTCACTAAGAAGATTACAGATGGTGTAGACGTTGCAGGGCTGACTCGTATAGCAGACAACTTAGGAGACCCACGTACAGAAGAGCTTTACAAGGCTATCTTAGGCGAGGGGTACGGCGGCTTTAAAGCTTTAATGAACGGCTTAAAAGAGACTTCGGAAGGAGTACCCTCAGAGTTTATGTCGTTGAGCTTGCGCGGTAGAGAAATGGCTGCTGGTATGAATACGGTGACGTCAATAAGCAGTGTGTCGGCAGCGGGGGGTTTCTTAGGGGGCGTACCCGGAATTCTAGCAGCTAACTTAGCGGTGTTCGGTGTTCCTTATGTACTTGCCAAAGTAGCTACTAACCCGGTAGCGGCCCGTAGGTTGCTAATGCTGAGCAGTGGGGTTAACCGAGGAGTGCTTAACGACCCAAAACTCGTAAGCGCACAAGTTGCTAAAATCTTTGAAGCGTTGTCAGACGAGGATAGACAGGATATTAGAGAGTATGGGTATGATGCTTATTAAATAACGGCACAGGCTGCACAGTCAATAAAGTCTGTGCAGCCTGTGCAGCCTATGGGCGGGGTACGTGAGCCTCTTAATAACACCCTCTCTATCAGCATCAATAAGCTTTGCTAGCGGCTTAGCCCTCATGTCCCCATCGATAATCGAGTTATATACCAAGACGCCTTAGCCAAGTCCTGCTGCTTATTACCTTTATAGTTACACCTCCAAAGATACTTCATGGCATTGCCTCTGAGATAGCCTTGGTATTCCTCTGACGTCAACGCAGCCTCGATGCCCTCTATGCACTCTATGCCGCCTGTGTTGTAGTGTGACGGACTAGTTACGGCGTCTTCGGGGACAGCCCTGTCGATATACAGCGCAGAATCGTACACGAACTCACAGTCTTCTTTATACACAATGTTGCGCCCTGTGTGCGTAGGTACTTCAAAGCAGCCAGCAACGTCGTCATAGTCCAGCACAGGGTAGACTTCACCAATTAGGCCGTTGTACCACATCTGTGCGTCTCTATACCCTGTAATTCTAATCTGACTCATGCGTTTTCTCCTCAAGAAGGTGGGGAGGGTACCCTGTAATTCCCCGTACAATAGTGGTTTGTAAGTCGTGTTTAAACTGTGTAGTTTCCTTGTAAAAACTAACGTGTGTGGTGCTTAGCGGCGCCCACCAAACACAGTGGTTAAAGCCTTGCAAGTAAGCCTCCTCACGCGCTGCCAACGAGTCTCGCGAGTCGCTTCTCATAATCTCAGCGACGTTGGCCTTTACGTTCTCTCTAAACTTTCCCGTTTCTCTTTCACCTCTAACGTGCTCTTCGTCCATATGCGCCCACTGAGAGCAGTGTAAAAAGCCTAGGAAGTAAGCAGCCGATAAGATGTCCTGAGTACCCATGTCTATAAACATTATAGTTACCCTTTACTCTTGTTAATGACATACCTTCTGACTTTGCCACCAGAATTGCTATCGCGTTTGATTGCCATCTTAACGGCAGTGACGGCATCAGCGCCCATGTCCATAGCTGTCAAGGCGTGGCTTGTTCCGCTGCCAAGCGCCGTGGGATACGTCACAGGGCACTTATAAAACAAATCGTCTTCTACGCCTATAACATATATGTTATAGCCATCAACCACAAGCGCGTTAGCCTCGTTGTAGTCACAGTCTTTGGCGTTAGTCATGTAAGCCTCTATCAAAGCTGTGAAGTCAGACGTAGTCCCTACCATGAAGAACTGCACTGCGCCAACGGCAACGCGCTTGTCAAAGGAGTCACTGCATATCTGGCTACCGGCAGTGACTCTGCTGTCGTAGGCTACTATGCCTCCCTTGTACGCTATTGTTGTCATAGCCCCTCCAAGTCTTCTGCCAGCTCTTCCAACCTATCAATCACTTTGTCTTCAAACCTTTCTACCAAGTCCTCTGACGACACATCCAGCAATTCTAGGATGATAACTTCATCGAATCTGTGCAGCTTCTCTTTCACTTCTTCCAGTGTCAACGCCATGTTATTCTCCTTTGCTTCCGTACTTACGTTGCAGGTATTTAATACTGATAGGCATCTCGTCAAAGCTTCCGTTGACTACATCGTTTAGCATCCACACACCCGACCAGCTTCCGTTAGTCTGCGGCGTCAAGTAGTCTTCGTCGTGCTCGTAGAAGATGCCAGCGAACAGCGCTGTGATGGTGCTACCGTCGCCTCTGCGTCCGTAGGCTATGTCCCTATCTTGCACGTGCCCTTGTACGCATGACATCATCTTCTTAGTCATAAGCAGCCTAGCGGTGCCGACAGCCCTGCCCATGACGCCGCTGGTGAAGTAGTGGCAGTAGGCTACACCGTCTATGACAACCGGTTGCAGGAACGGATACACTTCCCAGCCTTCGAGGTTTAGATCATCCATTGTCAGCAGACCGTCCAACTTAGAGTCGGAGTTGACAGCCCTATCTATCCTATACTCATGGTTTCCTGTAGTAAAGACCATTCTAGGATTCCACCGCTTCTTCTTGTCATGGATGCGCTTAGCCTGTTCCTCTTGAATATAACTCATTAGGATTGACATAGCTTCGTTACCGGAAGCAACGTCTCTCAGGTAGCGCCGCCCTTCATACTCTTTCTTACCAACGTCGTAGCTAGACAGTGACGGCATATCCCAATGATCGCCTATGTGGACAATGACGTCTGGCTTCTTGTCTACAATGTATTTACCTAGCCAATGGAAGCGGCGTAGGTCTTGGTCTGGCTTAACCTGCGTGTCTGGAATTATTAGGTGCTTCATAGCTTAGCCCTTTTCCGTTCTTCGTTGGTTTTAAGTTGGTGGCAAGGCTTGCAAAGAAGTTGTAAGTCGGTAGATTCACAGAACAGCTTACGGCAGAACTCTCCAATGTCTTCATACTCCTTCAAAGACCCCGCCGGTACCTTATGATCTACTTGGACTTCCTTGCCCATAAACCACTCAGTGCATTGCGCACATTGATACTCATACTTGTGACGGCTGCCTATCACTATCTTTTCAGCCTTCTTCTTAGCTGCAAACTTCGCGGGGTATCTGTTGAAGGCTGCACGTAGCGCGCTGCGTATGAATTGGAAATAGCGGCTACGTGTCCATGTGCCATTAACGTGTGTCTTCTCACCTCTCATGCTGCTACTCCTGCACCGTTTGTAGCGCGTAAAGTGGCCTTATGCTCTATATCTGCATCAATCCAGCCCGCGAGCCACCAACTCTTCTTAGCCCCGTGGTGAGCTGGGTACGGGCAAGCCTCTCTAGCCCTCCCTAGCTCGTGCGCTACCCTACCTTCTTCGTACATTAGCGGTGTATCGTCCATATCACTCTCCAAGGGCCACTGGTGCGTTCCAAAGCTGATCTGCATACCTACGTAGCCATAACAGCCTACCGTTCTCTAGCGCCCTCTCAGGGCTACCCAGCTGCTCTACGCACACAGCGTACATCTCAGCCTCTGTCTTGCCTTCTAAGAGCTTCTTAGCCGTCACAGGCCCAACGCCTTTAACGCCTATGATGTTATCAACTCTGTCCCCTACTAGCATCTGCACATAGAAGCTGAACAGCCCTGTCTCTTCCGTCACTACTGTTATTATCTTCTTAACAAAGTCGTAGCAGTTACCTGGTACTTGTAAGAAGTCTTTATCTAACGACACAATAACGGCATCGGGATAGGCGGCAGTGGCGGCAATGGCTATGGCGTCGTCTGCTTCTTCACCAACGGTTTCGATAGCTTCCCATTTATCTAGCATGTGCAGGCGTAGAGCGTCGAAGTGTACAGGCTTGTCAGACTTTCTGTTACCCTTGTAAGGGGCTGTGACGGCTACGTCGTGTCTAAAGTTACTCTTACCTGACAAGTAGAGCTGCACAGACGGTTCATCCCACAGCGTAGAGATCATTATCTCAGCAATGAAGTTGTCCAGTGACGACAACGCTTTCCATTCTTCTTCGCCGTTGCAAGCCCATCCTAGTCGGTAGACCAACATGTCTCCGTCAATTAGTAGTATCATTGTTGCTCCAATGCAGCGACCACACCGCCACGAAGCAGCCAGAAAACAGGTACACAGCGGCTGGGAAGAACCCCTGGTCGATGGATACATGCACCATTAAGACGGTTGCAAAGATTATTGTAAAGAAGCGTAATGCGATTAGAGTTTTCATTGTTGCTCCTTTGACTCCGGCGTAGTGCTGATAAGACTTACTCCCATGCTTCTCAGCGCTCTGGTAGGCATGGGAGTAGTCCACCAAGTGCCGTTTGTACCTTTAGATATTGACATTCCAGCCTCTTGCGGAGGGAGGCAGTACCTATCTAGCCCTAAGCCTTTTCTGTGCTTGTCGAAGCTGTTTGAGCTTGAGAAGTATTCTCCGCAAGCAGGGCAGCAGCACCGTTTACCTGATAATTTACATAACGTCTGTGGCATCATTGTTGCTCCTCAAAAAAGAAGCCCCGCCTTATTAGGGCAGGGCTGTAGAGTTAAACTGCTTCGTCGAGGTCTATTGTACCGCCAGCCCCGTCATTGTCGAACACCACTAAGTCTGTGATGACTAGCTTTTGCAAAGAAGGGCTTCGACCTTTCTTGGTCTTAAACGTCCAGTCGTAGCTGCCGATAACGGCCTTGGCTTTAGTGCCGTTGCCTACTAAGGCACCGACTTCTTCGCCGTTGGTGTCGTAGGCTTTCATCATGTTCTGGGACTTGCAGGTGATGTAGTTAGCGCGCTCGTCCCCTTTGTTGACAATCTCAATACCCATCTGAGTTATCTGCTCCACAGCCTTCGGGGACAGGTCGCATAAATCTACTTGAAACTTGTTGCTTAGGTCGTTCTTGTTCTGCAATTGCGCCCAGAACAGTGTTGCGTTTATTACTAGTGGTGAGCTCATGTTTACATCCTCGTTCATTAGTTAGTGGTTGCTACAACTACATAGTAGTTTGTGTGTGTTCTTTCTGTCAAGCTATTATTTGTGTTAAAGTGTCACTGCCACCATGGTACAACTCCGTTAGCTAAGAAGTGCTCGTTCAGCCCTGCCACGGTTACTTCTACGCCTTGTGCTATCGTGGCGCAGCGAGCCATGCGCGAAGCGGAGACGTTAAACTCCTTTGCCGCGTCTGCAATGCCTTGCAAGTTTGAAGCGTTTGCCTCTAAAAAGTCTGCCACTTCGCGATCCGTAAACTCCAAAGACGGGTTGCGATAGTAAGCGCCCCCAAGCCCTCTGCTACTGGCTGTCCGTGTTGGCATGCCTTGATTAGCGAAGTAGCCTATACGACCATTATTATCCATCACTTGCGTCATCATGCGGTGCGTAAAGTTTGTACTTTGCTGCCACGTGTTGAATTTGTCGCTCCCCTCTATCAGGCAAGCCAGCAACCCTGCGTAGTACGGAGACGAAAAGCTCGTGCCGCTAATAGTGTTAGTCGAAGTGTCGGAGAAAACAGAGATAGTGCTGATCCCATCACCCGGCACAAACACGTCGCAGCCTTTGTTGGTAAACCACGCAGGTTGGTTCTGTGCATTACATGCGCCGACTGCCGTGACGTACCAGTGTTTAGCGGGCTGTCGTGGCTCGGCCTCGGAGTAGTTACCGCCTGCCGCGACAGCCACAACGCCGTATTCGGCGAGCCTAGCAAAGGCGTCACCGATGATGCCAGATACTGAACTGCCGGAGAAGTTTAGGATGGACTGCACGTTATCGGGCTTGTCCAGATGATCGCGCAGTATCATGTCCAACCCTTTTAGGATTGTCGAGTTGTAAAAGTCTATTCGCACGTTGACGATGTTAGCGCCCTTGGCTGTTCCGTGTACGCTGCCAGCGGCACAGCCTGCAACGCTAGTACCGTGGGTAGGTGACTGCTCGCCAGCCAAGGAGTACGGTTGCCCGTCAAAGCTGTAAAGGGTTCTGACACGGCCTCCTAAGTCTACGTGGGTATCTCTAACGCCTGTGTCCATGATGTAGATGTCAACACCTACGCCAGTCTTATCGTTACGATACGGGCCGCCTACGTTGCTAATCCAGCCAAGCCCCCAGCCAGGCGGTTCTGGTTGGTCTACGCCCTCGATCGATGCTT
>Ga0335398_10006238_pt1 | contig 15213 bp, 17 predicted proteins | sample BON03_FD_205742 | JGI IMG/M metagenome (GOLD analysis project Ga0335398, IMG submission 205742) | Freshwater microbial communities from Lake Bonney liftoff mats and glacier meltwater in Antarctica - BON-03 (spades assembly) (version 2) | ecosystem: Environmental > Aquatic > Freshwater > Ice >... | reverse complement strand
TTTCTGTCGGCATGCTCCAATACCCGAAGTTTACGCCCAATCTCTCGCTGATCGCTGTTCATTGAAACCACCTTCCTTCCCCAGCGGGGATATTAAAGAAGGTGTCTCGCTGAATTGTACATATCTACACAGTTTCGCGTTCGTCTTGCTGCCGTCGGGTTTCACAATCTGGAGCTTGTGGGCTGCACAGCCATTCGGCGTGATGGCCGGGAACAGTTTCGGGACCTCCGTGTCCCAGTGGCGCACCTTTGTCGCCCCGTCATGCGCCCTGATAAGGCGCTGAACATTGGTTTGGGTGAGTTTGAGTCTGTTATTGGCCATGTCTTCTTGCTCTCTTTCGAGTCTGAAGACGGCGGCTTTCAAGCCCTGAGCCACCCAAGCCACCTCGGGAAGTCGGAATTTGTCCGGCTTTGTCCGAATTAGTCGCAAAGCAGAAAGGTGCGACTTCCGCGTGGAGGGGCTGGTATTTACAGGGAAATCTCAAGAAGTGCGGGGGTTCTGCCCGCTGAGAAAATGGTCGGAGCGAGAGGATTCGAACCTCCGACCCTCTGGTCCCAAACCAGATGCGCTACCAGGCTGCGCTACGCTCCGGAGTCCCGTAATAATGGGAGCGCCGCCGGGCGCAAGCCCTTTTCAGCTGTTATTCGCAACAGATTTGCTGCGGACGCGAAAATCCCACTCAAACAGGGCGATATTGTCAGACGCAACGGCTGAAAAGCTCAGCTCTTCGGCTTTTTCTGCCGCATCAGGCCTTCCTGCGCCACGCTGGCGACCAGTTTTCCGTCCTGATTATAGATGCTGCCCCGGTTGAAGCTTCGTCCGCTGCCCGCAAAGGGGCTGTCCATCGCATAAAGGTGCCAGTCGGAAAACCTGACCGGCGCGTGGAACCAGATCGCATGATCCAGGCTCGCCGACATCAGCTTCGGATCGAACCAAGTCAGGCCGTGGGGGCGATTGCCGGTGCCAAGCAGGCTCATGTCAGAGGCATAGGCCAGCAGGCATAGGTGCAGCGCGGGATCGTCGCCGACTTCCCGGGCGACCCGGAACCAGACTTGGTGCGTGTCGCTGGCCGGTTCGGGGTGGAACAGGTCCAGCGGGGTGACGTCACGCATCTCGATATCACGCTCGCGGGTAAATTCATGGCGCAGCTTTTCCGGTACGTTGTCGGCGATTTCAATTCGCCGCTCGCGCAGGCCTTTCAGCGCCTCGGGGGGTGGCACGTCCGGCATGTCGTGCTGGTGTTCCCAACTATCCTCGGGCATCTGGAAACTGGCGGCCAGGTTGAAAATCTGCTTGCCGTGCTGGATCGCGACCACGCGGCGTGTCGTGAAGCTGCCGCCGTCACGGGCATGGTCGACCTGATAGATGATCGGTACTTTAGGGTCGCCTGGCCGGATAAAATAAGCGTGCAGCGAGTGGCACGCCCGGTCGTCCGATACCGTACGCTGGGCTGCCACCAGCGCCTGCGCGATCACCTGGCCGCCGAAGACACGCTGGTTGGCACGCTCGTCCGGGCTTTGGCCACGGAACAGGTCATGCTCTAGGCGCTCGATGTCCAGCAATTCCAAAAGATCTCCGACAGGATCAGACATTGCGCACCCTCCGCTTCGCATCCGCAGCAACTACCAGAGACGCCACAACCTGCAAACCCGTCTTTGCGTTCCGGCTGGCGAACGCCCTTTGACAATCCCGGTGATCCCGCGTTCACCTTGTCACGCTGCGGTTTTCATATGAAATAAACCGCCTGACCTGATCCGAGGATGTCTCCTACATGAATTTCGTCTCCATGCTCGCCCGTGAAATCAAATATTACCTCGCCGTTCGGGGACTTACAAAATGGACTGGCGACATCAGCCCGGATTCCGAAAACCTGGTCGCGGACAGTATCGAAGCGGTGGTCGACAGGCATGGCGCCAATGTCGCTTTCCGGTTCGAGGGCACGCTCACCACCTATGACGAGTTCGATGCCCGTGCCAATCGCATCGCCAATTGGGCACTCGAGCAGGGACTTGCAGCCGGAGATTGTGTCGCGCTGTTCATGGAGAACCGGCCCGACTATGTCGCTACCTGGTACGCCATGTCCAAGATCGGCGTTGTCGTGGCGCTCATCAATTCAAACCTCGAAGGCGACTCGCTTGCCCATTGCATCAATATTTCCGACGCCAAATTCATCATCACGGGAACAGAACAGGATGATGTGATCCGGAACTCGCAAAGCCTGTTCACCGCGAATCCGCCTGTCTGGACGCAGGGCGGTGGCGAGGGAAGTGACCTCGATGCGCTACTGGCGGGCGTACCGGCGACGCGGCCCTCGCGCGAACATCGCGCCGCCCTGCGCGGCCGCGACCTTTGCCTCTATGTCTACACGTCCGGCACGACCGGCCTGCCCAAGGCTGCGAAGCTCACCAGTGCCCGCACCCTGGGCATGATGAGCACCTTCATCGCGCCGTGCCATATCACCGAGCGCGACCGTATCTATCTCACCTTGCCGCTGTATCATGGCACGGGCGGTCTCTGCGGTGTTGGCCAGGCACTGATGACGGGTGCGTCGATCATCCTGCGGCGCAAGTTCTCTGCCAGTGCCTTTTGGGAAGAGGCGACCGATGAGGGCGCCACGTCCATTGTCTATATCGGCGAGCTTTGCCGCTATTTGCTGAACCAGCCGCCACATCCAAAAGAGCGCGCCCACATGATCCGGACGGGATTCGGAAACGGTCTGCGCCCGGAAGTCTGGGCCGCGTTCCTCGAACGCTTCAACATTCCGCATCTCTGCGAGTTTTACGGCTCGACTGAGGGCAATGTCAGTTTCTTGAACTTTGACGGCAAGGTCGGCGCTGTCGGCCGTATTCCGGGCTGGCTGGAGAAGCAGTTTGCGAACATCGCGTTCGTGAAGTTCGACATCGAATCAGAAGAGCCCGTCCGCAATGCTGAAGGCTTCTGCATTCGCACTGATGTGGATGAACCAGGGGAAGCGCTTGGCCTGATTGGTGACGATGTGCGTAATCGGTTCGAAGGCTATAATGACGAGCTGGCGACCAAGAAGAAGATCCTGCGCGACGTGTTTGAAAAGGGCGACATGTGGTTCCGTACTGGCGACCTGATGCGCAAGGACAAGGACGGCTATATCTATTTTATCGACCGGATCGGCGACACTTTCCGCTGGAAGGGCGAGAATGTCTCGACCAACGAAGTCGGCGAGGCCCTGTCCGCCATGTCGGGAATTGCCACGGCCAATGTCTACGGCGTGGCCATACAAGGATATGATGGCAAGGCAGGCATGGCCGCCATCACGACTGACGGCGACGTCGACTATGACAATCTCTACAAGGCGCTCGGCGAGAAGCTGCCGCCTTATGCCATCCCGGTTTTCATCCGTGTTCAGCGCGACGCCGAAACGACCGGTACGTTCAAGTACCGCAAGGTCGAACTGGTCAAGGAAGGCTATAATCTGGACCAAGTGACCGACCCGATCTGGATGTATCATCCCGAGCGCAAGGAATACGTGCTGTTTACGCACGATCGCTTTGAATCGCTCCGGTCGGGCGCCTTCAAGTTCTGACGCTTGTCAGGTGCGGCCCATGCGCTGTTCGAGGCGTGTGGAGAACCACGAGATGATGCGGCGCCAGATTTCATCCTTCATCACCGCGCCCTCGACATCATGGTCGATGCTGGGATTGTCATTGATCTCGATGATCACGACGCCCTTGTCGGTTTCTTTCAGGTCCACGCCGTAGAGCCCGTCGCCGATCAGGCGCGCTGCGCGCACGGCTACATCAACAACATCGGGCGGGGCGTCTTCCACAGGCATCGTCGTGAATCCGCCTTCAGTCGTCTTGCCGCCGGGGGCGTGCTTGACGATCTGCCAGTGGCCACGTGCCATGCGATACTGGCAGGCATAGAGCGGCTCGCCATTCAGCACGCCGATGCGCCAGTCAAACTTGGTCGGCATGAATTCCTGCGCGATGACCAGTGCGGTGTCATCGAACATGCCTTTCACAGCCGTCTTGAGTTCGTCCAGTGACGTCGCCTTGACCATATGGTTGCCGAAAGAACCGTCCGGCGTTTTCAGGATCACCGGAGACCCCAATCGTTCGAATACGACGGCAAGGTCGGTTTTCTCGTCGAGGATTTCGGTCCGGGGAATCGGCAGGCCGGCCTTCTCCAGGATTTCCTTGAGGTAGACCTTGTTCGTGCACCGGATCATCGAGTGCGTGTCGTCGATTACCGGCATGCCTTCCTGCTCGGCACGGCGTGCGAACCGATAGGTAAAATTGTCGATCGAGGTGGTCGCGCGAATGAACAGCGCATCGAATTCGGCGAGGCTCGTCAGGTCCGACGGCTCGATGATCTCGACTTCCACACCCATCTTTGCGGCCACATCGGCCAGCCGCTTGATCGACGCCGGTTTGGACGGCGCATGTTGTTCCTTCGGGTCGACCAGCACGGCGAGCGACCACTTGGCCGGGGCCTTGGTCTTTGGGGCACTGATCCGGCCGCTCGTATAAGTCGCCATCGACTCGAGGAAGAAGTCGCGACGCGCATCCTTCAGCTTGTGCGGCGATACCATGCGCACCCGTGAAATACCGCTGGGCGCACTGTCGTCAAATTCCACTTCCAGGGCAGGGGTCCGGAACCAGTCCGAAACTTCCCGCGCCAGGCGCTCATAGCCAGCCACTTCGGATTTGGAGAACGCCACGAACAGGCTGTCTATTTCCGGTGCGCCCCTGGCCCGCGCCTCGCGCAACCGTTCGCCAAGGTCGGGCAGGGCGTGAGCATAGAGCCCCTTGGCCGACAGCTCGACCATGGTCTGAACGCTCGGGCTCACCCTGTGACCGCGCGCTTCGCCGAGCAGCGACGCGTAATAGCCTTCGGACTGGTAGGAATAGGAGCGCGACAGGTTGAGGATATAGGGCCGCCGCCCGGCAAACAGGCCCGGCTTGGAGATGTAATCACTCACCCGCAGCACTTTGTGGGGTGTCTCGGCCTGCGAAATATCGCTCGCCGATTCGACGAGTATGACCCAATCGGTCATCGGCCTGAACTCGCCGAACTGCCCAAGGGCTTCTCCATCCGCACTGCGGTCTCTCCATTCGGGTAATAGCCAGCGACGCGCGCAATTACGCGATATCCGCTGCGCTCGTATAGCAGAATAGCATGCTGGTTCGATTCGCGCGCTTCCAGTCTCATTCGGTCATAATCTTTCTCGGCCGCAGCTGCTTCACCCACTGCCATCAACTGCCGGGCGATGCCCTTGCCCCGCAGGTCCGGGGTCACTGACAGCGTGTATAGACGCGCCACCCGACTGCCCGTCCGGAACAGCAACACCGCTGCCCCGACAAGGGTTCCGCCTGATACCGCAACATGCGAAACTGTATTGCCGTCCAGCAATCGCCGCCAGGTGCGCCGCGGGAACCGGTCTTCCTCGGGAAAGGCTTCTTCAAGGCGGACCAGATCATCGAGGTCACCGACTGATGCGGGTCGGATTTCCATCTGTCCGGCATCACTCATACGCGCACCATGTCGTCCCGGTGGATCACCGCTGGGCGGCCGCGATACCCGAGAGCCGCTTCCACATCCTCGCTCTGGAGGCCGACAATGCGCAGGATGTCGGCAGAGCCGTAAGAGGTGACGCCCTTGGCGATGACGTCGCCGCCATCGTGCCTTACCGTCACCGCAGCGCCCCGCTCGAACACCCCATCCACACCCGTCACGCCCACGGCCAAAAGGCTGGCGCCCCCCTGCAACGCCCGCGCCGCACCGGCATCGACCCGAATCGTACCTTCGGGCTTCAAATGGCCCATCAGCCAGGCCTCGCGGGCCCGCGCAGGCGTAATGTCCGCAACGATCAGCGTTGCCAGCGCGCCATCCTCGATGGCCCGCAATGGGTGGTCCCGGTTGCCGCGCGTGATGATCGTTGAACATCCCGCCGCATGTGCGATCCGGGCTGCCGTCAGCTTGGTCACCATGCCGCCCGAGCCGACGCCGGAGGCCTGGTTAGCGCCCGTCGCCATCGCGTCATGTTCGGCTGAAAGTGATGTCAAAACAGGGATGTGCGTCGCGTGTGGATCCGAATTCGGGTCGGCTGTGTAGAGCCCGTCTATGTCCGATAGCAGCACCAGAAGATCGGCTCCCATCATCTGTGCCACCCGCGCTGCCAGCCGGTCATTGTCGCCATAGCGAATCTCGTCTGTTGCGACCGTGTCATTTTCATTGATCACCGGAACAATGCCTGCATCCAGCAATGTATCGAGCGTGGCCCGCGCATTCAGCCAGCGCCGCCGGATTTCCGTGTCGCTGAGGGTCAGCAGCGCCTGTCCAACCGTGATGCCATGCGGCGAAAACGCGCCTGCCATCGCCGCCATGAGTCGCGGCTGGCCAATGGCTGCCGCTGCCTGCTTCTGGTCGAGCCGGGCAGGTGAGGGCGAACCGAGATCGACCCGGCCGAGGGCCACTGCGCCGGACGAGACGAGAATCACCTGCTTGCCCCGTGCCCTCAGGTCCGCAATGTCCGAAGCGAGCCGTGCGAGCCATTCCGTTCGCGCGGCGCCGCCGTCTGCGATCAGCGCCGAGCCGGTCTTGACGACGATACGCCTGGCTGCCTGGAAAGGACTGTCTGTCATGCGATGCCCCCAATCCTGTGCTGGTAATTTTTGTCGCCTTGTGCTGTGTGGGCTGTCAATCCAGCCCCTTTTTCGACAAGGCCCGTTCCATGCCCCAATTCGACATGATCCAGATTTCGCGCGAAGCCGCAGCCGGCGCGGACATTCTTGAGCACACGGCCGGCACGCCCGTGCGCGAAGGCGGCGGGGACGAGACGTATCGCTGTGGCGGCTGCAAGACCAAGCTCCTGGTCAATGTCGGTCACCATGACGCGCACGGTGTCATCGTGAAGTGCGGCAAGTGTGGGCGGCTGAACACAGAGCCGCACCATCATCACTAGCTGACCCGGTCTGCCAGTCAGGGCGCCCATGACTCGTCGTCTCCAGAGGCGTCGAGCTCGGCCTGCATGCCGAGTTGTTTCACGATCTCGAACAGGGTTTCACGTACGCCGGCACCCGTGGCTCCGGACAGCAGCAGCGGCTTGCCCTTATAGGCCTTTTTCAATTGCTTGGCCTGTTCGGCGACAAGTTCCGGATTCAGCGCGTCGATCTTGTTGAGCGCGACGATCTCCGGGCGTTCGGCGAGTTCCGGGCTGTAATCCTCAAGTTCCTTGCGGATCGTGCGATAGGCGCCTGCCGGATCGTCCTGCGTGCAGTCGATCAGGTGCAGCAGCACCTTGCAGCGTTCGACGTGTCCCAGGAACCGGTGTCCCAGTCCCGCGCCCTCTGCCGCGCCTTCGATCAGGCCCGGAATATCGGCTAGCACGAAGCGCGTGTTCGGGCCGAGATCGACGACACCAAGACCTGGGTCCAGCGTCGTGAACGGATAGTCGGCAATCTTGGGATTGGCGGCAGTCACAGCGCTTAGGAAGGTCGACTTGCCGGCATTTGGCAGTCCGACAAGGCCGGCATCCGCGATCAGCTTCAGGCGCAGCCAGAGCCAGCGCTCTTCGCCTTCCTCGCCGGCATTCGCCCGGCGCGGGGCCTGGTTGGTCGATGATTTGAATCGCAGATTGCCCCAGCCGCCATTGCCGCCGGTCGCCAGCAACACGCGCTGGCCTAATTCGGTCAGGTCAACGATCAGCGTTTCCTGGTCATCCTCGAATATCTGGGTGCCGACCGGCAATTTGAGCGTGACGTCGTCGCCCTTGGCGCCTGTGCGCTGCTTACCCATGCCATGGCCGCCGCGCTTGGCCTTGTGGTGCTGTTGGTAGCGATAGTCGATCAGCGTGTTGAGGCCGTCCACGGCTTCCGCCCAGACATCCCCGCCGCGCCCCCCGTCACCCCCGTCAGGGCCACCATATTCGACAAACTTCTCACGCCGGAACGAGACACAGCCCGCGCCGCCGCCACCGGACTTGATATAGACTTTGGCTTGGTCAAGAAATTTCATCGGTTTCTCTTACGCGTTTTGCGCGATCCGCGCCATGTACAAGTGATCTACCATTTCGCCCCGGCCGAGGCAGAAAACCGGATTTCGTCCGGCATTCATGAAGCCCAGTTTTTGCAGCACGCGTCCCGATCCCGGGTTGTCCGCGAAATGACCGGACACAAAGGCCCGTTCGCCGCGCTGTTCGAGCCATTCCAGCAAGGCGCCGACAGCCTCCGTCATGAGGCCCTTGCCCCAGGCTTGCGGCGCCAGCCAGTATCCGACCTCGAAGGGCGAACTGGTGTCGCTGCGATTCGCGCCCGTCACGCCGACCAACTGACCGTCCAGCTCGATCGCCCGAACATGATCGGTATCGCGGGCCGCGCCGGCATCATGCCTTGCGATCCATGCGAGGGTTTGCGCCTTGGACTGGTTGGGTGCCACCCGAGCCAGCATCCTGTGCACGCGCGGGTCCTGGATGATGGCGGTTATTGGGCCTGCATCAGTAGGCCTCACCGGGCGAAGCAGCAATCTCGCGGTCCTGATCTCTTGACTCATCATCGCCTCCTCGGGGCAGGACAAGGTCAGGGGAGGGCAAAGAAAAAGGGGAAGCAGTGGCCTGCCTCCCCTTCGGAATGATCGACATACGATCCGGCCACGTTCCCGCGGCCGCGCTGTCAGCCGCTATTCTGCTGCGTTGGCGAGCGGTACAATATTTACATACATGCGGCCGCCGGTCTTCTTGGCGAACTCGATGTTGCCTTCGGTCAGCGCATAAAGCGTGTGATCGCGGCCCATGCCGACGCCTTTGCCGGGATATTTCTGGGTGCCGCGCTGGCGCACGATGATATTACCCGGAATGACATGCTCGCCGCCATATTTCTTGACGCCAAGGTATTTCGGGTTCGAGTCGCGACCGTTACGTGACGAGCCGCCTGATTTTTTATGAGCCATACTGTGCTCCTGTCCTGTCTGAAGGGCTTATAGCGCCCTTATGCGTCCTTGGCGAATTCTTGGGCCTGAGCGACCCAACCGTCTTTTTCGAAACGGCCTGTCAGGCTCAGCTGTTCTTCGAGTTCGGTGATCTGAGCAGCCGTCAGAGCCGCGATCTGCGCAAACGTCGTGATGCCGGCAGCATTCAGCTTCTTTTCGAGGGCTGGGCCGACACCGGTCATCTTTTTCAGATTGTCGGCTGTCGCTGCATCAGCTGCTGGCGCGGCCTTCGGAGCCTCGGCAACAGCGGTTTCAGCCTTGGGCGTAGCAGCTTCAGCTTTCGGAGCAGCGGCTTTCTTAGGCGCGGCTTTCTTGGCTGGCTTGGTGCCGTCAGCATTGATCGACGTGATCGTCACGGTCGTCAGGTGCTGTTTGTGGCCGATTGTACGGCGATATGTCTGGCGCTGGCGCTTTTTGCGCGTGATCAGCTTGGGACCGCGCATGTGCTCGGAAATCTCGGCGGAAACGGTGGCGCCGACCACGAGGGGCGCGCCAACCGTAACGGAATCGCCGCTTCCCAGCATGAGGACGTTGTCAAACGTCACGTCGTTACCGGCTTCAGCATCCAGCTTCTCGATGACGATCGTGTCGCCCTCGGAAACTTTGTACTGCTTACCACCTGTCTTGATGACCGCGAACATGGGTCTCATCCTTCCGGCATGAAATCGAAATGAAATATGCGCGAAACCGTCGCCGGTCCGCGCCTGAACCGGGGGTAGACACCAAAGCGGACCGGCTGTCAAATGTCATCTTCAGACGATTTCAGGTGGTTGAAATCCTCGCCCAGCCAGTATAGGTCACCACGCTTCCTACCACGGCGCGGAGAGATGCTAGAGTGGTTGAATAGGCTAGTCTCGAAAACTAGTGAGCTCGCAAGGGTTCCCAGGGTTCGAATCCCTGTCTCTCCGCCAGCCGTTGGGCTACAATTCCCGTAAATACGGGGGATGTGTGTGGACGGGCATAATATTCCCCGCCTTTTTCCCCGCCTTCTTGAGTTTCGGACGCGGTTCTTAGGCTCCGACGGTGCTGAATCTGCAATGTGGGCGTGAGTCTGATACTGTAGCGAAAAGCTGGATTGCCGTGATTGGTTGCCAAAATGCCTCACCGATCAGTTGTGGCTCTTGTTGCGCGCTATTGAGCGCCGTTGCTCGGAGTGGCTGGATGATCCCGAAAGCAGACTTTGAAACACCAGCTGACAGATTTAACGCATGTGTTGCAGCGACCATTTGAATCCGCAGCCGATAGTGGACGTAACAGTAAGTCAAGTTGAGTGCAGCGATACCCGCCAATTTCTGGACGTCGCGCGTATCGGCCAATGCCTGAACCTGGCCAAAGTGTACTTTATGCATCCTACGGGGCAGAACTAAAAAACGATTCCCAAAGGTTTGGGGTATTCGAATGCGATTCCTAAACACGGCTCATCGTGGAGAAGGTCACCCCAGAGCCCAAACTTGCTTTGATCAGGCGAAGTTCCGCCAAACGCCCAAATTCCTGCAAGCTTCAAATTGCGATCAATACGCACCTCACCAGGATCGAAACGCCCCACTCGATTCAAATAAATCGCGAGCGTCAGGTCGTCAGAGTTCGTGTATTTTTGCTTCGCTTTTTCCAGCAGTTCTTCAAATGTTTGACGAGAGTTGAGATGCTCTGGAACCAGCTCTTTCAGTTGCACGGGAGCAAAATGTTGCGCGCCTCCATCAAACCATGAAGCTACAAAATCGTAGTCATCTCGCTCTTCAGGCGAGAAGAGTACGGGTTTGTTTATCGCAACCGACATTCCATAGCAGAACAATGCCGCTTGTCGCATTTCGCGAGAATTCTTGAGATCATTGGTGCGAAGGGCCTGTGCCTTGTCAGGCATATCGATTGTGCCGGCTTCGCGATGTCTCGCCATTTCAAGCTCGATAGATCGAAAATGACGCAACACCTCCGCAGGGTCGTGGAATTCCTTCTTCGCTATTTGCCTGATCCGATCCTGAACCAAATGGGTGGCCCTTTTTGACTTTCCCTGCAGAATGCGACTTTCTAAACGTAGTGCATTTCGAGCATCAATGCACCGTGCGGCTGTTTAGGGCCAACTTTGCGCGCAGAGCATCCTTTTCCAGACGACTGCTTCTGCGCCCGTTTGAGACGTGCTGGTGGTCGTGGACTATCCTGTGGGCCTTATCTGCCACAGGACCAAATCCACCATCTTGATGGGCGTGATTTTGGCCTTCGGATAGAGCGTCCTGAACTGCTCAACAATGTACTTTCCCGGCTCGGTTTTCAGGATCGCTTCCAATTGACCTTTCAGATCGCGATGCACGTCACACAAGCGATCGAGACGGTGTTCCGTTCCGTGCGAGGGTAACCTCAGATCAAGATTCTTTAGGACGACGCTGTCTATAACAGGCTGCGTCGGATCAACGGTTGCGATCAGTTTGCTGGTGAAGGAGGCTTCCCACCTGTCTGTCCGTTCGTGGAGCTCATTGCAGACGGTACGGAAGTCGTATCCATGCTCCAGCGCTTCTGCGAACAACGAGTAGAACTGGCCCCGCCACTTTGCATTGCGACGCACGCGGTAGAATCTGTTGAACCGCCGCTGGAACTCCAGGTCGGATTGGACATCTACATCGGAAAGCCGCGCCTGGATTGCTTGATACTGCTCCAGCCCCCCCTGCAATGCTTCCATTGCCCCGTCGATAACGCCGTTGGTTAGTTCGAACCTCATGGGAGCCTCCGCCTGCAGTTATCGAGAGATATGTCGGCTTCAGGCTAGCGCGAACTTTCTCCGAGGAAGTGTCTGGTCGTTCAGTTCTCCACGAGATAGAAGGAATTCGCAAGCCGAAGGAGCGAGCGATGCGAATCGATCTTCCAATCCAGCCAAAGCAATTTCAAGCGGCGCAAGACGCGGCTGACCGACTGTCAGTGATTTTTCCTGAACTCAGTATTGTTGTGGAACCCGCGCGCTTGCTCTTGTCCAATGTTCCGGATTCAATGGTCGACGAGGCGCGCCAGGTGGCAAAAGATCAATTGATTCGATCCCGATATGCATCGGAAACCGCCGACCTAAGAGTCGCACTTTATCGCCGATTGTTGGGATGACGGAGGTCTTTCCACTTAGGTTCCGCCGAAAGAGCGCAGACGACATCCTGTTCGCAAACGAGGCAGGCCAAACCTTCCTGTCGGATCAGGGCTTTCTGGAACGTTTGACGTCGCATGCACTCTCAAAGTCAGACCGCGACTTTCTGGTTTCGAGAGGGCTCGCGAGCGAGTCCGCAAACGATCTCAATGAGACGGCCTTTCTGGGTCGCCTGGCCCGCCGCCAGCGCCCGCCCCGCAAGCTATCCTATGTCATTCTCGTGCCAACGCTCAGATGTGACCTCTCCTGTTCCTATTGTCAGGTGTCACGCGCGGCGCTGAACGCGAAGGGCTTCGACTGGACCCCCGACAGGTTGGCGCAGGTCTTAGCCTTCCTAGACCGAGAGGGAGGTGAGACAATCCAAGTCGAGTTCCAGGGCGGAGAGCCGACGCTCAGGATGGATCTCATTCTGGATGTCGTGAGCTACTGCAGGACCAGATTTAAAGAGTGCCGGTTTGTAATCTGCTCGAACCTGTCCAAGCTGGAACCTGAGCTGATCGAGCTTCTGAAGTCAGAAGATGTCCATCTGAGCACATCGCTGGACGGTCCGCCCGCCGTTCACACACGTCAGCGTACCTTGCAACCAGATTTGACGGATCGGTTCTACGCAAACTTGGAACAGGCGACAGCGCTTGCCCCCGGCCGTGTCGCGGCGCTGCCGACATTGGATACGGAGCAGTTGCCTGATCCCTCCGATCTCCTCGATGCCTTCGCGGCATTCGGGATGCGCTCGATCTATCTTCGGCAAGTCGTTTATCACGGCTTCGCCAGAAAGCGTCACCCAGGCTCACGCGACTATATCCTCGAGTGGCAGCACTTCTACAATAATGTGGTTGAAGAAATGATCCGTCGGAATGCACAATCGGATACTGCGACATTTGATGAATTCTACCTGACCCTCGCGCTCAGGCGGCTCTTGAAAACGGGCGAGGATGGTCATCTCGATCTGCGGTCTCCCAACTGGTTGGGGCATGATCACATGGTGATTGACTATGACGGTATGCTCTATCCGACGGACGAGGCCCGCATGCTGGCCCGCACGGGGCAGATTGACCTGTCGATCGGACATGTGGCCGGCGGGATCGACACGCATGCGCGACGGGCATTGCAGGACCGCGCTTTCAATGCGCTTGATCCTTGGTGCAGCCAATGCGTTTACCAGGCAGCCTGCGGCTCGGACCCGATAGACGACATTGCCCGTACCGGCCGGGCGGATCCGCCCCGGATTGAGACGGCCTTCTGCCGACGGCATATGCACATATTCGATCTCGCCACCGAGCTGCTCTGCTCGGATCGTCCTGAGGTCCAAGCATCTGTTGCTAAATGGCTGGGGATGCCAGGCTCCGTCAAGCTGATCGAGACCCATCATGATCGCTCTTAATCTTCCAGCGAGGTTCGAAGACGCGTCTGCTTCACCTTTTGTCACCCGGCTTTCGCGCGACCGGGTCGATGGAGCATGCCTCGCGGCAGAGTTTGGTGTGTCCCAGACATACCAGCTGCCGGGACAGGCATTTGAAATTGACGTGCCCGAGGGCGACGATCTGATCGGGGACGTGGTCTTTGCCGATCCGGAAAATGGACGCGTCTCCCGCTGGATCCGCGCGACCTCGCCGCACAATACATTGCTCGTGACAGAACGGTGCGATCAGCTCTGCATCATGTGTTCTCAGCCCCCGAAGAAGAGTCACACGGATCTGTTCGAACATCTTGAGGCGGCCTGCCGACTGGCACCTCAGAACATGGTGCTCGGGATTTCCGGCGGAGAGCCGCTGCTCTTCAAGGATCAGCTATTCAGCCTGATCGAGCGTACCCATATTGCCCGACCGGACCTCAGCTTTCATGTGCTGACGAATGCGCAGCATTTCGCCGAGACCGATCTGAACCGCTTGCGGCAGCCGGCGCTCCGGAACGTATTGTGGGGTGTTCCACTCTATGCGGCTGACACGAACCTGCACGATGAAATCGTCGGCAAGTCTGGCGCCCAGGACCAATTGCTGGAAGGCCTCGCCATCATGGCGCGCGCCGGGCTTGCGATCGAGCTTCGTACTGTCCTCTTGAAACAGAACTATTCACCGTTGCCTGCCCTCGCGCGCCTCGTATCGGCTCGTCTACCTTTCATTCGAGTCTGGGCTGTGATGCAGCTTGAGCGGGCAGGTTTCGCGCGCAACCGCTGGCACGACCAGTTCATCGACCATTCGGCCAATCCCGGTGTACTGGTTGAGGCGGTTTCGCTCGCCAGTGCGGCCGGCGTTGATGTATCGCTCTACAATGTCCCCTATTGCACGGTGCCTGCCGGTCTGAGGGGGTTTCTGCGCCAGTCCATTTCAGACTGGAAACGGACCTATTCAACAGATTGTTTAGATTGTTCCGCGAAAACTATTTGCAGTGGATTCTTTGAGTGGCATGCTGAGTTGTCAGACTATGCCATGGGGGCGCCGGTATGAAGAAACGCACATTCGCAATCCGGAGCCTTGCAGCGGCCGGGCTTACTGCACCGGGGGCAGCCGCCATGCTGCCGCCGCCGGATCAGCAGGGCGCGAACCAGGATCGTCCTGTCGGGCTCTATGAATTCTTCACGCAGCAGCATGAGTACACGCTGGCGGGGCATCGGTCACATTCCAGTCACTCCTCGCATTCTTCGCACAGATCGAGTTCTGGCGGTGGCAGCTATCGCTCGCTCCCACCACCGCCCGCAACTGCTGCACCGCGCAGAACCGCACCGCGACCCAGTACGTCCAACAGCACGCCGCCTTCGTCGGTCCTTCCGCAGACCGCGACGCCGCCAAAAGTCCTGCCGGGCAATTCCGGCATGTTCGCGAATACGGTGATGCGCGTGCAGTCCGGACTGTTTGCATACGGCTATTATACGGGTGCCATTGACGGCTTCATGGGTCCGGAGACCAAGACGGCGCTGATGAAGTTCCAGCTGGACCGCGGAATGCCTGTTACAGGCACCATCACGCAAGAGGTCTTGGATGCCTTCAATATCAAGGTTGAATAGGCTCGCCATTGCCGTCGCCCGGTGTTTGTCAAACATGTTGTCCGCCGATTTCATGCGGCGTCTCTGATTTCAGGGACGCTGATTTCGGTTTCTGGGTTGAGCCAGACGGGTCCTGCTGGTTGCCAGTTGC
>Ga0335398_10006233_pt1 | contig 15225 bp, 19 predicted proteins | sample BON03_FD_205742 | JGI IMG/M metagenome (GOLD analysis project Ga0335398, IMG submission 205742) | Freshwater microbial communities from Lake Bonney liftoff mats and glacier meltwater in Antarctica - BON-03 (spades assembly) (version 2) | ecosystem: Environmental > Aquatic > Freshwater > Ice >... | reverse complement strand
GGGGGAGGGCATGCATGATATGATGGTGATGTAGTGCGTGTGTTGATTTTATTGTTCTCTTATCTCTCACTCTTGCTCTCGCTCTCGCTTCCTTGCACACTGTACAATGTTGAAGGTATATAAATGCACGCTCTCTCATGATCTCATGGAGAATTACATCAATCATGTCCTTCATCGTATTATAATGCTTAATATAAAGAACTCCACAAACAAACGGGATTTCTACTCGTCGCTGCTAAGCTATACACAGTAAATGGTGTTGCATACAATAATCGTGCCGATCATCTGCACGATACACGATATGCACACACACTACGCGCAACCACTCACGGCCGATGGGTCACCCTGTGCCTGTGCTGTGACGCGTGACGTAATGCGGTGGGAATTTTTTTTTGTTTTTTTTGAATCCTTTTATAACCCACCGCAACTGGGATGGAGGGGGGGGGGGGGGGGGGGGGGGAGCTGGCCACCCCTACGCCGCGCCTTGCGTTGCAGTATGTGTGCGGGTCGGAAACTAAGAAGCCTGCCCGGGAGCGTAGAGTGCGGGTTCGCTCTGATGCACTACACGCTTAAAACTTGCACATTGAATGCCGCCGGTGTCCCTAGGATGAACGCATTCACAAAGCCGGGGCGGGGCGCCTGCGCTCGAAGGCGCCCAACGTCTCTTCAAAGCTCGCATGCCGGTCGACCGCCCATGTCCGCTTGTGATAACCACATTCCTGCCGCTTGTCCTTTGCCTCGTACAAAGAGCTCGCGTTGACCATGTCGAATTCGTGCGTTGCGATCTGCTCATTGATGACTTGGGCCACCGTCGAGAGGCGCTGTGCGAGAAGCAGCCACTGACCCTGTCGGTCGCGAACGGTATAGACACTTCCGCGCGAGCAACGCTCGCGCTGCATCGCCACGACGCGCTGATTTGGCGCGAGAGCGATGAGTAGGGCGGGCTGCTTCGTCATGCTCAGTCCTGTTCCACTCTTGAAGATGCAGAAGGGAAAATAAACTGACGCTTGGAGTCAATGACACCTACCACGCCTTGGCCTCGGCACGGGCCTCGGCCCGGAAGGGCACAGAGCGGTTGTGCTGTGATGACAGGCAGTAAGCGACACAGCGCGGGCATGGCGACGGAGGGGTACCCATCGCTTTGGTTCCGTGGTCAGGATGCATCGATGGCTGCCTGCAGATATTTCGAAGCATAGCAATTCAAGAAGAAAGAACACGACTCGGATCGGAGCAGTCAAAGACGGCCCAATCGACGCCACCCTGGTCGTCCCCACAGGCGCCATGCTTCCGTGCTCGGGGTGCAGCGAGGACGGCATAGGCCATGTCGATGCATACCACTCTCGCGAGAAAGAGCACGACTTGCACGTGGCGTTTGTACGCAGCGCTTGCAGGTGGCATTGCAGGCGGTGTTTGTAGGCTGCGTTTGCAGGTCGCGTTTGCAAGCGACGTGTACAGGGGCAATTGCAAGTGGCACGTCTGCACGCAGTGTTCATATGCGGTGTTTGCAGGTGGCGTTTGCAGGCGACGTTTGAAGGTGACATTTGCAAGTGGCGCGTTTGCACGTGGCATTTGTACGCGGTGTTTGCAGGTGACAGTGCAGGCGGCGCCGTATGCGACGTTCGCTGGCGGCGTTGCAGGCGGCGGTCGTGGTTTCCGGACGTTGCATGTGTAGGTGACACCGACCGCATGGTCAACCCCCGTCACGCTCACTCCTGTCACCCCCTCGACCCCGATCGCGCCCTCGACCCCCGTCGCACAGTCGACCCCCGTCGCGCAGCCAACAACCGCGCCCTCGACCCTTGCGGCGCAGCTACCGCCACCGAGGCGTCAGATTACTCGTTGCGCTCACACACTGAGTCAACCCAAGCTCACCCATCACATAATACGGTTATTGATGACTACGACTGAGACTAACTCGCCGTTGGCTCAGCAAGACTCTCACAGGGGCGCCTTGGTCCGTGCAGATCGTGCGGGGGACTACCACAATTGCTGGGCGTGGATCGTGATTCACGAAAGCTGTGCGCACTTCCCGAGTGCTTCCCGAGCGGATTCCACTGTGGGTACGATCATGCGACTCGTCTCCCATCGCGATGGTCATTACGTCTTTATCTCGTTCGACAAGGAGTATGTTACGATGCAACACCACGTCTACCATCTTCGAGGCGACAAGTTCTTCATCAAATGGGCCGGACAAGGTGATGTTTGCGACCGTGAGCTCTATAGCAGAGACTTATAGGATGACTTTTGCCACCTGCACGACTCCGGCTAAGAGCCAAACACGAGCAGCTCGAACGGCCCGGACGACCCCTAAGTTAGAGGATTATGTTTTGCCTCGCGCAAAATGCGCCTGCACTGTCTGCTGTCTCTGCGTTTGCAGTTGGTGAGTTTGCACGCGGCGCTTCTACGCGATGTGCTTGCAGCAGGCATTGCAGGCGGCGTTTGCATGTGGCGCTTTCAAGTGGCGCGTTTGCCCGCGACGTATGTACGCGGCGCGTGCAGGTGACATTGCAGGCTGCGTTTGCAGGTGGCGTTTGCAGGCTTCAAGCGCTGTTCGTACATGTTAAAGGATGGAAACGGCCTCCCCCACGCAGCACCACACACGGCTCGACCATCGCAGCAGCGCACGCGGCGTGCCGGTCGCAGCACCGCACACGGCACAACCATCGCAGCAGCGCACGACGACCATTGCACCACCGTCACACCACCGCACCACCGTCGCACCACCAACGCGGCACGGCCGTCACAACCGCACGCGGCAGCACCGCACGTGGTGGCACCGTCGCAGTACCGTCACAGCACCGCACGCTGCACGACCGTCGCACGACCGCACATGGCATGGCAGTCACGGCACGGCCGTCGCGGCACCGCACGCGCCACGACCGCACGCGCCACGACCGTCGCGGCACCGCACGCGCCACGACCGTCGCGGCACTGTCGCAGGACCGCACGCGGCATGACTGTCGGAGCCGCACGCGGCACGATCGTCGCAGCACCGCACGCGGCACGACCGTCGCGGCACCGCGCGCGGCACGGCCGTCGCACAAACCGCACGCGGCACGGCCGTCGCGGAACGGTCGCAGGACCGCACGCGGCACAACCGTCGGAGCCACACGCGGCACGACCGTCGCAGCACCGCGCGCGCGGCACGGCTGTCGCAGCACCGCACGCGGCATGACCGTCGCACAACTGCACGCAGCACGACCGTCGCAGGACCGCACGCGGCACGACCATCGCAACCGCACGCGGCACGACCGTCGCAGCCGCACGCGACACGGCGCCCCTCGGACACCGCGCTGCTCACGTAGAGCCGCGCATTCATCTCTCAGCCTTTGCTGCTCGGCGCCCCTTGGACGCCACGCGCCGCTCAAGTAGAGCCGCGCAACCTTTGCAGCCTCAAGCTGCTCGGCGCCCCATGGAAACCGCGCGCCGCTTCGTAGAGCCGCGCGCCCTGCGGCACTACCATCGTGGCAGCGGCACAGCCGTCGCAGCAGCGCACGCGACGACCGTCGCAGCCGCACGCGGCACGACCGCCAAGGTACGACCGTCCAGGCACCAAACGCGGCACGAGCGTCTCAGCACCGTGCGCGGCACAACCGTCGAGGCACCGCACGCGACACGACCGGCGCCCGGCGTCCAAGGGGCGACGAGCAGCGTCCAAGGGGCGCCGAGCAACGGAGGCTGTGAGATGAACGCGTAGCTCTACGTGAGCGGCGCGCGGCGTCCAAGGGGCACCGAGCAGCTCGAGGCTGCAGAGGGCACGCGGCTCTACGGGCGGCACGACCGTTGCGGCAGCGCACGTGGCACGACTGTCGCACAACCGCATGGGGCACGGCCGTCGCAGCCGCATGCGGCACGGCCGTCGCAGCAACCGCACGCAGCACGACCATCCCGGCACCACACCCTGCCGGTGACACGGCAGTCTCTCAACCGCACGCGACACAACCGTCGCAGCCTCGCACGCGGCACAACAGTCGTACAACAGCACACGGCACGACCGTCGCGGCACGGCCCTCAAGGCACCGCACGCAGCACAACCGCCCCCGCACCGCACGTGTGACCGCCACCGCCCTTGCCTCCACCGCCGTGCACCAACCTCGCCTCCACACCGCCACCACCGCCGTCTCCTCCACACGGCCATTGTCGCCTCTCCACCGGTGTCACCTCTGCCGCCACCTTCACCAACCGCCCCATGAAGAACACTTAACCATCATGCAAGGGGATGCATCCGTGCCAGGGTGGGCATCCCGCTGCATACCACTCACTAAAGAAACATCAAGACTCGTTGAGAATGGGAAGCAGGCCGAATGGACACCGCCTCACCGGTCATCCCTCACAGCGCGTTGACACCACGGAAAGGGAGGCATCCGCGACGGCAGGTGGGCATGTAGATGCATACCACTCTTGAAACAACATGACTCAGGGCCGCGAGGTAGACGCATCACGTCGTGGCGTCCTCGCCACCGCCCCGCCACTGTATGCACAGCGCCACTGCGCCATCGTACGCACACCACCGCTGCGCCACTGCAGGAGTCAACCGCCGTCGAGCTGACCCCGCCCCGCCACCGCGCCGCCGCACGCGTCAAGCCGCCGCAAGCGCCAGGTCGCCGCGGCACCGCGCGCCACACGACAGCACCGCTCGCGGCACAACCGTCGCAGCGCCGCACTTGGCACGACCGTCGCACAACCGCACGCGGCACAACCGCACGCGGCACGACCGCCACAGCACTGCATGCGGCATGACCGTCACGGCACAGCCGTTGTGGCACCGCACGCGGCACACCGTTGCAGCACCGCACGCGGCACGACCGTCGCAGCACTGTCGCAGCAGCACCGACGCAAGACCGTTGCAGGACCGCATGCGGCACCACCGTCACAGCTCCGTTGCAGCACGGCACGCGGCACGGCCATTGCACAACCGCACGCGACACGACCGACACGGCACCGCACGAGTGACCGCCCTCGCCTTCGCCGCCGTCACCACCCTCACCTCCACACCGCCACCACCACCTCTCCACCGTTGCTACCTCCGCTGCCACCATCACCGACCGTCCTTGAAGATCACTTAACCATCATGGAAGGGGATGCATCAGTGACAGGGTGGACATCCCACTGCATACCACTTTCTAGAGAAACAACAAGACTCGTTGAGAATCGGAAGCCGGCCAAATGGACACCGCCTCACCGACCACCCCACACAGCGCGTTGATACCATGGAAGGGGATGCATCAGTGACAGGGTGGACATCCCGCTGCATACCACTCTCTGGAGAAACAACACGACTCGTTGAGAATCGGAAGCCGGCCAAATGGACACCGCCTCGCCCGCCGTCCTCTCACAGTGCGTTGATACCATGGAAGGGGAGGCATCGGTGGCAGGGCAGGCATCCCGCTGCATACCACTCTATGGAGAAACAACAAGAGTCGTTGAGAATCGGAAGCCGGCCAAATGGACACTGCCTCACCAACCACCCCTCGCAGCGCGTTGATACCATGGAAGGGGATGCATCCGCGACGGCAGGCGGGCATGTCGATGCATACCACTCTTGAAACAACCGGACCCAGGGCGGTGAGGTAGACGCATCACGTCGTGGCGCCCTCGCCACCGCCCCGCCTCCACACGCGTCACGCCATCGCACGCGTCAAGCCGCCGCGCCACTGCAGGGGCCATCCGCAGTCGGGGTGACCCCGCCCCGTTGCCACCGCACGCAACGCGCGCCATACGACCGTCGCAGCAACGCACGCGACACAACCGTCGCAGCACGGACATGGCACGACCGTCGCACACACACAGACGGCACGACTATCGCGGCGCCGCACATGGCACGACCGTCGCAGCACCGTGCGCGTGGCACAGCCGTCGCAGCTCCGCACGCGGCGTGACCGGCGCACAACTGCACGTGGCACGACCATCGCAGCCGCACGCGACACGACACGGCCATGGAGGCACCGCACGCACGACTGACGTCGAGGCACCGCACGCATGACCGGCACGCGGCCATCACAGCGCCGCACGCGACACGCCCGTCACAGCTTCGCACGACGCACGATCGTTGCAGTGGCACGGCCGTCGCAGCTCCGCACGCGGCGTGACCGGCGCACAACTGCACGTGGCACGACCATCGCAGCCGCACGCGACACGACACGGCCGTCGAAGCACTGCACGCACGACTGACGTCGAGGCACCGCACGCACGACCGGCACGCGGCCGTCACAGCGCCGCACGCGGCACGACCGTCACAGCTTCGCACGACGCACGATCGTCGCAGCCGCACGCGGCGTCGCAGGACCGCACGAGGCACGAGCGGCGCAAGTCGCACGGGACACGAGAGGCGCAGGACCGCACGAGGCACGATTGTCGCAAGCCGCACGGGGCACGACCGTCGCAGCTTCGCACGAGGCACGACCATCCCGAGCCGCACACGGCAGGACCCTCGCAAGACCGCACAAGGCACGACCGTCGCGTTTGCACGCGGCACGACCGTCGCAAGACCGCACGAGGCACGACCGTTGCAAGTCGCACGGGGCACGACCGTCACAGGACCGCACAAGGCACGACCGTCGCTGCCGCAAGCGGCACTCGCAGGAACGCACGAGGCACGACCGTCGCAGCCGCACGCGGCACGACTGTCGCGGCACCGCACGCGGCATGACTGTCGCAGCCACACGTGGCACGACCGTCGAGGCACCGAACGCGGCACAACCGTCGCAGCACAGCCGCACGCGGCACAAACGTCGCAGCCGCACGCGACACGGCCGCCGCGGCACCGCACGCGACACGACCGTCACGGCACGTCCGTCGTGGCACCGCACGCGGCACGACCATCGCGGCACCGCACGCGGCACGAATCTTGCACAGCCGTACGCGGCACGACCGTCGCGGCACCATCGCAGGACCGCACGTGGCACGCCCGTTGCAGGACCGCCCGACCGTCGCAGAACCGCGCGCGCGGCACGGCCATCGCAGCCCCGCACGCGGTTGGACCATCCCACAACTGCACACAGCGCGACCGTCGCAGGACCGCACGCGGCACGCCCATTGCGGCCGCACGCGGCACGACCGTCGCAGCCGCACGCGGCACGGCGCCCCTTGGACGCCGCGCCGCTCACGTAGAGCCGCGCGTTTATCTTACAGCCTTACACTGCTCGGCGCCTCTTGGACGCCACGCGCCGCTCCAGTAGAGCCGCGCGTCCTTTGCAACCTCGAGCTGCTCGGTGCCCCATGGACGCCGCGCGCCGCTTCCGTAAAGCCGCACTCACTGCGGCACGCCCGTCGCGGCAGCGGCAAGAGCGTAGTGGCAGCGCACGCGGCACGACCGTCGCGGCACCGTACGCAGCACGACCGTCGCGGCACTGCACGCTGCACGACCGTCGCAGCACCACACGCGGCAGCATCGTCGCAGCACCGAGGCAGCAGCACCGTCTCAGCACCGACGCAGCACCGTCGCAGGACCGCTCGCGGCACGGCCGTCGCAGCACCACACGCGGCACGGTCGTCGCGGCACCGCACGAGTGACCACCACCGCCCTCGCCTCTGCTGCCGTTACTGCCCACACCTCCACACCGCCACCACTGTTCTCGCCTCCACACCGTCATCACCACCTCTCTATCGTTGTTACTTTCGCCACAACCATCACCGACCGCCCCTGAACAACACGTAACCATCATAGAAGAGGATGCATCAGTGACAGGGTGGGCATCCCAATGCCTACCACCCTCTGAAACAACAGCAAGACGGGTTTGAGAACGGAAGCCGGCCAACTGGACACCGCCTTACCAGTCATCCCTCTCAGCGCGTTGATACCATGGAAGGGGAGGCATCAGCAACGGCAAGTAGGCATGCCGATGCATACCACTCTCGGAAGAAACACCAGGGCAGAGAGGTGGACACATCACGTCGTGACGCCCTCACCACCGCCCCGTCACCGCACGCGCCACGCCACCGCGCACGTGACGACGCCGCGCCACTGCAGGGACCAAGTCACCATCGCCACCGCCACACACGTCACGTCGACGCGCCCTTACTCGCGTTGCACTGCCACGGTGGCAATGAGTTCTGGCGAGCTCAACCCCGACTCGCACCCAAACCCGCCAATGCCGATTGCAGATGACGGTTGCAGGTGGTGTTTGCACGTGAGGTCTCGCTTGCAGGCGGCGTGTTTGCACGCGGCGTGTTTGCGCGCGTCGGTAGTTTGTAGGTGGCAGGTCCACCATAGCACCACGACACACGCCCTCGTGCCGCCGCACGTGGCGGCCGTCGCCCCTGCGGTGGTGGCGGAACGCGACGGCGCCGGCGCGCCGGGCATGTTGCCCGGTGCCCTACCTTGCGCTGCTTCGCCGGCTTCACCGGCGCCGATCTCGGACGACGGCCAGGCGACCGCCGGCCAGGCGGTGGCTGTGGCGCTTAACGACACCGAGTGGCCCATCATCGGCGCCCTGCGCCCTGCTGGGGCTCCTCGCACCCCATTGGCGCCGATCGCGCCGACGCGGGTTGACCTGGCCTAGGCGCCGACTGCGCCGACGCGTGCCGACTTAGCCCAAGACCAATGTGGCGGTGTGCCGCTGGCATGCCCATTCCCATCATGTAACCGCGGCTTCACCGACGTGAAGGCGCTACGACTACACTTCAGGGACGGCCACAACAAGGATGGCCGCGCCTCTCGCGATGGCCTCGACGCGACGCTCTTCCCTGCCGCCGCCTTCTGCGAGGAGTGCGGCTGCGGCCCGTACGTCCGTCGGGGCAAGCATACGTGCAAGGAAGCTGCTCTTTTCTTCGCTGGGCACCGGCGCGCCAACCCCGGCGCTGCGGAACGCGACCCGGGCCCGCCTGCTGCGCCACGCAAGAAGAAGAACAAGCGGGCGGGGCCGTTTGCTGGCCAGCGCCGCCTGCTTGGCGAGATCGACGCCAATGGTTTTCCTGTGGACGAACTGGCGCGTCTCGACCCCGATACTTCGCCAACGGGCCATAGGAACGCCGTCTCGGATGCGACGTGGGCGTGGCTTGATGGCTTTAATTGGGACAAGCTCGACTCCCTGCGCTCCTCTACCTACCGGCACGTGCCGGCGGAGAACGCTCCACACGTCCATGCCGCCTTCGACGTCGCTTTCTGTGCGCTAGAGTCCGACGCCCGCGACCCCGCAGCCCCGGTTGCCGCAGCGCCTTCGGGCGTGCAGGCAGGAAGGGCTGCTGGGTTCGGAATGTCGGACGTGCACGGCCATCTCCTTCTCCATCTCCTCCCGCGCCTCCTCTTCTTCACCGATCCCGCCTCCAAGCGCCGAGACTGGGCCCAGACCCTCGCGCGCCGATGCCGCTTCGTTCTCGAGGGCAGGTGAGTGGGCGATGGCGGCGAGGTTGGTGCACGCGGCGGGGCGGCGAGGTTGCTGCACGCGGCGGACGGCAAGGTTGCTGCACGCGGCGGAGCGGCGAGGTTGCTGCACGCGGCGGGGTGGCGAGGTTGCTGCACACGGCGGGCGGCAAGGTTGCTGCAAGCGGCGGGGCGGCGAGGTTGCTGCACGTGGCGGGGCGGCTGGGCTTGCGCAGCCGCCGCGCAGTTTGCGTGGGCTTGCGCAGCCGCCGCGCCGCCGCCACGCAGCCGCCGCGCAGCCGCCGCGTAATGCGCAGCCGCCGCGCAGCCGCCGCTTAGCTTTGCGCAGCCGCCGCGTAGCTTTGCGCCGCCGCCGCGTAGCTTGCGCCGCCGCCGAGCAGCCGCCGCGTAGCCGCCGCGCAGCCGCTGCGTAGCTTGCGCAGCCGCCGCGCAGCCGCCGCGTAGCCGCCGCGCCGCCGCCGCGTAGCTTTGCGCAGCCGCTGCGTAGCTTGCGCCGCCGCCGCGTAGCTTTGCGCCGCCGCCGCGTAGCTTGCGCCGCCGCCGCATAGCTTGCGCCGCCGCCACGTAGCTTGCGCAGCCGCGTAGCTTGCACAGCCGCCGCCTAGCTTGCGCGGCCGCCGGCTAGCTTGCGCGGCCGCCGCCTAGCTTGCGCGGCCGCCGCCTAGCCTGCGCAGCCACCGCATAGCTTTGCGCAGTCGCCGCATAGTTTTGCGTGGGCTTGTGTGCCCGGTGGCTTCGCGTTGGCTGAGCGCTGGCTTTGCGTTCGCTTCGCGTTGGCAGCGTAGTGGCTTCGCATTGGACCGCCTGTGTTGCTATTACAACCGGAGCGTCACCCCCAAAACTACTTTCTGTAGGACGTGCCACATCTCCGACTAACTTTCTCAGAAACGGAGCGTCGGCCCCAAAACTACTTTCTGCAGGACGTGCCACTTCTCCAACTAACTTTCTCAGGGACGGAGCGTCACCCCTGAAACTACTTTCTGCAGGACGTGCCACATCTCCGACTAACTTTCTCAGGGACGGAGCGTCGACCCCTCAATTACTTTCTGCAAGACGTGCCACATCTCCTGTTAACTTTTTCAACGAGACTACTTTCTGCAGGACATGCCACCTCTCCGAGCAAACACTTTCTCAGGGATGGAGCGTCAGCCCCGAGACTACTTTCTGCACCACACCCCCCAAACTACTTCCTGCAGGACGTGCCACATCTCCGAGCAAAAAAATCTCAGGGACGGAGCGTCAGCCCCGAGACTTATTTCTGCACGACGTGCCACATCTCCGAGCAAACATTTTCTCAGGGAAGGAGCGTCAGCCACGATACTACTTTCTGCAGGACGTGCCACATCTCCAAGCAAACACTTTCTCAAGGATGATGCGTCACCCCCGAGACTACTTTCTGCACGACGTGCCATATCTCCGAGCAAACACCTTCTCAGGGATGGAGCATCGGCCCCAAAACTATTTTTTGCCGGACGTACTACTTCTCGGGGCAAACACGTTTTTAGGGACGGAGCGTCGGCCCCGGGACTACTTTTAGCTGGACGTGCCACTTCTTCGAGCAGACACTTTCTCAGGGATGGAGCGTCGGCCCCGAATCTACTTTCTGCTGGACGTGCCACTTTTCCGAGCAAACACTTTCTCAGGGATGGAGCGTCGGCCCCAAAACTACTTTCTGCCGGACGTGTCACTTCTCGGGGCAAACACTTTCTCAGGGACAGAGTGTCGGCCCCGAAACTACTTTCTGCAGGACGTGCCACTTCTTGGGGCAAACACATTCTTGGGGACAGAGCGTCGGCCCCGAAACTACTTTCTGCTGGACGGGCCACTTCTCCGAGCAAACACTCTCACAGGGACGGAGTGTTGGCCCCGAAACTACTTTCTGCAGGACGTGCCACTTCTCGGGGCAAACACTTTTTTGGGGACGGAGTGTTGCCCCCGAAACTACTTTCTGCAGGACGTGCCACTACTCGGGGCAAACACGTTCTCGGGTACGGAGCGTCGGCCCGAAAACTACTTTTTGCTTGACGTGCCACTTCTTCGAGCAAACACTTTCTCAGGGATGAAGCGACGGCCCCGAAACTACTTTCTGCCGGACGTGCCACATCTCGGAGCAAACACTTTCTTGGGGACGGAGCGTCGGCCCCGGAACAACTTTCTGCTAGACGTGCACTTCGTTGAGCAAACACTATCTCAGGGATGGAGCGTCGGCCCCGGAACTACTTTCTGCTAGACGTGCCACTTCTTCGAGCAAACACTTTATCAGGGATGAAGCGTCGCCCCCGAAACTACTTTCTGCAGGACGTGCCACTTCTTGGGGCAAACACGTTCTCGGGTACGGAGCGTCGGCCCCGGAACTACTTTCTGCTGGACGTGCCACTTCTTTGAACAAACACTTTCTCAGGGATGGAGCGTCGGCCCCGAAACTACTTTCTGCCGGACGTGCCACTTCTCGGGGCAAGCACTCTCTTGGGGACGGAGCGTCGGCCCCGGAACAACTTTCTGCTGGACGTGCTAATTCTTCGAGCAAACACTATCTCAGGGATGGAGCGTCGGCCCCGGAACTACTTTCTGCTGGACGTGCCACTTCTTCGAGCAAACAATTTATCAGGGATGAAGCGTCGGCCCCGAAACTACGTTTTGCTGGACGTGCTACTTCTCCGAGCAAACACCTTCTCAGGGATGGAGCGTCGGCCTCAAAACTACTTTCTGCCGAACGTGCCACTTCTCGGGGCAAACACTTTCTCAGGGTCAGTGTCGGCCCCGAAACTACTTTCTGCAGGACGTGCCACTTCTCGGGGCAAACACTTTCTCGAGGACATGGCGTCGGCCCCGAAACCACTATCTGCTGGACGTGCCACTTCTCCGAGCAAACACTTTCTCAGAGATGGATTGTCGGCCCCAAAACTACTTTCTGCCGGACGTGCCACTTCTCGGTGCAAATAATTTCTTGGGGACAGAGTGTCGCCCCCGAAACTACTTTCTGCAGGACGTGCCACTTCTCGGGGCAAACATTTTTCTGGGACGGAGCGTCGGCCCCGAAATTACTTTCTGCTGGACGTGCCACTACTCCGAGCAAATAATTTCTCAGTGATGGAGCGTCGGCCCAGAAACTACTTTTTGCCGGACGTGCCACTTATTGGGACAAATATTTTCTTGGGGACAGAGTGTCGGCCCCAAAACTACTTTCTGCGGGACGTGCCACTTCTCGGGGCCATCACTTTTTCGGGGATGGAGTGTCAGCCCCGAAACTACTTTCTGCAGGACATGCCACTTCTCAGGGCAAACACTTTCTCGGGGACGGAGCGTCGGCCACGAAACTACTTTCTGCTTGACGTGCCACTTCTCCGAGCAAACACTTTCTCAGGGATGGAGCATCAGCCCCAAAACTACTTTCTGCCGGATGTGCCAGTTTTCGGGGCCAACACTTTCTCAGGGACGGAGTGTCGGCCCCGAAACTATTTTCTGCTGGACGTGCCAGCTCTTCGAGCAAACACTTTCTTAGGAATGGAGCGTTGGCCCCGAAACTACTTTCTACTGGACGTGCCACTTCTCCGAGCAAACACTTTCTTATGGATACAGCGTCGGTCCTGAAACTACTTTCTGCCGGATGAGCCACTTCTTGGGGCAAACACTTTCTTGGGGACAGAGTGTCGGCCCTGAAATTATTTTCTGCAGGACGTGCCACTTCTCGGGGCAAACACTTTCTCAAGGACAGAGCGTCGGCCCCGAAATTCCTTCTGCTGGACGTGCCACTTCTTCGAGCAAACACTTTCTCAGGGATTGAGCGTCAACTCGTTCGAAACTGGCCAGCACTGGCACTGGAAGGTTGACTTGTCCACGGAGAGGTTGACCAGCTCACCCGGGTTGACCAGTCCACTCCAGCGTTGACCAGTCCACTCCAGGGTTGACCCGACCACTTACGGGTTGACCTGACCACTTACGGGTTGACCCGACCAATTACGGTTTGACCCGACCACTCCTGTTTTGACCCGACCACTTCCGGTTGACCAGTCCACCAAAAGGTTGAGCGCCGTCATCTATGGGTCACCCGGCGCCGTCGTGTCGCCGCCACGCCGCCGCCGCGTGGTGAGTGCAAACTGCGCGGGTCACGCCATGTCGTCTCTCATCTACAGGCTTGCGAACAATGGCTCGCACCCGCCGCCGCGCCGCCGCGCCGCCGTGCCGCCGCGCCGCCACGCCGCCGCCCATCGCACTGCCGAACATAGTGTTGCCGCCCATTGCATCGCCGCCCGCCCTGCTCAGGAACAAATTGGCCGCCCAGGTCGGCAGCCAGTTGCTCCTCTCGCGCCTCGGAAGGGACGAAGTCGAGGTGCTGCTCGAGCACCTCGGACCATTCGCCATCTGCGCGCTCTGCGGCGCGGAGGAGTTTGCCAGCGACGAGGCGCTGCAGGGCTACCTACATGCACCCACCGAGGTTCCAACCTGGGTGCTGGCCCAACTCGCGCCCAAAGCATGCCTCGTTGCCGCGGGGCAGGGCGGGCTGGATTGCCTGCGCCTGGCCGTGCGCCATGGCTGCAAGTTCGACTACAGCGACTGCCTCTCGGCCGCGGTGATGGCCGCCTGCCTCGACGCGCTTCGTTGGCTTTTGCGCATCGGGTTCCCCACGGGCCCGATCGGCACCCGCTCCTGGATGAGACGCGCCATGGTCGGAGCCGCCCGGGGTGGCCGCCTCCGGGTTAACCCGCGAGCTCTACAGCGACGACGCAAATGCGGCCGCGCGCGGCGGGCACCTCGAGACCCTGCAGTGGATGCACAGACACGGCGTTGATATCGACGCGGACACCTGCACCGCCGCCGCCCGCGCGCCGGCCGAGTGCGCCCTCGCCATGCTGCACTGGCTGCACCAGATTGGCTGCCCATGGGACCAGCGCACCTGCGCAGCCGCCACCGGGCTGGGCAACCTGCCCCTCCTCAAGTGGCTCCGCGACCCGGAGCGCGCGCCGCCTTGCCCATGGGACAGTGAGGCCTGGGACCCCGGAGCCCCGCGCGAATCGGACCTGTGCAAAACCGCCGCCAAGGAGGGGCACGACAAGGTGCTCCAGTGGCTCTGCTCTACCGGCCACGCAACCCCATGCCCGTGGGACGACGAGGACGTCGCGAGCGCGGTGCTGCACCGCGCCCGCAGCGGCGACTTTGATCCGGCCGTGCTGCGCTGGATGCATAGTCAGGCCGAGTCTCCCGCCGCCCTCCACTGGCTCGCCTCGTTTCTCGACCAGATCGAGGCGGTCGCTTTCTCGACAAGGGGGCATGCGCAACGCTCGGCCCGGTCTACGCGCAGGTGGCAACCCCGACCCTGACCCGTGGGGTTCATGCCGGGTCACCCGGGGGTGAGGTGATGCGGCGAGCTACGCCGAGCGCACGCGAGGGGCTACTGGGAATCGGAGTAGACGCTGCGCAGGTGGAGGGCTCCATCCCTGAGAAAGTGTTTGCTCGGAGAGGTGGCACGTCCGGCAGAAAGTAGTTTCGGGGGTGATGCTCCGTCTCTGAGAAATTGTTTGTTTGGAGAGATGGCACGTCCGGCAGAAAGTAGTTTTTTTTGGGGGGGGCGAGGCGCCCGGGTGCGTACGCGTGACTTGTATTTTGTTATATAGACGGTTATATATCAGGCACATTATCCTGGGAATAGAGCAAATAGTCTCAAATTGGTAGGGGGTATGGACCACAGTCGGCGTTGTGACGCTTTGCCATGGGCGTGCCGTGCGCGCCGAGGTGTGCCATGGCCGAGGTGTGCCATGGCCGAGGTGTGCCAAGTCCGAGGTGTTCCATGGCCGTGTCGTGCGCGCCGAGGTGTGCCATGGCTGTGTCATGCGCGCCGAGGTGTGCCAAGTCCGAGGTGTGCCATGGTCGTGTCGTGCGCGCCGAGGTGTGCCATCGTCGTGTCA
>Ga0335398_10006226_pt1 | contig 15241 bp, 12 predicted proteins | sample BON03_FD_205742 | JGI IMG/M metagenome (GOLD analysis project Ga0335398, IMG submission 205742) | Freshwater microbial communities from Lake Bonney liftoff mats and glacier meltwater in Antarctica - BON-03 (spades assembly) (version 2) | ecosystem: Environmental > Aquatic > Freshwater > Ice >... | reverse complement strand
CCGCACGGCCGCTCCCCCCCCCCCCCCCCTCCCTCTCGACAGCTCTCGCGCGCCGCCCGCGCGCTCACGTCCTGCGCAGGTTGTCGAGCCTCTTTTGCAGCTCGGCGTCGAGATCGTCGCCCCCCCCCGAGGGGCCGCCCGCCGCGGCGACGCCCTGCGGCTCGGCCGCCACGGCGCCCTGCGTCATCTTCGCTGTCGGCGCGTCGCCCATCTTGTTGCCCACCTCGATGCCAAGCTCGGCGAGGACCGAGTCCAGAATGAACTTCTCGTCCTCCTCGTCCTCGTCCTCGGCGAAGGCGTCGTCCATGGCGTCGGCCATCATCTCCTCCTTCATGCCCATCGTCTCGTTCTGCTTCTCGAACTCCATCATGATCTTGGAGATCTGGGGAAGGTTCATCTTGCGGTTCATCTGGCCCATCACCTTGGTCACGCCCTTCATGCACTGCGCCATCTGCGCCGACGACTGCATCGTCTGCAGCCGCAGGCTCACAGCCTCCATATGAGACTTCATCTTGTACCTGAGCGGAGGGGCAGCGCGCATGGCAGGCGTCGGCGGGCAGCCGGGCACGCCGCGATTCCGCCGCAGCTCGCGCGCGCCGTGCCCCTGCCACGCGCACGCCTCCGTCCAGCCGTTCGCCACCCGCACCACGCTGCTAGCCACCCTGCGGTACTCGCGCGGCCGTGCGCGGCTCACATTTTTTTGATGTACCCCCTTGTGCGCACGAGGTCCTTGGCCATCACCTTGGCCGAATCCATCTGGCCGTCCTTGGCCGCCTTCTTGATGTCGGTGATCAGCTTCTTCTCCTGTCGCTCCAGGCCCATCCGCTCGCGGTCGATCTCACGCACCGACCTGGCGAAGCGGGGCACGGCTGAGGTTGCACCAGCCACTGCCAGAGCTGACGACGACGACGACGGCCGCGACCGCCGGCCGCGACGCTAGCATCGGCGACACTTGAGCCGTGGCGGCCGTGGCGACGGCGGTGGCCTCTGCTGGAGCCCGCGCTGGAGCGTGCCGTCCACGGCCCTCTGGCGAGCTGGCTGCGTGGGGCGTGAGCTCACTTTTTGATGGAGCGATTGTACTCCTTGATCCGCTCGGCCGGTGTCTTGCGCGCGCCGAATAAGGTCTCCATCGTTTCTGAAGTAGCCGGAAGTAGCCGGACGCCGGCGGCTTGGTGCTGATTCGAGTTGCAAAAAGCGGGCGCCAGTGAATTTGTTTTCGAGTTTTTTTTTCGGCCTCGGCGCGGCGCGAGCGCCAACTTCGCGCTCGGCACGATGGAGGCTGGCGATAACTTTTCCGTGACCAACTCGCCGGCGGAACCCCAAACTTCGCCAGCGCAAGAGCAGACAGGCGACGCCGAGCCGCAGGCATCGACTGCGGCCGAGCCGCAAACTTCGCCCGCGGCCGCCTCGCCGGCCGTCTCGCAAGATCAGATTTTAAAGGACGACGAACCGCACACGTCGCCCGCGGCCGCTTCGCCGGCCGAGCCCCTAACCTCGCCGGGGCAAGATCAGACGATGGAGGACGACGAGCTGCACACTTCGCCCTCGGCCGCTTCGCCGGCCGAGTCGCATTCGCCGGATCCGCTAGCCTCGCCTAGGGCAGCTCAGCCGCCGCTCTGGGGCTCGCCCTCGACTGCCGACGAGCCACCCTCGCCTGCGGAGGAGCCACCCTCGCCTGCGGAGGAGCCACCCTCGCCTGCGGAGGAGCCACCCTCGCCTGCGGAGGAGCCACCCTCGCCTGCGGAGGAGCCACCCTCGCCTGCCGAGGAGCCGCCTGCCAAGGAGACGGATGGTGAGGAGGAGAAACGGCAGAAGCGCCGCATGCGCTTCGCCTCGGAGTTCGCCGCTGCAGGGGCCCCTGCTGTGAGCAGAGCGGAGCCAAAGAAGGAGCGGCAGCCTGCCGGTCCAAAGGAGCCGCCTCCAGAGCTCGAGGGGTCAGAGCTGGTCGGCCACATGCGAAAGTGTCTCAAATGCGTGAAGCAGTTCGCCGCGCGCGATGTTGGGAGCTTCAAGTTTCACAACTGCGCGAACAATCCTCGGCGCGCCGAGGGCGACACCCGTGGTGCGGAACTGGGCGCCCCGCGCCCTGGGGTCGAAGCCGGAGGCGCGGCGCCCGACAATCTGTTGGGCGTGCTTTGTGCCCCGAACACGCGGCACACCTTTCCGCAGCAGGCACAGAACCGGATGGAGGCGCCGCCGTTGAACTTCTCGGTTCTCCGGAATGTCGACGGCCAGATGTGGCGCGTGTGCGAGCGGTGCGAGAAGGCCTTCTCGCCCGGCGACGTGACCTCGTTCGGATTGCACGTCTGCGGCCGCCCCTCCAAGAAGGAGACGGAGCGCCAGCTGCGCGAGCGGGAGAGGCAGCAGCCGATTATGATGGTCCCACCGGGCGCCAACCGACCGCAGGGGCGCCACGACTTGGACGGCAGGAGGCCGCCTCCCCCAAACGAGGACGTTAGGGGGCCACCGCCCTTTGATGGCAGACGGCCTCCTATGCATGAGAGAGGGCCGGCCCCGCACGATGGCAGGGGGCCGCCTCAGCACGACGGCAGGGGCCCGCCTCAGCACGACGGCAGGCCCGCGCCCCCGCCCCCGCCCGCCTTCCGCGGCGGAGACGGGCGCATGGGTGGCGGTCCTCCGCGGATGGGCGGCAGTCGGTTCGAGTTGGTCGGCAGTCCGGTCGGCAGGATGGGTCCGGGCCCGGGGCGGATGGGCGGCGACGAGCGCATGGGTGGCGATCGCGATCCTCCGCGGATGGGCGGCGGTCGGCGCGACGTGGGCGGCGGCCCCGGCGGCAGGATGGGTCCGGGCCCAAGCGGCGGGCGGATGGAGAGTGGCCCGGGCGGCGGCAGGATGGGCGACGCTCGCTACGGCCCGCCGCCGGTCGAGTACGGGTTCCAGGGCGCGGACAGGGGCGGTCCTGGCTACGGCCGACAGGACCAGACACGGCCGGCGAGAAGGGACTTCGGCGGAGCTGGCGCGCCCTACGGGCAGCGCGATGGCTACGGCCAGTCTTCTCCGCACCACGGCCCCTACACTGCTGACCGCGGAGGAGGGGGCTCCGCCGGCGGTAACGGCGGAGGCTTCGGCGGCCGTGGCGGGTACGACGGCCGCGGTTACGATGGACGTGGCGATGGTCGAGGCGACGGGCGTGGCGAGCCAGACCGGCGGCCGGCGGCTCGGCCGGAGGGGCGCGTGGAGAGGCGGCCACAAGGCAGCCACCCCACCAACGGGCAGGGCGGCTTCGAGCGCGAGGCGTCCGAGCGCGGTCGTGGCCGCTCCCGCCGCGAGCGCTCATCCTCTCGCTCTCGTTCTGGCTCGAGCTCTGGTTCCGGAGGACCCCGCCGCCGCGAGAGCCGCAAGACGCGGAGGAGGCGGGAGGAGGAGGACGACTCGGACTCGGACTCGTGCTCGGACCCCTCCGAGTCTCGGCGGCGCAAGAGGGCGCGGCGGCGCGGGGGGGGGGTAGGGAGTGCAGTGGAGAGTGGCGGCGGCGCGCAGGAGAGGCAGTGGGGCGCGGGGCGGGGGGCGTCGTCGTCGCGCGAGTGAAGTCGAGGTCTTTTGTGGTTGTGAAGGAGGAAGGGATTGCGACCGGAGTGGTGAGCTGTGGGAGAGGAAGTTGGTTGAGGTAAGGGTGGCCAGCGGGCCGCCGGCGAGGGAGGGGGGGCAGTCCCTCAGTCAACGGAAGTAGTCAGCGGATGAGGGGGGTGGGAGTGAGGACTAGCGCGTGGAGGAGACGAGGGCCCAGACGCACGGTGGTTGTAGTCGTGTGATGACGTGCTGTCGTAGTGTGTAGTGTAGGGGTCGTGGTGCGTGTGCGGTGTGCGGTGTTTTTGTATGTATGTGTGCGTGTTTGTGTTTTGCTCCGCCGCCTTGCGGTGCGTCTCGCTTGTCTAATGCTGCAGCTGTACAGCTGCTGGCTGCTGCAGCTGCAGCTACAGGCACAGGCTTAGACAAAATATCTTTCTTGATATTCTATCAATATGAATATAACAGTTTCATTTTTGCTATATATCTGTATCTGTGATACGTATTACTAAGTATGAGTATAAGTATATAAGCATAAGCATAAGCTATGACTATGATAAGGATAAGGGTAAGGGTAAGGGATACGGGATAAGGTTAAGTGAAAGGGAAAAGCAATACTATTCAATACATATATATATATAAACATAAAAAAGAGAAAGAGGAAACACATCGTGAAAGTGGAAGCCCCCGGGCCCCGGGCGCCACGCGCCACACACAACACCAAGAGCCATATCCATAGATAGGACCACACTGGGACTGCGGACTGCTCACTGCTCGTCAGTCAGCAGAGCGAGATAATAACCCAGAGGACAGGAAACATATGCAGAGGCCAGAGGAGCGGAGAGCTCAGAGGCGGCTGCCAGAGTGCCCCAGAGACAGGAGCCATACACCAGGCGCCAGAGAAGCTGGCTCGCCGTGCGTGCTCGCCACATGATATTTGGGCTGGTATGGGCGCACTCTCTTCGGCTACTATTGGGCGGGGTTGGTGTGCGCCGGCCGCGACCACGCGGCGCGAGCCGGTGGTGCGAGTAGCGCCGAGTAAAGTGCGCGGGCGCAGTTGCCAGAGGCGCAGCCGATGCAGCATGCAGGTCGGAGGCTGAAGGAGGCGTAGCGCCTAGGTTACACAGCAACCGCGGTCTCAACCGACGCGCCGCCGCCCTCGGCCGACGCTGGGAAGCTGCGCGGTGACGTCTCACCCCGCAGCGCAAGCGGGGACATGGGGCGGGAGGAGTCGCGGCTCGGTGGCCGGCGCGGCGAGAAGCCCGTGTCCCGCGCCAGCGATGTCGGCGTTCCCTTCCCATTTTTCTCCTGCCGCGCCACAGGCGAGATAGCGTGGCAAGCAGCGCGGACAGCGGCGGCGGCGTCGGGTACCTCGACATCGAACGGGGCGCGGCAGTGCAACGGCGCCGCCTCCGCCCCGCCAGCGTATGAATCTGCAGCCGCTGCGCTCGCAGCGCCCGCCACGCCGTCCAACAACCCCTCCTTGGCGTGTCCAACACCAAAGGCCTCTGGCCCAGCCCTGCCCTCCTCGGCCGCTTCGGCGGCGTGCAGGTCCACGTCGTCGCTCAGCCAGGTGAAGCGCCGCGCCGCCCCGGCCGTCGGCCTACCGGCTGCATTCGGCGCCATGCACGCGAGCACGAGCGCGCTCGCCGCGCGCATGCCGGGCGCGTCCCACGCGGGCGTCCCAAAATCGAGCGCGACACTGCGCGCCGCCTCGACGAGGTCTGCTTCCGAGACGTCGTCTCCCTCCGGCAACTCGAACGGGAGCTCCGCGCGTAAGAGCACGTGCACCGTAACGCCCGCGGACCAGAGGTCGGCGGCGCCGCCGTAGGCCTCGCCACGCACCGACGGGTCGATCCACGAGAGCACCTCCGGCGCCGCGTACTCGGGCGAGCCAGCGAGGCCTTCGCAGAGCTCGCCCGAGCGCAACGTGCAGGCGTAGCCAAAGTCGATGAGCGTGAGCTGCGGCGGGCTGGAAGGCACGTCCTCCCCGGCACGCCAGAAGTGGGAGACGATGAGGTTCTCCGGCTTGATGTCGCGATGCACGATGCCGATCGAGTGCAACGCGTCGAGAGCCTCGAGCAGCTGCGCCACCACCACGCGCACGAAGGGCTCCGGCAGTGCGCCGTACTTCTCCACCAGGCTGAAGAGCTCAAACCCGCTCACCCGGTCGAGGGCGAGGTAGACGCAGTGCGGCGTGCAGATGACCTGCAGGGGGCGGGGAGGCGCGTTGGGTGTGTGTGCACTGCCGCTCTGGGTCGGGGCCCGAGGTGGAATGCGGAGGCACCTCGTGGAGCCGCACGACGCAGTCACGGAGCCGCTCGTGCTCCGAGGCGAGCCGCAGTGCGGAGCACTCGGCCTCGAGCATCTCGAGCGCCTCCTCGTCCTCGCTCAGCAGGTCGAGCTCCATCGCCTTGAGGGCGAACACGCAGCCGTGGGAGTCCGACCCTTTCCGAGTGGCGGAAAAGACCTTGGAGAAGCGGCCCGCGCCGAGGAGCTCGCCAAGATCGTACCGTTCGTCGAGCGAGTCCAGCATCACGTCGATGGCTTCAACCACGCCCACCGGTAGCTCGTTCGTCTCGTCGCACGACACGGAGCCGTCCTCGCTGCCCGTCCAGGGTGCGCGTGTGAACGGCGCGCCGTCCAACACGCCCGCCGGCAGCTCCAGGCTGTCCTGGCTGCCCGTCCAGGGTGCGCGTGTGAACGGCGCGACGTCGATGGCGTCGACCACTGGCACGCTCGGCCCACCGCACTCCGAGCCGTCCTCGCTGCCCGTCCAAGGTGCGCGTGTGAACGGCGCGCCGTCGATGGCCTCCACCGGCAGCTCGTCCTGGCTGCCCGTCCAGGGTGCGCGTGTGAACGGCGCCCCGTCGATGGCGTCGACCACCGGCACGCTCGGCCCGCCGCACTCCGAGCCGTCCTCGCTGCCCGTCCAGGGTGCACGTGTGAACGGCGCGCCGTCGATGGCTTCCAACACGCCCACCGGAAGCTCCAAGCTGTCCTGGCTGCCCGTCCAGGGTGCGCGTGTGAACGGCGCGCCGTCGATGGCGTCGACCACCGGCTCGCTCAGCCCGCCGCACTCCGAGCCGTCCTCACTGCCCGTCCAGGGAGCGCGTGTGAACGGCGCGCCGTCGATGGCTTCCAACACGCCCACCGGCAGCTCCAAGCTGTCCTGGCTGCCCGTCCAGGGTGCGCGTGTGAACGGCGCGCCGTCGATGGCTTCCACCACGCCCACTGGCAGCTCCAAGCTGTCCGCGCTGCCCGTCCAGGGTGCGCGTGTGGGCTCGCCGACGGCGCCAACGCTCATCTTAGATGCAAAACAACTTCCTCTTTCTGAAATGCTCCCAAAATAGAACAGTGTGAATTTCGTAAATAGAATCGAATACCGTTTGGGGAAAAAGGCTCGCACGAGGTCAGCGCGCCATCGTTTTTCGCAACGCAGAGCTGCAGGCCGCGGCAGGACGCAGGCTGACCGCGTCCACTCCCCCCCTCCGCAGGCTCTCGCACCTTCGTAAGCAGCAGCCATGTCGAAGCGCGGTGCGTGCCAGCCCGCCTGCCTAGGACGCTGGGGAACTGCGTCGGCGCCAGACGCTGAGCGGGCTCTGGTTTCCCCTGCGTAGGCCGTGCTGGTTCCATGGGCAACAAGTTCCGCACGACCCTGGGTCTGTGCACGGGCTCGGTGATGAACTGCGCTGACAACACCGGCGCGAAAAACTTGTACATCATCTCGGTCAAGGGAATCAAGGGTCGTCTTAACAAGATGCCCGGCGCTACCTGCGGCAACATGGTGATGGCCACTGTCAAGAAAGGCAAGCCCGAGCTTCGTAAGAAGGGTGCGTCACGCCCCTGCACAGCTGCGGCGGCGGTGGGCTCGGCGGCCGCCAAGGCCGATACCCCGACTGTTGCCTCCACTGCCTGTGGGCGCCGACGCCGCTTGCCCGCTGAGCGCTCCCCGCCCCGCGTTCCCTCGCAGTTATGCCGGCGGTCGTGGTGCGTCAGCGTCGCACGTGGAGGCGGGTGGACGGCGGCGGCTTCATCTACTTTGAGGATAACGCGGGCGTAATTGTGAACGTCAAGGGTGATCTCAAGGGCTCGGCCATCTCGGGACCGGTTGCCAAGGAGTGCGCCGACCTGTGGCCGCGCATTGCGAGCGCCGCGGGCACCGTCCTGTAAGCGTCTAGTCTGTGGCGCGGCTGCAGGCGGTGGGCGGCTTGCGCTTTGCGGGGTGGGCGGTGCGGGTGCCCGTGAGCAGGCAGGGTTGCTCGCTGGGGCACGGCGGCCCGTTGATGGAGGAGGAGGAGAGGGAGTTTTTAGGCAGGGTGTGCGGCATTAAGGAGGCCGAGAAGAGGTTGGATCTCGATATATGTAGATCCCTGAGGACATACACTCACGCTGGTGATCTTTTGGATATGACATAGATGTAGATGCATCTGCAGCTAGCACTAGCACTAGCAGAAGTATAGTAGATAGTAGAGATGTTTTTATGATTTGTGATTTGTGATTTGTCACGTGAGAGAAAATATAAATATATAGGTTTAGCCTAATAGGTATAGGTAATTTATAAATAATTTAATTTGTAATTTATATTGGTATTGGTATTGGTAATATATTCATTATTATGCACAAACACAACTTAAAAAACCGTTTACCCACACAAAAATAAAATCAACGTAAACCGTTTAATAATTCATAAACCCTCCTTCGGGGGCGAGCTTGAGCTTGGGTGGCCCAACTATGGGCCAAATCGGTTTGGGCGGTCCGTCTACGGACCCTACCCCTTTCTTTGGTGCAGCAGGGGTGTCTCCGTTTCGGTGTGAGCCGCTGCGGGCCGGCTGCTGCTGTGGTGGGGAGGGGGTGTTAAGTGTGTTTCGTAGTAGGTAGTAGGGGTAAACTTATCATCATCATCATCATCATCATCATCAACATATACACATATACACAACACATGCACATACATTTACACGCACACAAATCTGCCCTCATGTCATGCCTCATACAAATACATCAATAGCATCAAATGAACATCAATACAAATACACCTATAAACCTAAACCCACACAATCACACACAATCACACACACACACACCTCGACCTCGAACACACACACGCACGCAACGCAACAACACGCCACACATGACACACGAGCACACGAACTCAACCCTCGATCACCCACCCTCCCTCCGCCCAAATCCCTTTACACTCACCATACCCACCTGCCACGCCACACATAGGGTGCCATAACACCGCTAAACCACCCAGCGCCCGGAGGTAAGATCGCACCGCTGGTGCGCGTGCGTGAGGCGGTGCAAGGTACACCGTAAACGTGACACCAACCTGTGACGCTCCTTTGTGCGTCCCCGACGATATTCCCCGCGCAGCACCTCACATCTCGCGCTATCCGCCCTCTCTCAAGCGCGCTGGTGGGGCGCACCGGCCTGCTGTCCGTTGCGGAACTGCTTGAGCGTCTCCCGGAGGTCGGGCGGCTTGGCGCCGCCGCCCCTGTGCTTTTGCGGAACCTTCTTCGCAATCGGCGCTCCGTTCTGAACGGACGCCGCGCGGCGCGGCTGCGGAACAACCGAGAGGCCGGCCGGAGGCACGCCCGCGATGGTCGCGGTTGGGAGCGCGAGGAACCCGGGCATCGCATGCTGCTTCACCACGTGCGCCATGGCAGGAGGTGCAGGGACCGGCAGTGCATGCTGCGCGATAAGCGCCTCCAACGGCTGGGGCGGCCCCCTAATCAAGTCGTGGGCCGTGGCGAGCTCACGGCGCATAAGATGCAGCTGATGCGCCAACTGCTCTCTCTGGGCGAGCAGCTCGTCGTTGGCGTCGCGAAGGGCCACCGTCTCCTCCATGTTTGCGCGGCGCACAGCCTTGAGCTCGACGGCGTGTGCGCGCTGCGTCGTCTCGAGCTGCTGCTTGACGAGACCCATGCACGCCTTGATGCAGTGGAGCTCCCGCGTCGCCGCCTCAATCTCCTCATTCGCCGCTTTCTGCTTCGTGCCGAGAGCCGTCTCGCGAGACCGCGAAAGCTCAATCTCCTTCAGTAGGCTGTGAACCCGCTGGTCCGACGCCGTCTTGCCGGCGACGAGCCGCTGGAGCTGCTGCTTGAGATGGCCGTCAATGGGCGGCGGTGGCGGCGGTGGCGGCGGCGGCACCATCATCGGCTGCGATCGAGCTTGACGGGGCGCCTCGAAGAGCCTCTGCGACGATGGTGCGCCGACGGCAGGAGAGTCTGATCGAGAGGGTTTGAACTCCGGTGCCGCAACGTTGAGCTTGGGCGACGCCGGCCGCGAGCGCGACGGCTCGAAGGCCGGTGCGTCGATGTTTAGCGAGGCGTCGGGCGGCTTCGTCTCTGGAGGCCGCTTGTGCTCGAGCACGACTGTGGAGAAGCAACCTTTGGGAAGCGGCATTGGGCTGAGCGGTGTGTGGCGACCTACGGCCTCGGCGTGCGGCGTGAGGTCGGGGGCCGGGATGAGCGAGCGAGGAGTGCACGGCTCCAAGGCGCAGACCTCGAAGCATTTCAGGCGTCGGCCCGTCATGGATCGCCGAAAAAAATCGTAGTGCTTTTTGAATGGTCAAACCAGAAATAGCTCAATTATGAAAACCTTCTGTGAATCGTTCCATGTGAATTCTTGGAACTTCCCGCCATCATTTTTTAAGGCGGCATGCGCGTTTCTTCGGTGTGCCTGGCAACCGCGCTGAGTGCATGGCACCCACGCACCGCCCTGGTCACGATGGCTGCAGACACTGTGACCGTCTGCCAGGGTGGGTCCTGCGCGACGCACGGCGGGGTGACGCTCTACGCCGCCACCTGCGTGCTCGCCGCTGGCTGCGATCGCGACGCAATCGACGTCAAGCTGAGCAACTGCTGCGGTGAGTGCCCTGACGGGGTAATCATTCGGCTGAGCGTCCATATTCCGAGCTACGTGGCTCAGGCCGCGACTGCAGACGGCGCAGCTGATGCGGCGGAGCAGGCCATCACAGCCACGGGTGCAACGGTGCTGCCGGCTATGCGCACGGTTTTCCACCTTGGGCTGGAGGCGGACCGGGTGTTTGCGGGCGGCTCCCAAGCTGACGCCATCGAAGCGGCTACCGCCGCGCTTGCGGCGGTTCCAGCGGCGCTTCTCGATCCTTGGCAGACGCCGCTCGAGCCTGAGGCTCTGTCTTGGGAAGGTACCAAGTGGGAGGAGTCGATCTTTGGCTCGCCGCTCGAGCTGAGCGAGTCGACGGCCAACTTCGAGTTCGGCACCGTGGGCAAGCATCTCACCCTCGTGGGCTGCGAACCCGACGGTCCAGCGCGCGCGCTCAGCGGGGAGTGGGAGGGCGGCGGTGGGGCGGGGACGTTCGCCCTCACGATGAGCGAGGACGGGCGCTTCTTCCACGGCACTCTCAGCTCCGACGCAGACGGCGAGCGGGCGTGGGAAGGGATGCGGCTGGGCGTGGGGACGGGCATGCGCCGTCGGCGGCGTGGGGCGGCGCCCCCGCCCAAGGCGGCGTGGCTGCACGATCTTCTCCTGCGCAGAGCCAGACTGCACCTCGCGGTGGGAGCTCCCGACCTCGCGTTCGACGACGCGCGGCGGGCCGTCGTGCTCTGCTGTCGCACCACCAGCGGATACGCGCTGCTTGCGCAAGTTGCCGAGGCGTGCGGCGACGCCGAGGCAGCCGAGGTGGCGCGCCGCGAGAAGCGCTGGCTCGACTCCTTCGCCTGAGTTGGGAGGGAGGGGCGCGCAGGGGGGGGAGGCGGTGTGCGCGGTTAACCCTACTACACTGCCTGTACGAGTGGACGCTAGCTGGCGTTGGCGCTGCGCTAGGGCTAGGGGCCCCGCCTAGCTGCTAGCTGGGCGCCGCTAGCCGCTAGGCTAGCTGGCTGGGCAGCTGCGACAAGCGCGCCGCGCGCCGCGCGGTGGAGGAGAGACTAACTCAGAGAGAGAGAGAGAGAGAGAGAGAGAGAGAGAGTAAGTAGTAAGTAATAAAGTAAGCTGAATAAGTAAGGTAATACGTATTGATTGATTGATGAGGTGTGCGTACGTACAATAACGTGTGTATTATAGAGCAGTCCTGTGCTTACTTAGTTAGTAGTTAATGTTAGTCTAACTGTTAGTGTTAGTGTTAGTGTGCGTGTGTCCAAGATAGATGTACCTACTACCGTATTTGCCTGCAGTAGTTAGTACCCCCTGCGGTATCCCAGAGGATGCCCGCCGACATTCCTAAGTACGCTCTTCGGCCACATTCCTTCGAACGACTTGCACATCCCGTTCAACACATTGCGGGCGCCCGCCGGGCGCCCGCCCTTTTGTATGTTGTGTTTCCTGTGCCGAGATTCATTGCGAGGACAGTCCTTGATGAATCTCGATTGGTGTTTCGTCGTTGTTTGGCCTCAGAGGCAAACATTCGTAAGAATTCTCTTACAACTCCAGAATCGGAGTCTGCTTCGAGCAGACGTCCGACGGCGTGTGTGCGGGTACAGTATATAATGGTACGATCACAATGCTGTTCATATATATATATAATATTATATATGTGATCAAAGAGAATTTATTACAACATAGCGCAGTAGCACGCGTACTCGTACTCTGCTAGCACGTAGCACGTACATAATAGCACGCACACAAACCACAAGCCACAAGCCACAAGCACCCACACGCGCACCAACCACCAACCACAACCACCACAACCATCACCATCACGACCACGACCACATAATAATTAACCAATAATAGCACCAATACTTGCTTAATACTTATTATATAATATACTTATAGATTATATACATATTATTGTTATATATATACGTGTACTCTTATACGTATACAGTACACGGTACATTATATCAACATCAGTATCAGTATTTCAGCTATATATTTAAAATTATTTATTATAATAACAACGACTTGTTTTACTTGGTTATCTTGGATGTTCTGTATTACATCTGTATAGTATATAGCCTATATGTAGCATATCATCGGGGGATGCTACATGCTACACTATATGCTACACTATATGCTACAAAACCTAGGGCGAATCTGAATCTGGTATTTAAACACATCATTATCATTTTCAGCCTTTGGTTCGGCCGAGGCCGGGGCGAGAGGACCAACCAGCAGCAGCAGTACCCAGTAAACTATCATCTCCCACGACCGACAGCAGCCAGAAGCCAGAGCACAGGAGCATACATACTGTACGTACCCAGCAAACACGCCAGAGTCACACTCACACACCACCCTACCACCCTCCCTACTAAGCTCCAGGCCTCGCGCTGGGCTTTGCCGCCTCAGCCGTACAGCAATTCGTACAGCCGCCTCTTCTGGCCTCTTCGGGACCGTTTTGTTTTAGATCGCACTTTTTGGGGAAACTAGGCTGAACCCAAAATCGAGTGGCCACAGCTCTATTTAAAAAATCGAAAAACTCTCCGCTAAAACCGGTGAGTTTTCGTGTTTTGAAGAAATAGGGGTTGCTATTAATTTTTTTTTTTCGACTAGATTCCCTGTGAAAAAAGGCGCAAAAAGGAGGCAAGAATTTTTTGGGGGGAGACAGCTGTTGGGAGCTGTTGGGAACGCGCTAACTCATGACTCATGACCACGTGCTCCTTTTGGGTTCCCGTACGTCAGCGGTCGTCAGCGGACAAAATGGTCAGGCGGACGAGGCCGTCACTCTGAGCCATCCGGCGACCTCGTGAGGTGTCGGGAACCTAAGAAACCATCCATTCGGCCCCTTTTTCCAGTGGTAGCCGCTGTGGCCGCGACCTTGGCTGGGTTAGTAACTAATAGTAACCGGGTTACAAAAAAAGTGCGCATTTAGGGCTAAATAAATAAAGTAGTCAGTAGTCAGTAGTCTACAGTAAAGTAATGTTAATGTAAATATATATATATATAGGAAACTGTGTGGGTGTGCTATACTGTATAGCACTGTAGCATCTGAGGGAGGCTACATAGCATTGTAGCATGCTATGTAGCATGCTACAGAACATCCAAGCTTGTTATGCTGCATGCTGCATGCCGCATTCATGCCGGCCACAAAGCGAAAACAAGTCCAACACACAAACACACGCGATCGACAAGAACGACACCACAAAGGGAAACACGGCCGGGTCACACACATCAACACACGACAAGAACAACACCGCAAAGTTTTCTTGCAAGCTGGTTTTTATCGTGGAACAGTCAGTCGTACTCTTCACACCCCTTACTACGGTATTAACTGTATACACACTTAGCCAATACGCACACGCAAACGGGATGTGAAGTGTGAATGAAGGACAAAAGGGAAATTACTGTGAAACGATTTTTGCCATGGCCGAAGTCGACTATGCTGTCGCGTATCTTGAGAAGCACGGCGTGGAGGAGGCGGTGGCCACCGCCATTGCCGCCGTGGTCAAGTCGCGCACGCCGCAGCCCCTCCTTGGAGTTGCCGCGGAGATCCAGGCGCTGGCGTTGAAGAGAATGACTGCGCCACCTCAGTCCACTGCGGTCAGCGCGTCGGGCCGCCGCCGTTATGTGGGCGGTAATTTCAAGTGCAAAGGTGACGTGGCCAGCCTGGCCCGTCTCGCGGCCGACATGAACGCGGCCATGGACCAGTTTCCGGCCGACACGGATTTAGTGCTGTGCCCGAGCTTCTTGCACATTGACCGGCTGCGCTCCCAGCTGGCAGCCCGCATTGAGGTCGGGGCCCAGAACGCGTGGGACGCTGTCGAGATTGGCGAGTTCACCGGCTGCGTCACCGCCGCTATGCTGGCCGACATTGGTGTGAAGTGGCTGGTCCTCGGCCACAGCGACCGTCGCAACACGCTGCTGGAGACGCCCGAGATGATCGCGACCAAGGCCGCCGCCGCTCTCAAGGCTGGGCTCTCCGTCAACCTCACTGTGGGCGAGACCAAGCAGCAGCGCGACTCCGGCGAGTATATGGCTGCGCTCTACGCACAGCTCGCGCCCGTCGCCGCCGCCATCGGCAAGGACGGCTGGGAGCGCGTCGTGCTCGCCTACGAGCCTGTGTGGGCCATCGGCGAGGGCGCGCTTCCGTGCTCGCCCGACCAGGCGCAGGAGGTGCACTCCGCCGTCCGCGCCTGGCTCAAGAAGGAGGTGTCGACGGAGGTGGCCAAGGCGACGCGCATCGTCTACACCGGCAGCGTCAGCGCCGACAACGCCAAGGACTATGCCGCCTGCCCCGATATTAACGGCTTCGTCTGCGGACGTGCGTCGCTCGTGGCCAAGGACTTCGTCACCGTTTGCCGTGCTCACCTCTAGATCAGAGCGGGTTTCAGCTGCTCGGCTTCTTGCTTCGGATCGGCGCAAGCAACGGGGGTTAACGCGCTACCCCACATCTGGCATGATGATTTGTGCGGGGAGCTCCTGAAACTTTGTTTCAAACGCCCTATGTGCACGTGCCTTTTGGACCCCGGCCCCAGGATCCCCGGCCCTCCTCAGGGGGTGAGCCTGGATGGTCCGGGCCATACCGGTTTGGGGCGGGACGTCTACGGGCCATATTCCCCCGCCTTGTTATCGTAGTAGTAGGTTCCAGTTCCGGTATCCGGTGTGAGCCGCTGCGTGTTGCGGGTTGAGGGTTGCTGTGGTCTATGGCTATGGTGTTGCGTTTCGTAACACGTCATAGGGCAGGACAAACTTATGATCACCACCTCACGGCTCACGGCTATGGCCCTCTGCTACCTTGCCACAGTTCAGTTATAATTATAATTATATATATATATATATATATATA
>Ga0335398_10006221_pt1 | contig 15253 bp, 21 predicted proteins | sample BON03_FD_205742 | JGI IMG/M metagenome (GOLD analysis project Ga0335398, IMG submission 205742) | Freshwater microbial communities from Lake Bonney liftoff mats and glacier meltwater in Antarctica - BON-03 (spades assembly) (version 2) | ecosystem: Environmental > Aquatic > Freshwater > Ice >... | reverse complement strand
CTTATTTAATGAAATCTCCCTTTCCCCCCCCCCCCCATGTGTGTGTTTGTGCGTAAACGTGTGTTTGTGCGCGAACGTTCAGTACACAACTTCGGGTGTCAAGCCAACGAGTCAGCCCATATTTGCTGAAAAACACAGAAACGCTCGGCCTTGCGTCGTCGGCACATGAATCGTTCTCAAGCCAACAAGTCAGTCCATATTTGCTCAAAAACACAGAAATGATCAGCCTTGCGCCGTCGGCACATGAATCGTTATCTTGTATGCAGACAGGAACGACCTGTCAGGTCTGGTCCTGAAGTGTACTTTCTGCAAGAATCAAAATGAATTGCTACTGGAGATAACAGAAATTGATTTGGTGCATACCCCGAATCTTTCATCGTTGAAGATCGGACCTCATACCCAAAAAACAAACACAATCTAGGACATATGCTGTTAATAAGAATTCATCCCCGGTGATCTAAGACGGTTCCATTTTAAGGCACTGTCTCTGACTCGTTTCTGGGAGCATACTGCCAGGCTCTACCTCAAGGCGCGGAGTCTCCGTGACAGAGGAAATCGAACCTTTTCCCCTTTTTTTACCGTCACAGAACAACCATGAAGATTTGAAAAACGTGACATTAGTGGCGAGTGAGAAACTCTTTTGGCGATTTTTTGTCTTATCGTGCTCTCTGGAAAAAGAGAGTCTGCACTCCAAAAAGAAATCTCGTCAAGTGCGATTGGATTGCGTGGCGGTTTTGGGCGTGATTTATTTGATGTGAAGTGAAATAGCAAGTTTTCAGACACATGACAGTATGCAATACGAATAAGTAAAATACAATAAATGTGTCCGTCTTCCAGACTCTGGGGGAGGGTCTTGGATTGTGATTCCCAGTTTACCATCCTGAGTCCACCATCGTCCGACGGGCCCCAGCTTTGACGCTTTAAAAGCGTGTGTTCCTCTATCTATCTCCTCACACGTGCAAATTGTGCCCAATGTTCTCACTCGTTCCCTCTGTAGTTGGCCTCGTACCTCCTTGCATCTGCTGGAAGAAGGACACAATCACCGGATTGTGCGCTTCGCATATCTGTTTCAAATGATCGGCGAAGAGTTTGTCTTTCTGTCCTTTCTGTACATCAAGCCTTTTGAGCTTGGTGTAGAAGTCGCTCTCATCCACCGATCCGTGGTTACCCACCACAACGTTAATCTGCTCAAATTCCAACTCCGGAGCAGCAGCTTTGAGCGCACCGATGATGCTTTTGTGCTGCTCATTTGCTTCTGCGTCTTTCACCTCTATGAGCCCCTCGTCCCTATCTGTCGACCGTTTAAATTGTAAAATATATACGATCTTCAGAGCTTCATTTGTTGCGACCCCATCCTGTCATCTGCCCCAGAAACGATTTACGAAGAAAGACCCTGGATCGAGGTTGTACCGTGTCTCTTAACTTTTTTTGACAGGTATTGTCTCCTCTATATCCTGTGCCAGTGCCTTCTCCGCCAGCTCTTCCTTGCTGCAGATTCTTAGAAACTCTTCTTGTCGCCACAGCGTGCTCATGTAACTTTCTTTGTCAAGCGTGACAAACTTGAGCTTACTTTTTGGCTTTTGTGCAGCGTGCATGCTGTCATACAGGTGCCTCCAGATGGAGTGGTGGGAAGCCATAACTGTTGTTGCCATTCCTTTGCAGCTTGCACTGTTGATGTGACCGTGTGTTTCATCCGCTAGACTATTGGTGCTCTCACCTCGGGCCTCTCGCGCTATTGAGCACAGCCGACACCCTGCTGATTGCATCTTGCTTATTTTGGTCAGAAATCTGGCTGTTGGCGTATATCCTGCAATTGCTATCCCCAATCGTCTCCTTCACTGCCATGGGATTTTTTTTGTCAATCAGATACTTCCCCAGCATAAACCTTCCTGCATCCTGTCCAAGTCAGCATGAAGTCTGCTACCCATGTACCGTAGAAAGGCTGGTGGATGCCTCCCCTTTTTTTGTTCTCCTTGATACACGTCTTTTTGAAATCCTCCTCATCCATCCATGTACCATGCTGTAGAGCCGTTACCATTCTCGGATCATAGCTTACACACACTTGACTCATCGTCTTTGTTTGCTGATCTGTTCCCAAGCTCCTGTCACACGATCCCAGTGCTTGTGCACCTCCTCTTCTGCTGATCTTTGTCTAATCGCCTTCCGCACCCCTCTGTTCCACGTCGACTTTCGATCTTCATAGCTCACTGTACCTCCCTTCTGGCGAGGCTCTTGCTATGTGAAAACTGCTCAATTTGTCCTGTCGTGCCATTCCGTGGGAACATCTTTCAAGTTGCCTGAAATAGCCTTGTCTACTTGGATGTCGGCTTCTTCATTTGCAGGTTCTCCTCGATGTGCATTCACCTTGACCAGAAACGTCGCTGCTCCTGCTGTTGTTCTTTGCTTCTAATAAAATGTCTGCGTCCGGCGCTCCTAATAACGTCGCTTTTCCGTCTTCACCTACCCGTCTATTTACAGCTTTCAGCAGGGCTTGGTTGTTGCACAAATACAGCATGGGTTTTATTACAGGGGTGCCGCATAATGCCAAGACAAAGGCCGCTAGTTCCGGATGGTTCGAGCTGGATCCTTCCTCTTCGCTCCCCACCTTCCTCTGCTGCCTTTTCCTTTGTTTCCACAGGTTCACATACCCCGCTCCCATTTTCCCCCCCTTTTGTTTAGATCCATCACCCGCTGTGGCTGTGCCTCGGAAACCGTAACCTCTTAATCTGCTGATCTCTGTGCCCATCCAGTATTTCCGCTCGATACCTGTCAGTCGTACTTGACATTCATCCTTTCCGCCCGACGCCCTCGCTGCTGTCAACAAAGTCTGAATTTGTTTCGTTCCGACAATGAGATCTTTGTGAACCCAGCATGAAGCGTGATCCTTGCTCACTGTCATTTTGATGTTGCCTTGCTTCCACCACGACCTGTATCGTACGCTGTGCCCGCGAAGTGCCTTCTTTTGGCTCCCGTTCTTTTTGTTCTTTTCCTCTTTCGATTTTGTTTCATCATACTTGAAGAAACAAAAAATTCCCGCTGAGCTCATATGAGCGGATTTCCTCCGCCCCTATTTCTGACTTGCACCACACGACCCAGTCGTGCATCGTGCTCCCCTTTTCCAGCCAACTTTCCTTTTCTTGTTCTGATAGACTCTCCCATGCATCAACAAATTACACGAGTATTTATATGTCGCTTAACAAAACATCATATGTCGTATAAGGCCTTTTACGACATATATATGTTTTATAACACTATGTGTCGTTGTGATGTTGTTTAAGGCTTATCTAATACATTTATGTTTCTCATCCGACATATGTATGTTTCTTAAAGAACATATTTTTTAAACGACATATTCTGTTCAACAACATATAATACTAAACAACATATTTTCTTCAACAACATATATATGTTTTTAAACAACATATATATGTCATCTAATATTATCGGACATATATATGTCACGTATCCTTTAACAACGTATATGTGATCCGTGTGTGACACATTCTTGCATCTTCCCGCATCCATCACGCCTTTCTTGGCGCTCTCAGCGGACCAATCAGTAGTTCAATGGGCGTGCCAATTTGTTGTTTCTTCAAAAAAAATTAACTGTACTACCTCGACTCCGTTCTTCCAGTGAGATGATGTTGCTACCTCCTGTGTACACGTGCCTCAATGGTGTTGCTCTTGCGCAACACTCAGAGGCGACTCTGACGCCTAGGGTGATACATAGTGTTTGAGTGTGTGTGTGTACGTGGTGAATGTGATCACTACTCCTCTCGCAAAACAATTGCACTCCGCACTCCCTCGACTCGGGTCTCAGTAATCCTGGTCGAATTTGAATCGACGCACACCGAAGCAGGGCTTGTCGGCATGGGCAGCCTTGTAGCTTGATTTGAAGCGTGTGTACGCATCGCAGGAGACTTCCCACAGTAGTGGCCTCAGAGCGATTTGTCTCAGTTTGAGCCACTGGTCGGAACTCGCGCCTTTTTGTTTTGCAAGAGTATCCTCTCGTGTCTGCCAAGCGAATGCGTCACGCCCTGCCTGCCTGACCTCCTTGAGTTTCGCCGTGCACGATGCGTTCCATGGTTCGCAGACCTCCTCGCATTTATTCTGATTGCCATCAGCGTCAATAGTGAATTTCAACATTTTCTCAGTTCAGCCTTTCTTCTTGGCAAAGTCCCATTCTGATGCTTCCCACACCATTTCAAAAAAGACCGCCCGATCCTGTCACACAAAACAAGTTCAGAACAGTAATGATACAACGGTACATGTACAAACATCCCAAGTGGACGGACCATATTACGCAACTTTTTGTTGGTGGATTATATATTGTTTATATATTGTTGGATTATATATTGTTGAGCAAGGCGTGCCAAGCTATAATGTTTTACGACAACTTTATTTCTGAAAGGTCACGGCCTTTGAGATCAAACCGTTATCAGCTGGATGAATCCTCCTCCTCAAGAGGCATAGAGAAAACTTCCGCCGGATTCCATCATCCCCGCTGCCTTGCAGTGAGGGGGATTCAGAACCACGTACGCGTATGAAATATGTGCAAGTAACATAACCGTTATGGCGAAATAGGGCATGTCAATCAGACAACCAAAATAGCACATATATATATAATAGGCACTGTGATAAGCGCTTACAGATGGCAGTAACAAACATCTCATGTAAAATTTAAGCTCACTCAACCATGATAGTGCACGATGGAGCTGGAAAGCCACTCGAGGCAAACCCTTGGTGAAGATGTCCGCCGGCTTATACTCACCTGCGATCTTATAGAGTTTCACCTTAGGCTTGTCCCCCGCAGCAAACTTCTTGACTCGATGGACGCGAGTGTCGATATGCTTGGCGTGCGCATACATGCCACTTCCTTTGATGAGAAAGATACATACATTCTTATCTTGCGCTATGAGGTTAGGCGCCGTCTGCTGATATCTTAGAAGCTCCATTATGCGCCTTAGATACACGCAATCGAGCGCGCATTGTGACACGCTCTCCGTGCTACTAATGGCGGTGACTGGCTGACGCTTTGATGACCATGCTATCATTGCTCCAGCGAGCATGATAGCCCATCCGCCGACACTCCTGCGATCATCGGCTCCAGCGTGATCTGCATCCGCGCTGGCTGAGAGCTGATTAGGACCTGTCTCCACCCAACTGACAGCAGACTAGAATCCATAGCGCCTCGCTTGTAGGTGATACCTAGAGATCGGGTGCCAGCCAGATAGTGCAGGTTCTTCTTGGCCGCAATTATGTGTGTGGGCCCTGGATTCGACATGAACCTGGCGCATTGATTAACTGCAAAGCTGCCGACCCCGCGAGTGAAGCAGGTCAGATACATGCACGCTCGAATGAGCTGCTGATAATTCTGCACCACCTCAGCATCTCTCTTGTCCAGCGGCGGGCTGTTCGAATCAGCCAAGTGCAGATTTGTCCCGCATGGAGTGTCGACAGGCGTGCAATCACTCATCTGGAATCATTTGATCACGTCATTGCAATACTGCTCCTGACTGAGCCGCACTATGCCTTTTTTACGATCTTGCTCGACCTTGCCGCCCAGAAACCACTTGAGCTCCCTGCTGTCGCTGAGATCAAAATCCTTGCTCATAGCAGCAATGAATTCCTTGTACATGGCTTCGTCACTACAAGCCAACAGTCCATCATCCACATAAATACTCAGGAGAATCTTGGATTGAGTCCCATCGTTTTTGTTGACGTTTTTGACAAACGAGACTCCATCGTTGTCTACGTTAACAAAGCCGTAGTCGAGCATCCATTTAACAACAACACATCTGATTCCAGCCATAAGCAGCTTGCTTCAGGCCATAGATGAGGCGTCGGCACTGCAGCACCTTGGCTTTAGGCAGCCTGTATTTGCCAGGCAAATTGATATAGACTCTTTCCTTACACTCACCTAGAAGGAAGGCTCCTTTCACATCGAATTGATACAGTGTCAGTCCTTCTTGAGCTGCTATGGCACAAATTGATCGTATGCAGCTAAACTTTGACGTGGGCGCAAATTTGTCACCATGGGATCCTACCTCTTGCTGCTTGCCGTCGGCGTTGTAGCGTGCGCGATACTCCAGGACATTTCCGTCGCCATCCTTCTTGATCTTGAAAGACATGCAGCAGTTAATGCTCTTATGGCCAGGAGGAATGTCATTCTAATCCACAATTGAGAACGCGCCCATATCAAACAGCTTTTTGATCTCCTTGTCGCAGGCCTCTGCCCGAAGGTGCTCGTCGGGTCTGCCCTTGATATCATAGTAACTGCGAGGAACGGGACGCAATCCTGCAAACTGCTGGCCGTGCTCGTCACAGGTCATGGCTGTCCAAATTATGCCTATCAGAGCAGCGCCCAACGTGTTGGAGCTTTACTGCATTCTTATCTTGCCACCAGGCATTCTGGTCGCAGTGCTCCTCACAGCTGAGCAAAGATGATCAGTGGCAAGCCCAAGTAGGCCCTTGTTTTCACCTCCAACTATCTCACCAAGTGTCTTGTGACATCTGTGCTGCTGCTCCAGAGCATTGTGAACATGCCAAGCGCTAAGTTCTGCTTCATACTACTTAGTAAGTGCTCGCTCCTCCAGTTACACCTACATACCTGGGCTTGGACTCAAGGAGCACGCATTTGAACGTGTGGTTCCGTTTTGCCCTCTTGTTCTCGCGATGTTCCATGCACTATGTGGTCCTAGACACGTTGTCCTTAGGCCAGTAGCTCTCAGGAAGAACAATGTTAGCTTCCGAGCCGATGAAATACTCTGCCAAAGTGATGTTGTCTACCTGCTTGACTGTCTTGTTTCCCGCGTCTCTCCATGACGGTGCCAGAGTCCCGTGAGGAGCTGGCGGACCATTTACAAAGACGGTGTCCTGCGCCTTGTAGCTGGGAAGAAATCTTTCAGGGGCGCCGTCACTTCTCCCCACTGGTCCAGTAGTGATGGAAGGTGGCTCCCCGCTGATGCTGTATTCGTTGTCCCCGCTGCGCATGGCCTCAAGATCCAACGGACAATGCTCCTCGATGGCAGCAGGCAGCTGTAAAAGATCGTGGATGTCCCATGCAGCGCTACATGGAACGGCAGTGCTTTGTAGTCGCGCCACGATGCTGGCTGCTGTCGCATTCGGCATATCGTGGTAGTGAGACAGCTGTTCCAGCTGAATAGAGGGGGTGTAATCCTGACCATACACTCTCTGATTGGTTGTGCGAAAAGGAAAGTATGTCTCGTCAAAACGGGCGTCAACAGTGGCACATACCCGAGGGGTACGGCTGCACCCCAAAACTCTGGCGGCATCTGTGACTGCAGGAGCATCACACGAATTTTGCGGCCAATTGAGTCGACTAGCTTCTCAGCGCGTCCATTCTGAAACTACTGATGCTTGTTGGAATGCAGCTGTTCGTGCACGTTGTGCTTCTTGAGCACCTCACGCAGTTGCTGCGTGTGGTATTCAGATGCGTTGTCAGATTTGACGATGGTAGGCTTGTGGCAATCTGGTGTCTGTGAAAGCACACGATCGAAAATTTCTGGAATCTCATCTTTTGTTGCATGCACGACGGCTGTGGCATATCGGCCATTTTCAATGAACACTGAGCAGTATCTGCTGCCTCCTATGGTGGTGATCTTGCTCATGTCGAATGGATCGAAGCTCATGTCTCGAACTGTGGCGGTCTGACCAGTCGATGCGGGAGGTGCAGGATGTCGAGTGATATTAGCATGCACACAAATGTTTCATTGGCGTTTGGTGCACTTGGGCTGTGGATTAACATCTCGAGCACCAGATTTGCTCAGAACCTGCATTTTGGCATAACTTACACAGTGATTCATTCGTAAATGCATAAGCTCTTCTTCAGTCATGTCAGATACCCCAAACGCAGCTAGTGCCGAGAGAGAGAGATAATGTTGCTTATTGGAAAACCAATGGGAAGATCAATAATGATTTCCAATAGTGCCGTTCCGCTGACGGGGTAGTGCATACACACCACACGTTTTGATAAGGTCGAATGCCCTTGCTGGGCCTGTGAGTTGGTTGCTAGCAGTCATCAGATAGTACAGGTGTTGGCCTTATGAATCACTGATTGCGCTGAGCACAAGCTTATCTTGCGGTGGAACCCTCATGATTGCTTCCACTGTGACTGAGCTTCCGAAGACAGGGATTACCCTGCCCATTTGTCGAGCGACCACGCCAATCTGTACGACTCGGCAATTGTGGATGAGCAGGTGCAGGAGGCCATGGTGGAAGGCACCTGCTGGTGAGACATGCAGAATGTGCAACATAACATGTGACACCCTCCCTGATCAAGTGCTGTGCATCTGCGCGTGCCATGCTGTGTATCTAATTTCAAAAGTCCTGACCCTCTCAGTTGTACTGGGGGCAGTGGCGACACGTTGGAGGATGCCTACACCGCCCAGAACCCCACACCTAAGCTGCTTGTGCAGTTTTCAGACGCCGACCAGCATGCCGAGTCATTGCCGACGGTAGCCAGAGTACCCGTATCGAGTCTGTGCAACGATACAAGCACTGTCAACGACACATGCATTGCAAGCCAGAGCCCAGTCGGCTTCGCACACTGCCCCACTGCAATCTAAATCGGATTTGTCGAGACGACCTCATGCACCTGTGCCTGGCTGGCATGATGGAACACGTGCTCGGAGCGATGATGACACACATTCTCATGTAAGTAGAGTGCGTCCGAGCAATTCACAATGCCTTGCAGTTATTTTTGAGGACTGATGCGACGTATTCGTGGAGGGGCATGAGCTGTCTCTGCACCAGGCGAGATGGGCTGCAATTATTCCATGGAGGCTGCTGACATATTTACACCGTGTGCAGAACTTGTCACCCGGCTTGGGCTGCGCGAGCAGATGAACAAACCAGGCGTAATGCAGCAGATCAGGCTGGGTACCATGGAGGTGACGGCAAGGGCCCACAGCGAGCAGTACTACCCAAGAAGATCTGTGCCGGGTTGAGCCTGCGTAGTGTATTTGCGTCACTCGCTGCTTTTCTCGTGTCAACTGGTTTGCGGACGTGGGTTTCCTTGGCTGTGCTGCGTGCATAGAAAGGGAGACAGTACCAGTCTACAAAGGACACGGGATTGACTGCATATAACTTTGGCTCCATCACAGCCGACAAGATGGAAGCCCTTTACGTCACGTTGTGTTGTGTGTTGCCTCACCCCGTAGATTGTGAACTGCGGTCTTCCAGCAGGGAGACAGCAGGATCCCCCGCAAGCAGTTGTTGAACATTCAATACCAGATATGTCTGTTGCGTGTGGCCGTCTGCTGACATGGTACAGTAATGTGCAGCGGCGCAGCATGACGTATTCCATGATTATGGAAAACTGAAAGGAGGGAGTGGCTGTCTTGCAGTGCTTGCAGGACACAAATCCCATTCGCAACACATCTCTCAAGCAATGGGTGGCCCATGTGCTCAAGGAAGAGTCAGTGGACTGCGCAAGTGAAGGCTCCGAGGAAGAAGAGAGCGCCAAACCCACCAAGCAGTGGGGAAAACAAACGTACTACAGGCCGGCCAAATGTTAATTAATGGATTAATTAATTGATTAATTAAAAAATTAATGAATGAATTAATTAATTAATTGATTAATTAATTAATTAATTCAATAATGAATTAAAAGAAGAAGATTCTGAGCTGAGATTCGTGGAATAGTTTTCTTACTGCATTAACAGGACAGAGGTCCCAATCAGGACATAGTCACTATGTCCTGATTGGGACCTCTGTCCTGTTAATGTTTTTCGTTTGCACGTCGTTTCTTCGCGTGTCCTCCAAAACCTTTGGCACAGTAATGGTCCTGAGCCGAAGGTCCACTTTTTGCCTGCTGGAGTCGAAGTCACGTCAAGTCCTGTCTTCTGTCCATGATGATCGCCCACTTCTTTGACACACCACATTCCTCAAACAGTAACGTGTGCACAATCTCTTGCTTAATGTCTTTGTAATTAAAAAGTAATGTCCCTGTGGGCGCCTCCAACAATGCACAATCTCTTGCTTAATGTCTTTGTAATTAAAAAGTAATGTCCCTGTGGGCGCCTCCAACAATGTCCCTTTCCGTTTGACCCTGTTGACCAACCATCAGCAAATATGTGTGCTAACCTGTGGCCAGCCCACTTGAAGTCCGACAGAATTTTTTCCATATTCTGCTGATCACAGCCCAACGCTGTGATGACACCGTTGACAAGAAGCGAGTAAATTCTTGTGTACCAAAACACCTCTGTTTGGAGAGACATGAGCAACCAAAAACATCGCCAATACCCCGGAAATGCTCTCTCCGACGCGCTACTAATGTTGTGTTTTCAAAATTTCGAGGCTGACGGCGCGAAAAAAAAACGCGCTCCGCGCGGTTTTTTGAAGCCGCGCTTCGCGCAGTTTTAATTAATGAATTAATGAATTAATTCGAATTAATTCGGGGCCAAACATTCTGAGAAGTTGTTTTCTTAACTGCCACCAAGAGGCCGTGGGTGTTTCCAAAGGCCCACGGTATGGCGGCACATGTGTGCGCAACCACACTGCTGTATGGAGACATGGCCAATGTGTCTGCCCAAATCATTGAAAACATGCATGTCCCTGTCAAGGACTTGGCCAGGCGCAGTAATGGGAAATGTGGATGTGAGGCGCAGACCATGACCAAAAACATACGAGAAAACGAATTGGTTCTGAAGACGTGGACCCCTCTTACCGCGACGCTTCAAAGTAATGTCGTGTCAGACTCGGTGAATGTTGGGAACCTCGAGCAAATTGCGCCAATGGGTTCAGCACCCAACTCGGGGGGTTCAAGTTTGCACACGACACCAAGTATGAGCTGTGCTGGGGTGTATGCGACTTTCAGAAACGGAACTTCAGGTACAGGGTTGCAGTACCCAGTGTGGACAGCCATACAGGGGTGCGCTGAATGCACATGCATCCTCGAGACACCGACAACACGGCAGCGCATCCCTTTGATGATTCAAGTCAACTCACTGATGGGTACCAACTCCAAGTGGTTGACCCTGTGCCCAGACACAACGTTTCTACCGCGGTTTCTGGCGAAGTATGTGTGCGATAACTTCCACTGTACCCATCCGCAGCTCGTGCCAGACCCCAGTCAGAAGTTATATTACAGAGAAATAGCAGATTTGGTGCAGTTTGTTCCAACATGGTCCAGGTTGTTCCTGTGAAGGTGAACGCCGGGCGCGGCACCTTGCTGGGTACTATTGCGTCTTTCAATGTGTTGTCTGTTCGACACCCTGCTGTGGCTGGACAAGTGTGTACTTGCCTTTTCAGTGACCTGGCAAAATGCGAGGAGGGTGCGATTTCACATGTGTATGGTGGTGGGCAGATCTGAAAATTATTCCTGTATTCACATGTCGTTTAATATTAAACGACAAATTTTTTTTTTTATACGGCATGTAATTTATTGCACAAGCTTAAACGACATATAATTTGTACTATACGACATATATATATTTTTTCCTGTGGCTGGACTGGTGGTTACCTGTCTTTTCAGTGACCAGGCGCAATGCGTGATGGGTGCGAATTCACATGTGTATGGTGGTGGGCAGATGTCTGCGCGGGCCCAACCGTTTTCGACCTACCACGGAAAATCAGTGCGGATCATGTAGTTTTCATGCCCCTTTGGATGCCTAAGCGGCCGCGCAATGTAGATCTCACCAAAGACGAAGATTGTGACATGTTGAGTTACGGTGCGCGTAGTCCCTTTCACTTACACAACTTCACGGAAGCACCGGGTGGCGCGGGAGGCTCATATTTGTGGGCATGCAGTGCTTGCTGTGCGCCTCACCATTTTGTGAGTTGCGTGTGTTGCAGCGGGCTTGGAGCATCCTCCAATTTTGGGGTGGGAGGTAGTAACCAACATTTGAACTGGACGTTGAAACTCCGCGTGTAGGAATATGTCGCTGAATATTGGAGGTATTACAAGATCTTATACGACATATTTTTTTTGTTATGCGACATATAATTGTTAAAATGACGCCTGAATTTGTTATACGACATATAATTGTGTGATGAGGGAGGGGCATGCTACACCCACCGTCGCGCAGTGACTAAATTCTTGGCACATACTTGTAGGACGCGTGTTTTTCAAGGCCTCTGTGGGTCCGGGGGTGCACACAGCTCAGATTCGCACAGTTTGGCATTTGTCGAGGAGTACTGGCGACTCCCAGAGCAGCCCACAGATCCTCTGTGCTCGGAATTCAAATGTGTGCGGTTGTATTCGACTACGCCCAAGGTATACTATGTTATTGATATGTGGCGCATTCTATGGTCGGCTCCCATTATGCAAAATGCAGTGCATCCCACCGTCCCTCATGGTAAATCGCCAAAGACTGCCCAACAACGCAAGCAGGAGTATCCAAGCGCAACAGAAGACTCAAAACCTGGCGAAGGTGATGGGAGCCCACCATGGATTGTTAACATGTGGGCCATGATGTGGGGAACGAAACGGCCAACACCAGGTGAGGTAGATTACGACTGTCTCTTGCTCCGTCTCTCTATCATTATCCTTCTCTTACTCTGTGTGTTTGACCCTCCTGAATTGTCGTGCTCTTTCTGCAGCTCTTTCTCGTTCTCATTTTCTTGCTGTTTCTCTGACTCATTGTCTAACTCTTTCTCTCTTTCTTGATTTGTCTGTATCGTTCTGTTTGTCTTGATTTTTCTTGCACTGTCTCTATCTGGAATTCTCTGTCTCTTTCTCTTTCTCTTTTCTTTGTCTTGCTCTTTCTCTTTCAAATTGTCTCTCTAGAAGTCTCTTTCTATTTCTTGATCTCTTTCATACAAAATGTCAAACAACATATTTATGATTATTGTCTTATTTGCCATACATTCATTGGTGAAATAATCAAATGCATCTCAATGATTATCAAGAAACATAATCACATGCACGACATCTTCAACAACATACCTACAGATTGGCTTGTGATCTACAGAGAATGTAGTCGTTTGTCTGACAAAAATGTGATATTTGTGATGTGTTCGGGTGTAGCACGCAGGGCGACATGAGAAGCAACACCAAGTCACATCAAATGTAAGAGGTCTGTTTGTGTCGCTGCAGACTGTCATCATGACATACAATTGGTTGGCGGGAGCGCAATTTCTCGAATTCATGGTTTTCAACATGGAGAGCGAGTCTCTCAGCCTTTTCCTGCACGGATTCAAAACTGCCCAATCTCGGGATAGTCTGATTTTGGCGAATCTGCAATTGCGAAAACAAACGTGGTTGGCCATATATTTGCAAAACTTCGCCGAACCAACTGGACGAAGAGGCGACACGAGAACATGAGCACGAAATGGTGAAAGTGGTAGAATGTCTGCAGGGTGTGCATGGTTCTAAGTCGCAAGCGGACTGTCAGTGGGCGCTTCAGCCTCCTTCTGATGTCAACGGTTTCGTAAATGGAAAGATCTGGGCCATAGCGAGGTTGGGCGCCACGTCAGATGTGCATGAGGTGGAGAAGCAACGGCTGAACGCAGTATTGTTCGAGGAGGCACAAGATAAATATACACAGGTCGCTGGGGAGCTGGCTGCAGACACACTAAGAGTAGCACATAAGGATCAGAATTGAGGTCAGGGGGTCACGAAGGCCCAATTTGTTGAGGCTACTATGGCCTTCATGGAGAAGGAGAACACGATTGTCAAGATGTATACACAATGGTTGGACAAAGCCGCAAACATTCACCTCGAAGACGAGTCGAAACAAGTGTGTCATCTAGAACAAACATGTACGCCAACAGGAGCAGCCCAGGTAGCGCGATACGCAATACGTGATACGCTCGGCAACCTGCTCAATACGTCAATACGTCAATACTTCTAACCTCGTGCGTCAATACGCTCTTCCCTGCTGGGGGCCTTACGGTCCTGACCTCACTCAGCCCTCATTGAGCCTTTCTCAGTCAGCTCACTGTGACCAAGAGAAATGGTTCTGAAACAAAAAAAAAAATCCAAAAAAATAGACAAAACTACACGAGGATGCCTTCCCTCCCAACAGGAGGCGGAGTATAGTTTTTGGGGCTTTGTTCCAACAATTAAGACGAGAGAGTTCCAAACGCAATTACTACATTATTTCTCCAAGAGTGATAATAAAAGCAATCATCATCAACAAACAAACAAACAAAGCTGAGGATAGTACCAAAATCGCGTTTCTCAGTGAACATTGACCGAAATCACTTTTCTCAGTGGTACATAATTACAAAATGCTCTCAAGAATTCATCAAGAAAGCATTCCGCCCAAGAAGCTTTTGGGATGCGGAGTTTCTACCCCGGTTCCCATGTTTTGTATGATTTGTAACATTAACTCAGAACTAACGTCCATTCCCGATTTGCACCACTAGCACGTGAGCCGGGGTCGATATGCGCGTGTTTCCAGGGGACGGGTTCGACACCCGCTCGATTCCAAGAAGCTTATCATACAGAGAGAAGACGTGAGTCGATGTAGCCTTTGTAGTGGCACTCCGTTCCAAGAAAGCATTAGGTTATGCAGTCCTTGCAGTAGCACTCCGTTTCAAAAAGGCAAATTAGTCGAATTCGCGGTTTCGGCGATGTGAGCGGTTTAAGTATTTTTGGCGAGAACGATTGGCGCGGGGCGACTGCCGTCGACTAACGCCCTCTTTTCGGGCTGAACTTCTCTAAATCGGGCAGGCGCCTCGGAGTGCATGACTTGTACGATTGCCTCTGTTTGTTGAGTTTTTGATAAGGGGTTTGATACATTTACACAGCATACCGTTGAATCAGTTTTCGGGTTTTTTGGTTGAAAGGGGGGTTTTGTGTGTGAGATTTAAAACATGATTTGTACGACTGTTTCGGTGTGTTGTATTTTTGATGGGGGGTTTGTGAGATTGTACAACATACCGTTTAGTCAGTTTTTTGGTTGAAAGGAGGGTTTTGTGCGTGGGATTCAAAAAATGACTTGTACGATTGCTTCTATGTATCGTGTTTTTGATAAGACGTCTGTGAGATTACACAAAACATCACATTTACCGTCTCTGTCTTTTGTTTTTTTTGGCTAAAAGGAGGGTTTTGTGTGTGATATTTACAATTTGATCTGTACGATTGCCTGATACTGGGCCTGTGATGAATTGCCGGAAAGTAAACTTTCAGAAAAGTAATTGGAGGCCTATAATTAGAATGATTCATTCATCCTATGCCTCTTTGCCATTCTTTATGTGGATAAATAGAATCCAACATTCAGTGACACATGCACGCACACAAACACATACACACACACACACACACACCCAACCACACACACAC
>Ga0335398_10006204_pt1 | contig 15269 bp, 11 predicted proteins | sample BON03_FD_205742 | JGI IMG/M metagenome (GOLD analysis project Ga0335398, IMG submission 205742) | Freshwater microbial communities from Lake Bonney liftoff mats and glacier meltwater in Antarctica - BON-03 (spades assembly) (version 2) | ecosystem: Environmental > Aquatic > Freshwater > Ice >... | reverse complement strand
ATTACCGATCGCCAACGCAGGCTTCAATTCATCTGCCGCAACTAGAATTTTTTCAAGCGATTGCTCATCCGTCATGCCCCGCAAATCAACTGCGACTTGGGGAACATCCGGCCGAGGGAATTCGCGTTGATAAACCTTATCGTAATAGACCAACGCGATGGCGATCGCTGGCTTTAGGTCACCTTGCCTGATATTCTCTACCGCGGCATTCGCATGTTGCCCGCCCAAACGGCGTTCAATTCGCTGGGTTGCTTCAATCAAACCCGCCAATTCACAGTCGCCGTATTCTTTGGACAAAATGTCCAACCGTTCTTCTAGCGTGCGCTGGATCAAAACTACTGGCGAAGTCTTCATCTGCGAAAACAAAGCGGCGGGAACGTGCCGCAGGCCCACATGACTACTTTCGGATTCAATCCAAATCGCCTGGTCGCCACTGAATTCATCCCAGGCCAAAGCTAATTGATTTTCGAACTGTTCCTGAGTCGGTTGCGGCGGCAGGCCCAAGGAACCGTAACTGCTGCCCCGGTGATTCGCAAACCCCTCCAAATCCAAAACCGCTTGCGACCGTTGACCCAACGCATGCAACAGACTTGTCTTCCCGGTGCCGGTCAATCCACCAAGAGTGATAATTGGCTTGGCAATGCAAAACGTGTCACCACACCATTTGCGAAACGACTTGTAGCCACCAATCAAACGGTTCACTTTCATTCCAGCGGTTTCCAACAGCCAACATAGACTGCCACTCCGCATCCCGCCACGCCAACAATAGACTCGAACCTGGCCGTTAGGCGCCAAACGTTTGGCCTGGCGTACCAAGTTGACCATCCGTGGGCCAACCATTTCCAGTCCTAATTCGACCGCCGCTTCCTGGCCCTGTTGTTTGTAACAGATGCCGATCTCTTTTCGCTGATCGTCAGAAAACAACGGCAAATTGATCGATCCTGGGATATGCCCCACCTGAAATTCACAGGGGCTACGAGTGTCCAACAGCACACCGTCTGACTTCAAGAATTCTTCAGCTGAAAGTTCTGCGGGCATTTAGTCTCTAACAAAATTTGAGTTGAATTGACACCAACTGAAAATCAAAACACGGATCGCCATTCAAGCGGCCTCTGTTGCCACACAAGTTCGCAACACAACCAAGAGAACCGATGCCGCCACTCGCTTGCGTTTCGTGCTTACCGCTAGTTTTGAGCAACGGTTTCGCTGCATTTTTGCGAAACACAAGGAACTCGATCCGCCTCTAGGTGCCAGCGTAACACCCGTTCGCTTAACCGCAGCAGTCACTGAAAGTCAACTTGCGAAAAGCCACCTAAGAAACGGAAAATCAACGGCAAACATTCCTGCCACTCCAATGCCCGGTAACCGTTTCCAGCAGTCGATTCTATTCCGCTAGAGCACACCCGCCAGCACGGCGATCCGCGACCGCATTCAAGGTCCATTTCGCGTTCAATTTGTCACCGCCATCGCCATTGCCGCTACCGCCTACCCACTGAAATTCGATTCCCTGAGCCACCGCCGCGGTATTGATCATCGATACTTGGTGCCCCAAAGATTTCAACTGGGCGACATCTTCCTGCTTGACCGTTTTTTCGCAAACCGCCTCATCGGGTGACCACTGATGATGCACTCGTGGTGAACCGATTGCTTGTTCGATCGATTGCCCAAGATCTAACACTCGAATCACATTTTGCAACGTCGAAGTAATAATCTTCGGTCCACCTGCGGCACCGCACGTCAACACTGGCTGGCCCGTCTTAGACAGCACGATCGTTGGACTCATACTGGACAACGGCCGCTTGCCAGGCGCAATTGCGTTCGCCTGCCCCCCCACCAAACCGAAAGCATTCTTGACACCCGGTGCGATGCTAAAATCATCCATTTGATTGTTCAATACAACGCCTGTCCCCTTGGCAATGAATTTACTTCCAAACGAAGTGTTCACCGTCTGAGTCAACGCCACCACGTTTCCCTGGGCGTCCGCGGTCGTCAAATGGGTCGTATGTTTGTCGCCGAAGAATTGGGACTCGGCACCCGGCGGCATTCCATGCTGTTCCACTTTGGCCGATCGATCCAAAACAATCGAACTGGCCAACTGGTCTAAGTATTCGGGATCCAGCAAACCTTTGGGAACCTTCGCATAGTCAGCGTCCCCCAACCAGAACGCTCGATCCGCCATCGCTCGCTTCATCACTTCCAACAACAAGTGCAAACCCTGGCTGTTGGATTCCGCAAAGATCGCTTTGACGTCAAAACCACTAAGCATCCCCAGCATCTGAGCCAAGTGAATTCCGCCACTGCTGGGCGGAGGAAATCCAACCACGCCCAAGCCGCGATATCCTGTCACAATCGGCTGTCGAACTTTGGCCCGGTAAGCCGCCAAATCTTTAGTCGTTAGAATTCCGCCCGTTTGCAACAAGTGGTCCGAGATCAACTTAGCGACTGGCCCATTGTAAAAATAATCGCTGCCATTTTTGGCGATTCCGTTCAACGTTCTGGCCAGATCAGGCTGTCTTAGCGTGTCCGTTCCAGAGAGCAATCGATCGCCTGGCATTAGAATGCGTTTCGATTCGGAGAACATTGAAAGTTGGCCGGCATTTTTCCGAATGATATTCGCCAATCGCCCCAAAACAAACCCTTCTTGCGCGACATTGACCGCTGGTTCCACCAACTTTTCCCAAGCCAACATTCCCAAACGCTGGGACAACATCTCCAACGCCGCCACTTGGCCAGGAACGCCAACTGCCAACGGGCCGGTTTGACTTAGTCGCCCGTCCGCCTTCCCATCGCGAATGTACATATCCGCCGTCGCCGCCGCTGGAGCTTCTTCGCGGCCGTCAATCGCGTGCAATCTGCCATCAGCAGTACGAATCAGCGCAAAACAGCCTCCACCAATCCCCGAATTATGCCCATCCACTACCGAAAGCATAAACGATGCCGCTACGGCACCATCAATCGCATTCCCGCCCGCCTGCATCACGTCCATCGCCGCTTGACTTGCCAATCGATGAACCGTGGCAACCGCATATTGATGACCTGACGCTGAAAATTGACCGCCCGAGTCCTGCAGATCTCGCAAACCAGCCCTTGATTGGACATGGCTTTGGGCAACAGAGCCCCCTTGATTGGCCAACGTCATTCCGCCAGCCAACATAACCGGGATGCCCGTCGCCGTAGTCCTTAGGAAATCACGACGAGACGCCATGCCGGCGGAAGCAAGTTCTGCTTTCATTTTTTCACGGGACATCGCAGTCCACTCCCAAAAAAGACCGTTGATGGAAAACCCGACGAAGAGCAACCCAACAGTTAGCCTATGTTTGACGTTATCAACTCCAGGAACCGTATCACAACAAACGCCACAATCACAATCAAATAGGTGATCCTGAACCTAAAGGCCTAGTTCATTACATTCGCCTACACGTCTGGATCGAACACGATTCATCTGCCACCAACGCCCCCCTGCCAAACACGCAGGTCAGACCGTTGCCTCTTAGATCGAGTAAACTGACCGTGGGAACACCGCAACAGTAAGTAAACACGGGACCGAAAGTGGCAGGATTCGGGACCTAGTGGTTTGTGGCAGCCAATATTTGGTTTGTACCCTAGCGAAAGTCGTCAAGATATTCGGCGAATTATGCTGCGGTTGGAAACTCTTAACTAATATCGGTACCCTAAAAACAAGGTGTCGCAGACAACTAAGGTGCCGCAGACAAACAAGCTGTCGCAGACAAATAAGCTGTCGCAGACAAATAAGCTGTCGCAGACAAACAAGCTGTCGCAGACAAACAAGGTGCCGCAGACAAACAAGGTGCCGCAGACAAACAAGGTGCCGCAGACAAACAAGGTGCCGCAGACAAACAAGCTGTCGCAGACAAACAAGGTGCCGCAGACAACTAGTGTGTTGGACCTAATAAACCAGCAAGCTAAAGCAGGAATGAGCTTCCAACTTCTTACGACCGCCCAGTCCATCCAGTTCAATAATGAACGCACATTCGACCACTTCGCCGCCACATTTCTCTACCATCGTACAGCACGCGTTGACCGTGCCACCGGTCGCCAACAGGTCGTCAACCACTAACACTCGATGACCCGCGGAAATCGCATCAATGTGCATTTCTAATGTGTCAGTTCCGTATTCCAGTTCGTATTCGTGTTTCAGACTGTCATAGGGCAGCTTGCCGGGCTTACGAATGGGGACAAAGGGAATTCCCAGTTGAATGGCCAGCGGAGCACCGAAAATGAAACCTCGAGCTTCTGCCGCGACGATCGTGTCAATTTTTTGCCCCTGATATCGATCGCAAAATTGATCGATCGTGGTCTTAAATGCTAATGGGTGAGACAACATGGGAGTGATATCGCGAAACAAAATTCCTGGCTTGGGGAAATCAGGGATCGCACGTACGTAATCTCGTAAATCAACCGAAGCCGCAGAAGTCATCTTTTCAATTCCCATTATTCTCGAAGAAGTTTCTAACTAAAATTCAAGCGACTCTCTCGCCTTGCCACAACGATCGTTCCGCAGTTCAAACGCCCCAAAACCAAACGCCAAAAAATTGGCCCAGGCCACTTCGGCCTAATCCAAACAGGCTGCGTTGGATTCGACAGCCAAATTCTAACCGATCTGCCACGCTAGCAAACGGTCGCAAGCAGAACAAATGCCAGGCAAATGCCAGGCAAATGCCAAACAAATACCAAACAAATACCAAGCAAATGCCATTCTAAGCAAAAAATAAACGTCGGCGCCGGGAGCCACCAATCCAAACGCACGACAATAGCACGACGCGCCTGTAGCTAGACAGAACCACTTGAGCGTTTTCGCGTCCAGACATTCGTGCGTCTGGCCTTCACTGTTCGATGACTGCGTTCACCACATCCTCAGCCACGAAGATCGGCAACACAGGATCGCAGGTTACCGCGACAGCAATCGCGTCCGAGGGGCGGGAATCGATCTCAACCAACTGGCCCTTCTGTTTTACACAAATCGAGGCGTAGAAGGTACCATCTTTCATGTCGTGGATCTTAATATGATCCAATTCTCCACCCATTTGCACGATAGCATTGACGACCAAATCATGAGTCAACGGTCTGGGCACCGTCGGTTGCTTTCGTACGCGTCGATCAATGCTACTGGCTTCGAAAATTCCGATGACTATCGGAAACTCACGCGAACCATCCACTTCCCGCAAGTAGACCACCTGCTGTTCATGTATTTCGCTGATAATTATGCGACTCAATCGCATCTGGATGAGCATTCACAGGGTCCAATTACAAAATATAATGCTAATTCCGTCGCCACCAGGGCGCTCACAATCGGTCACCAGCCAAAATCTTTTATTCATCACTCTAGCATCCGCCCAAAATTTCAGTCGAAAGATCCCTCGATCCAGCCATCTTCACCGAAGTTGAAGCCGCATCCCCGAAGTCGAAACCTCGACTTTACTTCGCGTCAAAGTATCTGCGCCAGCAGGCTTCGAAATCAAGACCAAGCTTAGCGAAATGGAAGTCTGAAACGTCATCCGACCGGCATCACCAAGGGTTTAGGTCAACGAATTAAGTGTATCGCCCGATAACTCCGACTGCAAACCGCCCAGTTTCGCAGGCAAACCCTAGAAAAATTCCAGCTAAATTCGCCTTGTTCCAGATTTTGTTGTCCGAGTACACTTTTAAAGCGCTGGCTAAGCTTGGCTTAAACCAGTTCCTGGATCGAATCGCGAAGGGAATCGTGACGCGAACCCATCGAAGACGAACAACGGTTGTGAAGCACTCTGCCAAAAGTACTGCTGGATGCCAGTTCGAATTAACGTCTTGATTTGCCAAATATTCTTTTGCATGGAAGCCTGATCATGTTCCACCCAATCGTCAATCAAGTATTGCAGTTGCACCAGGACACGGTCCAAGCGTGGCACCAACAACCCATCGACGTCTTTGAATCAGTGGACCAATTTGTCTCCGACTACACACCGCCGATTGACGACCGAGTCGTTGAATCCTCACGCTGCCCTTTGGCTTGCGATCTTCTCGCCAGCCCCAAGTGGCTGGAAACGATCTGCCGTCAACATAGTTTCAACTATTTGTTATGGCATGAGGAAGACGTCGCCAGAAGCCCATCGGTTGGCGATGCAGAAATTGCTAAAGTCAAAAGAGCGATCGATGGCTACAATCAAAAACGAAATGACTGGATTGAAAAAGTTGACGATCTGCTGAGCGACTGTATCAAAACTGCAAACATACAGTCATTGCCCAATGCCAAATTGAATACCGAAACGCCTGGGTCCACGATCGATCGCTTGAGTATCATGTCGCTACGTTTGTATCACCTTATGGAACAAATCCAGCGCGATGATGTCGACCAAACACACAGAGAAAAGGTGCAACAAAAGATCCAACTGTGCCAACTACAGCATAGAAACCTGAGTCAATCGCTTGTTGAATTGCTGTCAGATATTTCTTCCGGACACAAACGGCACGTAACCTATCGGCAGTGCAAAATGTACAACGATCCAACTTTGAACCCCGCGGTCTACAACGCCAGCCGCAAAGCAGCATAACCAATCGCCTGCCAGATCCTACAAGAAGCAGAAAAAGCAGTTTAGGCTAACACGAAATCGTTGATGCTAACCGCTTTTGGGGCCCGGTACTAACGAAGGCATCCGCTCGGGTCTAATCAATCATCGCCCTGCAACCGTTCGCAATTCATTACAATAGATTGCCTTTGTTCAGTAGCAATTAATTTCGCAAACGCTGTATTAATTTACAGCCTTTGAGTGCACTCGGATCAACCGTAGGGCAAGTCGAGCCAACTGGAGCACACGACGCCTTACCGGTGTGTAGGCAAGTTTGCATTGGTGCACCGGCAACCGCCGGTGCAGGCTGAACCACAACTGGTGTCGTTCTCTTAACGACGTAGCGGATCTGAATCACTCAATATTTGCGAAGCCGAGTCGCTTGACCACAACCAGTGTTGCAAGCCAAAGACGTAGGTCGCCCATATCCGCCAGAACCGTCGTTACCTTGCGTCGTTACCTTGACTAGGCGATGAATCAAATGGGGCAGAGTAACCTTGCGGTTTTACATTCGATCCGTATCCACCGATTTGACTTTGCTAACTGCCAGTCCGATAAACCTGTTGGTCCATGTGACCATATTGCGAACCGCTGTTGACTCGCCGATTTGTATTGCCGCTGGAATTCGAATCATTCAATGACATTCCACTCAATTGAAGTTTGCCTTTGTTACTGTAATAGTTTGATCGAACCCGTTGAACGTTGACGTTGGAACCCAGTCCCAACAAGTCTCGGATCGAATCCAAATCCGATTCACTTCAAAAATCAGCTCCCAACGCGGCATCACCAACTCGACGTTCGCATGTTGAATGTGAAAAAACGTCAGCAAGCCATTCAATAATGACGCCTGGATGCACCGAAATACAACCCACAGAAACACGGAAAACATCAAGCAGATTTTTGAAACTGCCCGTTCAGAAACAAAGCAGTTACCGATGTCCTGAATGTGAAACTCTTTAGCTGCTTATCGCAAAGTTCTAAATCAATAACCTCAGTTCTCATTCTCAATTTGAAACGCCCTTCGACTCAATCTTAAGACGGCCAAAGATACGGAAAAATATATATTTAAGAATGACTCAAACAAATCACCTGACATTTTCGCAAATGCAGATTATTGACGACCAATCCCTGACCGAAACGTCAAAACATTAGGCCAAACCAAGGATTTAGACGGCACATCGCGGTAACCGGATGCTGATTGGCGGTAACCGGATGCTGATGCAACCAATCCATCGTGACGCCTAAAACTTAGCCGATTTGTGATTTTGCGAGGCGATTTTGACAATAGGCAAGCCAGACAAAGGCCTAAAAGCGAAAAAGCGGCACCTTATGCCCCAAAATTCCTCCAGTTTTGTCACGAACCTGTTGGCGTAGCGATTAAGTCAGCGTTATCTTGTTTCTTCCGGTGAAACGTTTTCTTGTCAAAGTCGAAGGTTTGCAAATGAATGAAAGTGCCGAACAGGCGATTGCAGAGATGACCGAGTGGGTTCAAGACCCCGACCAGTATGGTGTCGCCCCCAAGAGTATCCAAATCGCTGCTTCCTATTACATGCAATGGCCGTGGCACGATGAAGAAATTGATGTTCATTTAGTGCATTACGTGATGCCCAACGGCGTCGAAGGCATCGGATTCTCGGGCCCCGTCGCGTGGTCGTTCCCTGCCGAAGATGTCGATTTTGATCTGTTTGAACATGACGAACTGGTGAAACTTTACGCCGGTTGGTATCTGATTTTTGAATTGATCAGTGGCGATGATTATGACCCCAAGTTTACGCCAGACGACGACGCCCAGATGCTAGAACTGTTGGAACAGGAACACGGACTAGCGGATATCGAAATTGTCGATCGAATCAAAATTGGCGATCAGACCTTTTTCGAGATGACCGGCACTGACAACGGCGAACCTTGCAATCTGGCCGGATCGATGGACGGTTGTTTTTCCTGCGAAGCCAAAGATAAATTCTATTGCTTGCCCGCATTGTATACGTTCATCGGATTCGCCTTCTATGAAGAGGACGAAGACGAGAATTTCGAAGATGCCTAAGTGTCGGTTGGGCGTTGATGAATCAGTTTTTGACCGCGTCGAGAACGATTTGTCGACTTCGCGGCTTTGTTCTCTCTTGAGTCCTTGCTTTGCTGAACCCCAGCGTCGTTTCGCCAAATCTTATTCACTAGCGCTCCACCGCTAAACCTTGAAGATCAATTTGCTACAATTGTGTTAGACCAGCGTCCGGGATTTTACGCTGCGTCGAACCAATCCCGTTCTCTTCGATCATACAGTCGGCCTAGATCACGTTTTGCACATGGAAACGTTAACCAAACCGGCGACACGAACTGGCATGGCATAACAAGATGTTTCCTTGCATCCGCAACAAGACGTTCCCTTGCGTCCGCAACAAGGCGTTCCCTTGCATCCGCAACAAGACGGCGCGACACGTTCCTACGGTCGCGAAGATCCAGCCCGACTAAAACCATCCCAAGAACAAACCCACAGCAGATACCGCGAACAAGTACTAACTAAAAGGCATGAACCATGCAAACCATTTTATGGAGGCTGAGTATGCTCAGACCGCTTCTGAACCTTGTGTTTCCCAAACTCGCGGTGGCTCGCTTTAGGACCGCTACGTTGGGTGTCTTTCTTGCTTTAACTTGTATGCCAGGAATGTCTTCCGTGTTTGCTGACGAAGGTATGTGGTTGTTCAACAACCTACCCAAAGACTATTTGAAAAAGACCTATGGCTTTGACGCGTCCCAGGAATGGGCTGAGAAGCTTATGCGTTCCTGTGTGCGGTTCAATTCGGGCGGTTCGGCATCGTTTGTGTCCAGTGACGGTTTGGTTTTGACCAACCACCATGTCGGTGCCGATACGTTGCATAAGCTATCAACCGAAGAACGAAATATTTACGAGGACGGCTATTTGGCCAAATCGTTGGATCAAGAATTGAAGGCTCCTGACCTTGAATTGAATCAATTGATTTCGATCGAAGATGTGACCGACCAAGTCAACGAAGGTATCGATGCGACCTTGGATCCCGAAACGGCTGGCCAAAAGCGACGGTCGACCCTTGCCACTATCGAGAAACGGGCTCAAGACGAAACAGGACTTCGCTGCGACGTGGTCACACTTTACGGCGGTGGCAAGTACCATCTATACAGCTACAAACGCTACACCGATGTTCGCTTAGTGTTCTCACCCGAGGCGGCGATTGCTTTCTTTGGTGGAGATGCTGATAACTTTGAGTACCCGCGCTATTGCTTGGACTGCTGTATTTTCCGAGTCTACGAAGATGGCAAACCGGCGAAGACGCCCGACTTTCTTAAATGGAGTGAATCAGGGCCGGCCCAGGATGAATTGGTCTTTGTCGCAGGCAACCCCGGTCGCACCAGTCGGATTTTCACTACGGCGGCGTTGAAGTACCAACGCGATCATCGCATGCCTTATGTCTTGAATTTTATTCGCCGGCGAGAAGTTCTTCTGCAACAATTTAGCTTGGCTGGCCCCGAACAAGCACGACGGGCTCGTGATGAATTGTTTGGAATCCAAAATTCGCGCAAGGCCTACAACGGCATGTTGTCGGGACTTCAAGATCCCACTGTGATCGCCGAAAAGCAACAGCGCGAAGCCGCACTGATCAAAGCGATCAAGGCGGATCCCAAACTGGCTCCGTTGGCAGATGCTTATCAAACCATCGAAAACGTGACCGCCAAACGCGTTCAAACCCTGGGCAAGGGCGTATCGCTGAACACTCAACTATTCAACATCGCGCAGACGATCGTGCAGATGGTGGTCGAAGATGCCAAACCATCGGGCGATCGGTTGGAAAAGTTTCGCGATTCGGCACGTTCGTCATTGGACTTGCAACTGTATTCGACCGCCCCGATCTATCCAGACTTGGAACAGGCGATGCTGTCGGACGCGATCGCGAGAATGTGCGAAGTGATGGGCGCTGACGCCCCAATTTGTAAGAAAATTCTGAACGGAGTCAGTCCTAACGAACGCGGTCTGATTGCGGTAACCGGTACGAAGTTGATTGATGTCGCCCAACGAAAAGCCCTGGTCGAAGGTGGTTTGGAAGTGGTCAAGAACAGCACGGACCCCATGATCCAGTTGGCTTGGGCGGTCGACCAAGACGTTCGAAAGCAAGATGAAGTGGCGGACGCGTTGGCCGAAGAGGAACGCCAAGCTTACGCAAAAATAGCCGAGGCATTGTTTGCGACTCAAGCAGATTCAACTTATCCCGACGCTACCTTCAGCTTAAGACTTGCGTTTGGAACGGTCAAAGGGTACCAAGAGGACGGCGAAATGGTCGCTCCGATGACCGATGTCCAAGGCGCTTTCAAGCACGAACAGAAACACGAAGGCGAAGAATTCTTCCAACTGCCTACCTCTTGGAAAAAACATCGCGAAGACATTCCATCCACCACTCCTTTTAACTTTGTTTGCACGGCCGATATCATCGGCGGAAATTCCGGTTCTCCCGTGGTTAATCAAGACTTGGAACTGGTCGGTTTGATTTTCGATGGCAATATCCAGTCACTCGTTGCCGACTACATGTACACCGACAAGCAAGGCCGCAGCGTTTCGGTGCACTCAAGTGTTATACGTGACGCATTGCGTTACATCTACGACGCTCAGGACCTGGCCAACAGTTTGGGCAAGTAGTTCTTAACGTTGCCAGAAACAATTCAAGCCGTCGTCAATGTAGTGACAACATTGACGGCGGCTTTTTTTGATGATCAGGTAAACGTTCAGCAAGCAGAACCCGCAGCTAATCCTTCGTTCAACCACCCATTTCGTTCATTCGTTCGTAAGCGTATCTGAGCACGGTTGTTGACGGGTGGTTTAGGTTGGTGGATTTCCTTTTGGTTTCCAGGAGATCCTATGTTACCAATGTCCAAGACCCCGCGAATTCAACTTTGGCTTGACCGACTCAGGCGACAGGCCGCTTCCCAACTTACCGTGGCCGATTTTTGTCGGCTCGATCAAATTTCAGTGGCCTCTTTCTATAAGTGGAAACTCCGACTGTTCCAAAGTGTTGACTCGGCCCCAAGTGTTGACTCGGCGCCAAAGCGTCGCCAAGACAAATCCGCCGCTTCGCACAGGTTCACTGAACTGGTTGTCCAATCGGCAACCACTCCTCACGCAAACACGCCTCACGCAAACCTTCCTCACGCAAACCTTCCTCACGCAACCACTTCGGCGCAAGCAAACATTCCTCACGCGACGCTGCCGGGCGGGATCACGATCTGGCTGGGCACTCAACCACAGGTCGCGGCGTTGATTGTCGATCGCCTGCTGCAACACACTCTGCCGCTGGCCGCAAAGCAGGTGCTGTGATGTTGAACTTTAATCGCAACCACAGGATCTTTGTTCACACTGGCGTCACCGATATGCGAAAAGGATTCAGCGGCCTGTCGGCGATCGTGCGTGACCAGTTCGCAGCCGATCCAACCGACGGCAGCCTATTCGCGAGATTCGCCCCATCTTATGTTGTCAATCGAAGATGCAGCTAAAAATAAGTTCGAGCTCCGTTTTCTCATTGCCACCATTGGCCAAGACCTTATCGGATAAAAGTATTGCATTCTCGCGATCATATACTGCTCGGCAGGCAGAAATAGCGCGGGTTGGCTTATCTTCGCCCTCGACATTTTCTGGGTAATACGCCTCGATTGCTCCACGACTTAGAATGACAATCCCTTCTTCACGAAGAGACGCAAGCAGTGTCTGCTTAGCTGAGTCGACACTGGGATCGGATTCAATGATTCTTCGTCTTCGAAGCTTCACTTCTTCCTCAAACAGTGACCCAAACAACGCCAAATCATCCGCTGAAATACTTTCACCCGTAGAAATTCGATGCGCAATATCGCGGCAAGAATCGTACCTTTCTAAAAAGGTTCGCTTTTTTGTAATGTCCTTGGCCTGCGACTTAGTCACTTGGGTTTGCGAGGATGCATCGTCCATTCGATTCACCAGCTCAATCAGGGCTGACCTTAGCTTCATTGAATCAGCTGATGCGGACAGCTTTTCAAATTGATCAGATATCGTGTCAAGGTCTGTAACAATTCGCACGTCAACTTCGAAAGACGCAAAAAACTTTCTGTACCGAGCGAAGCTCCCTTTTCCGCCGACCTTTACGACTGCGATGTTTTGCCGATCGAAATCCCACGCGGCGTCGAGCGTTTTTGCAAGATGTTTCAAGTAGATAACGTCGCAATCCCCCTCAACAAGCAAGACTCTGTCCGAAAAGAACGCCGCATTGCTGTTCTCAAAGCAGATGATTTGGAATGCGTCCTTGAATTTAAGGTCTTTCGATAGGTCAACAGACAAAGAAACACACTTTGGTGGATTGCCATCGTTTGCTGCGACTTTCTTCAGACGCACATACGCCCCTGTTTCTGAAGCAGAGAAGAAATACGGCGAATGTGTGCAAACGCATACCTGATGTGTATCTGAAATTTGGCGTAACGCGTCATAAAGGACACGTTGAGAATTGGGATGCAAGTAGAGTTCTGGTTCTTCGAACAGGAAAAGATACCTTGCGGTGCTGATGTTTCCGACTGTTTTGCGTTCTTGCTGGATCGAGACAAGCGTTCGCAGCAGTGCGAATAGCACCGCTCGCTTAAGGCCATCGCCCTTGGACTCAACGTCGGTCTTTACACCATCATTCAGATAGATCTTTGCACTACTGAAGATCGTTTTCAAATCCGGAGGCGGAATCTCGATCTCAACATCGACCGAATCGAATTGTTCGCGAATAAACTCTTCCACACGACGTTCTATGCGTTGTATCTCGGCAAGGCGATTGTCGTCAGTCTTGCCATCTTCCTGCGTCACACGATTGAGCATTCCATCAAGTTGGGAAAAAGCATTCCGAATCTGGGCTAACTCTTCAGCGTCGTCGACCAACTCAAGAAGCACGCGAATAATTTTTCCAAAACTCGACGCCTCTTTTGTTTTCAGTTCGTCCGTGAGATCTTTTACTGCTGGAATGTAAAGGATCTCAGGCATTAACGGTTCTATGCTCGCCGGTATACCAGTCGGCAGCGATGCTTCTCGCTCCTCGAGATCATCTGCGCTCAATTCACTTTGAAAACGCGCTGCGAGTTGCAGCGCCGCTCCTTGTGTGATTGGCTTGGCTTCTTCAATGTCGCTCGTTCGGTTCGGGTATGCCTCGGACAATTTCTCGCAGAGTTTGCTAACGCCCTTCACTCCCTTCAGCGAAGCTTTGATGTTTGCAGGATCTTTTACCTCATCTTTCGGCAACAGCTGAACGCAGTTCAAAGAAGACTTACCGTTCACGTCATAGCGCCTAACTAAAGTGAGTTGTCCATCGCGAACAATTTCTGAAATTCGGTCCACATGTTCTGGCGCTAGCTCGGAAAGCAATTCATTTGTCACGCCCTTAAACGTTACCTTTATTAGTGCATCTTCGTTTGCGACATAGAAGTCCGTGTTTTTGATAGCTGACCCAGAACGAAATAGAGTCAACGCCATCAGTAGCGTGCTCTTTCCTGCGTTATTGTGACCAATGACACAGACAAACGGATCAAGGTCAAGCTTAAGGTGGCAGATACTTCTAAAGTTACGAATCTCGACTGAATGGATTCTCATTGTGTTTAGCTCGGTGGTTTGCTGAGGGATGCAACTTTTTACAACTCGTTCGTCTTCGTAGGCTTCTTTAGAAAAAGCTCGGTCGACTATATAATTCATCAGTTGGTTTCAGGAAAAGTCTTCGCTCGAAGAATTCGTCTTCGCGATATCAATCACATTTTCTGGTGCGTGATGAATATCACCTAAGTTCGATTCGCCATCTCGGCTTGCACCGTTAGTGTTGCCGCAGCGCGGATAAACTTGAACATGGGCTTGCCCACTTTCTTTCATTCATAAGAAACGTACGCACTTCCTAAAGCCGCGAGCAATCGAACGCGATTCACCTACGTCACCAGCCCCATGAGTTGGTCGTAGCTGTCGACGACGTCGTACTTCACTTGCTCGGACGTGATCTTGGCGAAGAACTTGCGGGCGCAGTCGATTTTGGCGGCTTCGATCTTCTTGAGTTCCAGCGAACTCATGCTGCCTTTGGTTTCGGCGATGAAGAAGACGTGTTTGACCTTGCCTTGCTCGAATGCAATCGCCCAGTCAGGGTTGTAGTTGCCGACGGGTGTGGGAATGGAGAATGCTCGTGGGAGCTTGGCGTAGACGACGACTTCGGTTGATTTATCTAGCGTCTCGACAAACGTGCGTTCAGTCTTGCTGTCCGTGATGACGTAGTCGTACACGTGCCGCTGGGCTTCATAGGCGCTGGATATGTCGGCTTTCTTGTCGGCGGTGAAGATATCGGTGTAATGCTCTCCGTCGAGCGGGTTGTAAACCAGGTGCTCGATGATGATCGTGGCCTTTTGCTCATTCATCAGCCGAGCGGCTTTTGACAAAAACTCTTCGGGATTGATTCGGAACTGCTCGAACGTCATTGGCCGGATACGCGACAGGACGGCAACGACCGTCTTTCGAGTGAGCTGCGTCGCTTCACTGATTTTGCCAACCAAGTCGTAACGAACATCGGTAGAGACTGGTGAATCAATGTAAGCGTTTCTGAGCACGGTTATTGACGGGTGGTTTAGGTTGGTGGATTTCCTTTTGGTTTCCAGGAGATCTTATGTTACCAATGTCCAAGACCCAGCGAATTCAACTTTGGCTTGACCGAC
>Ga0335398_10006202_pt1 | contig 15272 bp, 7 predicted proteins | sample BON03_FD_205742 | JGI IMG/M metagenome (GOLD analysis project Ga0335398, IMG submission 205742) | Freshwater microbial communities from Lake Bonney liftoff mats and glacier meltwater in Antarctica - BON-03 (spades assembly) (version 2) | ecosystem: Environmental > Aquatic > Freshwater > Ice >... | reverse complement strand
TTCTTATTTGTTCTTATTTGTTCTTATTTGTTCTTATTTGTTCTTATTTGTTCTTATTTGTTCTTATTTGTTCTTATTTGTTCTTATTTGTTCTTATTTGTTCTTATTTGTTCTTATTTGTTCTTATGTATTCTTATTTTTTATACTTTCTATTAATTTATTAGGCTTATCCTTAAATAAACAGGCGTGTTTATTAAATGATTAACCTAAAAGAGTTTTTAAAGCCTTGAACTTATTTGACAGTTAATATATTTAAAGTAGATATTTATTTTTTAGTGCAAATTAAAATATAAATTATATTATTAACTAAATAAACTATACTTATAATATATTTATTTGAGGATAAGCCCATTATATGTTTAGTTTAATATGTATGTTTATTTGATATTATTTTTTATAATTTATAAATTCAATTTAATAAAAAATCAATTTAATAGTATTTATCTATAATTAGACCATAAATAACTTCATTTTTAATATGTTATAAAATTGATTAATTTAAAGATAAACTTTTAAATTATAAATATAGATTTACAAAAAAAAGATATTTAAAAGAGAATATTATTTAAGTCTTTATTAACTTATTAATGTATTAACTATGTATAATACTATTATATCTACTTTAAATGAAGTTAATGAAGTTAATGAAGTAAATAAAGTAAATGAAATTAATGAAGTTAATGAAGTTAATGAAGTAAATAAAGTAAATGAAGTAAATGAAGTAAATAAAGTAAAAGATAGTGAGTTTGATAGAGAAAAAAAATCAGAAAAGAAAGAAGAGAAAAAATTAAAGAAGAAAGCGAAAAAAAAAGAAGAGAAGAAAGCGAAAAAAAAAGAAGAGAAGAAAGAGAAAAAAAAAGAAGAGAAGAAAGAGAAAAAAAAAGAAGAGAATAAAACTATTTCTATAGAAGAAAAAGTTAAAGATGATACACTTGAATTTATTGCTTCCGAAGTTTCTATTTCTACATGTACTGTTTTATCTAATTTAAATTCTAATTTAAATCTTGGATTAATTAGTAGATTTATACCTATTCACGACCAACTTTCTAAAGAATTAGATGAAAAAAAAGGTGGTATTTATAATTTAGAATTTTATGGTAATTGTGCGCGTGGAGAAACTCTTATTGATAAAATTAAAGATGAATTTAATAATCAAGCCACTGTAAAATTTAAATATTGGGGATTTCGTAATGTTAATGTTAAATTTTTTGCTAATGGCAAATTACAAATGACGGGCTTAAAATATGAAGATGAATCAAAAGAAATCGCACGTTTATTAATTGATATAATCAATGATATTACAGTATCTATTAAAACATCTATTGAAAGTCTTAAAACAATTAATAAAACATATGATTTTCAATTAGTCTATTATAAAGATACAAAAGAAGTATTTTATTATAGAAAGTATTATGATAGATTTTTAATTCCTTATGAATTTGATACTGATATTATTTATAATAATAGTATTTTATTTAATGAAAATGAGACTAAAAATGAGACTGAAAATGAGACTGAAAGTGAAATTGAAAATGAGATTGAAAATGAGATTGAAAGTGAAATTCTAAAAGAAAATGATAATTATATTAATATATTAAATTATACATCTAGCACTATAAAAAATTTAAAAGAATTAGAAAAAAAACATATCAATTATAATCGTAAAAATTATATAAAAGAAGTTCAAGATGTTTATAATGATACAATTGAAGAAAACAATATTTCATTCTTAAAAGATAATAATTGGTATGGTGATAATGCTATTAAACAAATTATCACTAAAATTGAACATTTAAAATATTATTTTATATTTGAACTAGAAACAGCATTAATTAAAAGCAATACATTAGTTGATATTAAAAAAAATATTGAACTCTTAATGAAAAAATATACTAACTTTAAATTTTCACAACTAGATAAGATTTTAGGAGATATAAATAAAAACCTATATGCTAATAATGAATATACTATACATAATCTTAAAAATATTATTTTTAAATTTAATAAACAATATTTAATATTATTAGAAAAAACAATTAATCGTCTTGTTAATATTAGAAGTTTAGATATTCAAATCTGTAATTATGTTAAACATTATTTAATGAATGAAAAGTTAGTGAATGATGATAATACAACTACAATACCACTAGAAAAACTAGAATTAATGAATACTATTATTACAGAACCACATAATTATAAAGTAAGTGGCACTCAAACTGTATTAATTAATAGTGATTTATCAATTAACCATAATATTGATTTAAAACGATTATCTAAACTTTTAAAAAAAGAAGGGTTCTTTAATACATATGAACCTGATGATTATCCTGGTGTTTTAACAAAATACTATTTTAAATCTAATAATACTATACAAGGTATATGTAATTGTCCTACTCATTGCTCTACACTTGAAAAACATTCTATATGCACTAAAATTACAATTTCTATCTTTAGAACTGGTAGTATTATTATTACCGGAGCGCGTAATACAGTTCATCTAATGATAGCACGCGATAAAATATTAGATATTTTAAAAACAAATCTTAAAAAAATAAAAGGTGTTGAAAATGAAGATGATAATAAACAAATTGCTATTTTAAATAATGCATTTAGAAAAATATCAAAAAAATCAAGACTCTTCTTTATTAAAAAAGAACAAATTGAGGATTATGATAAAATTAATAAGATCTAATAAGGTTTAATAAGTTATTATTTTATAAAAGTTGTCTTATTTATAAACAATAGTTAATAAATTTACCATACTCTTTTTTTATTTTTTCCCAAACGTGCTTTGGCATTTTATTTACCATATTTAATTTTAAAAATTTACCATATTCATTAGTCATAAATAATTCATGATACATTATTATATGTGGTTGTGGTTTGTCTTCTATAAATGAATCAATATTTATTTTTGCTAATTTTTTCTTTTCAGCAAAACAAGACTCATAGACATCTTTATAACCATTCTTTAATTTTGCTAAATTTATAAAATTACCTATACCTAATGACATCATTATATTATCTTCTTCATTGTCAAACCTTTTTACATTGGGTTCTAATTTTTGTAATTCTTCCTCTTTACGAATTCTACGAATAAATCCTCCCTCTTGCTCTTTTACTTCTTGTTCTATTATTTCTGTTGATGATTGTAATGATGATAATGGTGATAAATCAGTTTCTTGTTCTAATGTATCTAATGTATCTAATGTATCTAAAACTTCATTTACTTCTATAATAAGAACACGTTTTTTATCGGCTCTTGATAATTCTCTATAAGGTTTTCTAGATTGATAAGGATTTAATGCTGTTTGTAATGTTCGGTATAAATCACCACTTGTTTTTCTAACTTTAGCCATTTTTCCAGAATTAACATAATGTTCTCTACACCATTTATTTAAAGATGGATTACTTTTAATATTATATTCATTCTCTTCGTTATCTAATGTAAATTCTTCTCCTGTAGTATTTATTTCTAATTTAGATTGTATTCCTTGTTTATTATCTTTTTCTTTATCTTCTTTTACTTTTAAAGCAAATGCTAAATACATTTTATAGGCTTTTAACAATGACATATAATCACCATATGAATGTTTATAAGATGTCATTACTTTTTTATATTTTTCTGCTTCTTTTTTATTCCATTCATTTGATTTCTTTTTATCAGGTCTATATGGTGTAAATATACTATCTAATCTACCATCAGCAATCACTGACAACGCAACAATATCACATACTGAAATGGAACATCCATAAAAATGAGATGCTATTAATGAACGAGCACTATTTGGTTCTAATACTCTAAATTTAGATAAAGCAAACCCCATTGGTGTTATTTTACCATCATTATTAATATTTGTAATTGCTCCTAAAGCATAAAGAGTATTTAATCCATCACTTATAAATGTTTCATGAGGAGGAGATATAAATTCATCTAAAAATACTCTTAATTTTTTAACTGTATTAATATCTGACATTTTTAATAAATCTAATAAAGTCATTGTTATATTTTCTTTTTCTATTGATGGTGTTGGATATTCTTGAAATTTTTCAAAATCATCTTCACTGTAAAGATGAATACAAAATCCCATTTGTGTCCTACCTACACGACCACTGCGTTGTTTTACAGAACTTTGGGCTATATTACTTTCTAATAATCTATTTACTCGCATTGTTGGTTCATAAGAAGACGTATATTCTAATCCAGAATCAATAACATATATAACTCCATCAACTGTTAATGATGATTCAGCAACATTTGTTGTGAATACAATCTTTCTTGTATAAGGATAACCATTATCATCTTTTAATAATTTATACGCATATTCATCTGTTGCTAAATTTTCTTCTTTTTTTGATGTTTTACCATCTAATATAGCACAATATGGATTTATTTCATATTCAGGTGGTATTGATTTTTGTGTTTGAGTTCTTGATTTTTGTGTTTGAGTTCTTGATTTTTGTGTTTGAGTTCTTGATTTTTGTGTTTGAGTTCTTGATTTTTGTGTTTGAGTTCTTGATTTTTTCTTTGTTTTTTTAATAAATTGTTTTCTAAAATTACTCATTTCTCTATTAAGACTTTCACGTAATTGATTACCATCACTTTTTGACTTTATAAATACCATTATATCGCCTCTAGATGTTTTTTTTAATAATTTCATTATTATTTCAATAGTAAATGCTTTCCAATCACGTGGTCTAGGAAAAAATTTAGATATGATTTTATAAGATGTATGATTTCCTGCGTCGATTTCACCAAACTTATATGATGATTTTGGAAAATAATTATTAAATGTTTCTATATTTACAGTAGCACTCATAATAATCACTTTTAAATCTTTTCTTTTCATACAGGCTTTTTTTAATAATAATAAAAGTAAATCAGTTTCTACACTACGTTCATGAACTTCATCTACTATAACACACTTATAATTACTTAATAAAGGATCAGAACCTGTAATACTAGATATTAAACTACCTGTAGTAGTAAATGTAAGTTTTGTTTCTATACCATTTTTATTTATTTCTTTACCATCTTTATAAAAATAACCTACGTACTCTCCTATTTTAACATCCATACATTGAGCAACAAATTCAGCAGTTTTTCTAGTTAATATTTTTTTAGGTATAGTACATATAACATTTTCTTTATAATCAAAAGCGTGAAGAGCAATACGTGGGATTAAAATTGTTTTACCTACACCTGTACCTGCTTTTGCTAATGTAATTTGATTTTTTTCTATACTTTCTATAATAGCATCTTTATTTTGATATACTAATTGATTTGACCATATTTTTGCTAAATTTATATATGTTGCTGGTAATTTATTTAGTATTTCATTACTATATAAATTTTGATAAGGTTCATTCGTTAAAGGATTATTATATAAACCATTAGGGTCATACAATCCAATATTTTTACTAATAGTATATTCTTTTTTAGATGACATTCCTTTTATATTTATTAGGATTATCCTTAAATGGCTTTGTTTATTAAATGATAAACCTAAAAGAACTTTTTAAATCTTTGAATTTATTTGACGGTTATTATATTTAAAGTAGATATTTATTTTAAATTATTTAATTAAATTAAATATCTACTTTAAATATAATAACCGTCAAATAAATTCAAAGATTTAAAAAGTTCTTTTAGGTTTATCATTTAATAAACACAGCTATTTAAGGATAATCCTAATAAAAAATTGATACTGTTTAATTTATATTTAATTAGTAATACACTATAAAAACAAACTACGCTTATTTATTAGAGGATAAGCCCATTATATTCTAATACAATTTATTATTATTAATTATCTATTAAGTTAAGTATTATTAATAAGTAAAAATGGATACTAAAAATATTAGTACTTATACTAAATATGGTGTTAAACAACACGAATATGATGTTCATAAATACGTCTATAATTTAAAGTTAGAAAATGTTAATGTACCTAAAATTATTAGTTATGATAAAGAAAAAGAAATTATGGTTATGCATAAAATTAATGCTCTAAATTTATCAGATATGTTTGGTGAAAAAGCTTCTGATATTGATCAATACTATTTTGATGAAATACGCACTATTATTAAAACATTATCAGATAATGGTATTGAATACCCTGATATTACAGGTTATAATTTTATAGAACATAATAAACAAATATGGATTATTGACTTTGAACATGCTCATATTCGTGATACTTTTGTTAATAAATTCATTCAATGGTGTAATGAATGGAACTCCCGGTTTGCGTAAATAGTTTATTTTATGTTTGTTTCTTATTATTTAATAATTAGTATACTATTTTATAACTTTAATTTTTTATAAATTATTATTTTAATTTTTTTTTTCACTTAAAGCAGTAAGATGTACTTTTTTTCTATTTACATTCATTTATTAACAAAATACATTTAAAACACACGGATTAAAAAATGTCATATTTTTTTACTTTTTTTGCCATTTTATCTATTTTACATACGTTTTAATAATATATACACTTAAAACAAACTGATTTTAGTGACTTTATCGTAAAAATTACATTTTTAACCCTAATTTATTGTTATTGTTATTGTTATTGTTATTGTTATTGTTATTTTTATTTTTATATTTTTATTTTTATTTTTATTTTTATATTTTTTTTTATAAATAAAAAATATTTTTTTTAAAATTTATGTCATTTTTTTACAAGACTTTTTTTATTTTCGTTTTCAAATTTCCCCTCTCTAAAAAGTGGATGCGTGCTGTTTAATAGGTGTTTTACATTGGTTTGAATATAGTTTTACGCTCAAAGCACACGGATGCTTTTAATATGCTTATTTTTGCGTTTTTACATAGGTTTATATAAGGTTTTACATTAAAATCAATTAAATGCTTTTGTGATGCGTTTATTTTTTAAATTACATAAAAATGTCTTTTTACGCCTGTTATAGTAATATATTAACTAACAACAAAATGATTATTTTGTTTTAACTGCGTATTTATACTTTTTTAACTATAATTTATTTTATGTATATAAATATTTTATAGTAAAAAATTATAATTTTTAAAATTTATGTCATTTTTTTTACAAGACTTTTTTTATTTTCGTTTCCAAATTTCCCCTCTCTAAAAAGTGGATGCTTGCTTTTTATAGGTGTTTTACATTGGTTTATATAGTATTTCACATTCAAATCAAACGGATGGATTGTGGATGCTTTTGCTTTTTTTTTATATAAAAATATGATTTTATACTCATATATAAAATATATACGCACGAAACAAATAGATGTTTTTTACAATTATTGCTTTATATATAAAATTATTTAAATATAAGTATAATATAATAATTTAAACATACTTTTTTATAGTAAAGATAATTAATTATAATTATTATTAATTATCTTTAATATAAATAACAGTTAAATGGATAATAAAACGTGTCCTACATGTAAAAGTATTTTTAAATATCCTAGTAGATTAAAAATTCATTTACAAAATACAATACATTGTAAAAAAACTAAAGCTGAAATAGATACATATTTTAGTAATATTAAAAACCAATCATCTATAATTTCATTATCATATAATCTCTTAGAAAATAATAGTTTAGAAGCTAATAATGATAATAATAATAATATTGAAAATAATAAATGTAGTAAGTGCAATACTTATTTTAAATATATGCAAAATTTACATAGACATTTAAAAGTATCAAAATGTAGTAGACAAAAAGAAACAGAAGAAAGAAATAAACAAATAGAAATATTGCAAACACAAATTATTGAATTAAAAAATCAACAAACAATTAAACCTAATAAAACAAAACAAAAAAATCAACAAATACAAATTATCAATAATAATCATAATGAACGAATAATTAATAATAACTTAATAATAAATAATAATAATACCATCATACAACATATATATCCTTTAGGATATGAAAAAATACCTAATATATCACAAACAGAAATGATTAGATTATTAGAATTAGGTGATAAAGGGGTAATTGAAATAGTTAAATTAGTATGCGAACAAGATGAAAATAAAAATTTTTATAAAATAAACTTAAATAAAAATAATATTTCTTACTTAAGCAATCAATATAAAATAGATATATGTCAAGAAGCCGAATTAAAAAAAACTTTATTAAAACATTGTGTTATATTAACTTATCAAATGTTAATTGTATGTAGTCCTTTACTTAGTTCTGAAAAAATATATGAAATAAATTCTAATTTACAAAATATGTCTGATAAAATGAAAGAAGAAATATATGAAAATGGATTAAAAAATATTATAGAATATGAATTAAGAAAGAATAATAAAATAAATAAAGATAAAATAACAAAATATACTAAAGAAATTAATAATAATAATAATATTAAAGAAGAAGCATTAGAACATTATAATAAAATATTACAATTAAAAGATAATACTAATAAATCATTATCTACTGGTATTAGTTTATTTGAAATTAATAAAAAATTTGGTGATCCTTTAAAAAAACCAGAGATGGAGTTTGAATATACTTATAATGATTTTAATACTAAACGTTTTGAATATACTACTTATTTAAAGTATTGGAATAAACGTATAAATGATGAAGAAGATTATATTAATACACATCCTAATAAATCTTTATGTGATTTTGTAAAATTAGAACTAAGAAAAAAAGATATTAATGTCAAATTAGATTTTATGAAGAAGCAAAGTGAAAATATGAGAAAATGTGATAATCAAAATAATTTATTAATTAATAGAGATAATTTTAAAGTATTAATCGCACATTCTTATATTAATGAAAATCAAAGAATTAAATTTTAACTATGTTAATACTTATATAGTATATATTTTTTTTTATATTTTTATAGTTTTACTTTTATTATTATTTTTAAATATTTATAGTTTTACTTTTATATTTTTTGGATTTACATAGTTGGCTTCATAGTGTTATAATTTTGATTCGTTTTTATTTATTGTTTTTTGGTTTTTACATATTTGGGTTCATATTGTTATAATTTGGGTTAGTTTTTAGTTTTACGATTTTTTAGTTTTACATATTTGGTCTAATCATAGTATATTTTAGCTTAGTTTTATAGTATCTTTTATTGTAACTTATTATTATTTATATTATTCTTATAATACTTATTATATTTATTATATTTATTATATTAATATACTTATACTTATACTTATTATTATTTATATTATTCTTATAATACTTATTATATTTATTATATTTATTATATTAATATACTTATACTTATACTTATTATTTTTATTATTATACTATATACTCTATATCTATATAAATCTATAAAAAAAATAATACTATCTATCTAGAGTAAATCTTCCTACGCGTGCGCGCCCGCATAAAATCCCCCCCTCATATATATAAGATGCCATACAAAAGTTATATATAGTATAAAAGTTTAAAATACAATAGATTAATAAAATACACTAAAAACAGAAATAAAGTCATACAAATCAATAACATCATTTTGTTTGGAGTGTGTAAATCGAAAAAAGAAGTGTAAAACTACTAAAACTATAAAAACTACAAATAAAAAGCATCCAAAAGCATTTATGTGTTTTTAATGTAAAATATACTATAAACCTATGTAAAAACGAAAATTTAAGCATATAAAAAGCATCCGTGTGTTTTGAATGTGAAACTATATATAAACCAATGTAAAACACCTATATTAAAGCACGCATCCACTTTTTTAGAGAGGGGAAATTTGAAAACGAAAATAAAAAAAGTCTTGTAAAAAAAATATAAAAATTTATAAAAAAATATAAAAATTTATAAAAAAATATAAAAATTTATAAAAAAATATAAATTATAGTTATAAATGTATATTTATACGCATAAAACAAATCAATCAATTTGAATAGAGTTGATATCTTACAATAATGGCTATAAAATACATTTTATGTAATTTAAAAGACACAAACAATCCGTAATCCATCCGTTTGATTTGAATGTAAAACTATATATACACCAATGTAAAACACCTATAAAAAACACACATCCACTTTTTAGAGAGGGGAAATTTGGAAACACAAATAAAAAAGTTCATTTAACAAATTACTTAAAACACATTTATAAAATATATAATTAAAATATAATATTATTATTGTCTTATTTGTCTTTTCGGTAGATGAAATATACTTTTAACATTTTGTTTTCTATTTTATATGTTATGATTAATCGCATTTTATAATTTTAGCTTTTATATGTTGTAAATTATTATTCAAAAGTTTTATAAATTTTAAATTATAATTATATATATAAAAAAATATTTTTAAAATAATAGTTAATCATTGTATCAATTATTAGATTAGAAATAAATTTTAAAATAATATAATGGACTTATCCTTAAATAAATGATGTTATTTATAAATTGATAAATATAAAAGAGATTTATACACTTGAAAATTTAAAATGGGACACTATTTATATATTAGATGATAACTATATATACTTATATTTATATTGTATTTTATTTATAATTATTAAAAATGGAAATAAAAATAAAACTAAATAAAAATAAGAAAAAAAAAAGAAATAAACTTACATAAAAAATTGAAATTAATTTTAGTAAATTTAACTATATTTATTAATGTATGTTTTTATTTATGTTTCTATTTATGTTTTTATATATTTTGTAGATTTAGTAGTTAATAGTATCTAAATTTATAAAAATGTATTATCCAAAACCAGAAGATATTAGATTATTTGAAGAACAATTAAATAAAAAAGAGGATGAAAAAGAGGATGAAAAAGATATAGATAAAATGTATAAATATAAAACTATTTCAGATAAATCAGAAAATAATACAAAAAAAAATCAAAGAAATATAGAAATATTATCTATGTCTAAAAATATTGATTTAATTTTTGATAAAGAAACATCTATAATATTATATATTACTTATACTAAAAAGCCAGAATTATATAAGTATCATAATAATGATAATGATAATGATAATGATAATAATAATGATAATAATATAATAAATGTTCCTATACCTGATGAAATTAAATTTTTAAATAGAAAAGATATTATTTCCAAATCAACTACTTTGGTTGGTTCAATTATATCTGTTAAATCAATTAAATTATCTAAATGTATAGAAGAACCAACTGCTATTTCATTTATATTATTTGAAAAAATAGATAAAAGTGAAAATTTTGATATTAAAATAATACCTAATCTAGAATTTAATGATATATGTATAAAAGAATCTAATTTTATAGATGTTATTTTTTCAAATATTAATACATTTTGGGTTATTATTAAAGATGATAATAATAAACAACATATTATTTATTATTATAAATCTTTTAAAAATATAGTAAATATATTAAATTATAATTATGATAGTATTCCTATTATAGATTATACATTTATTTGTTCTTTATGGTCTTATTATGATATTACACCTTCTGTCATTTATTTAATAGTTCATGATAAAAACTTCAATATAATTATTTTACACTATACTATTTATAATATTGATAAATCAATACCTGATATTACACAAATACCTAAAATAGTTTTATATTACACAGATAAACGTTTATTTCATTGTGGAAAATATTTAAGTTATTGTGTAAATTATAATATTTCAATGTTTTCAATTCTTTTAGAAATAGATAATAATGTTAAAACTTTTTATACAGGTATATTATTATTTAAAAAGATAAATTCACAATTAAAATTAGAAATATCATATTCTCATTATTTTCCTAAAAAAAATATTACTATGGAAGAATCACAATTTATTATTTATTCTATTATGAAAAGAACTGAACGCGAAATAAAAATACAAAATTTTGAAGAACATAAACAGAAAATCAATATTAAATGTATTAAAGAAGCAAAATCAGAAAAAGATGAAAAAGAAGAAACAAAAGAAACATCAGAAAAGAATAGAGAAAAATACTGCGAACTAATTGCTGAGGCTTTAATAAAAGAAGAAGAAATAGATAAACTAAAAAAAAAAAAATTACAAGAAAAAATTAATTGTAATACTAAAAATAAATTTGAAAAAGAACGACTTGAAAAGGAACGAATTAAAAAGGAACGACTTGAAAAAGAACGACTCGAAAAGGAACGAGTTGAAAAGGAACGACTTGAAAAGGAACGACTTGAAAAGGAACTAATTAAAAAGGAACGACTTGAAAAGGAACGAGTTGAAAAGGAACGACTTGAAAAAGAACGTCTTGAAAAAGAACGTCTTGAAAAAGAACGTCTTGAAAAGGAACGACTTGAAAAAGAAAGACTTGAAAAAGAACGTCTTGAAAAAGAACGTCTTGAAAAAGAACGTCTTGAAAAAGAACGTCTTGAAAAAGAACGTCTTGAAAAAGAACGTCTTGAAAAGGAACGACTTGAAAAGGAACGACTTGAAAAGGAACAACTTGAAAAGGAACGACTTCAAAATGAACGACTTGAAAAGGAACAAATTGATAAGAAAAAGATTGAAAAAGAAACAATTTTAGAAGAAAAATTTTTATTAAGACAAAATAAATTATTAGAAGATACTCTTTCAAAAAAAAAAGCAATTGAAGAAATAATATCTAATTATCATATTTCAAATAGTATTGAAAGAAGAAATACAGAATATTCTATATTTTATTGCTTTATTTATCATTTATCTATGATTGACTTAGAACTTGCAAATGAAATATTATATTTTAAATATGAATCCAATTATATGAATTTAATCTATACAAATCGCATTACTATAATGTATGCTTTAGATATGTTAGTTATTAATAATATTAATATTTTATCTATTAAGAAAAAAATAGATAAAAAAAAAGTGAATGGATATACTATGTCAGCACTATATGGTTCGGTATTACCTGTAATTTATTCATTAATTTTAAATGAACTTGGATATAATTATACACCTTTTAATAAACATAGTGAACCATTAAAAATGATAGATATAGATACAATGGTTATAAAAATACTCGATGATTTTATAGAAACTGATAGACAAACTGAATATATAAAAGCTAAAACTTTTATTATTGATTACTTTACTCATGAAAAACCAATTACTAGAACACAAATTCAAACATCGTCATTACATAATTTATTATGTAATTGTTGGGATTTAAATTATACATCAGCAATATTAATATATGAACAAGAAAAAGAACCTTATATTATTAGACATCCTGATTTTACAGAATTTATCTTTGGTAATCAATTAATACAAATATTATTAGGTAAAACTGAAAAATCATTATTTAATTATCATATAACAATTAGAAGATTACAAAAAGCTAAAGAAAAATGGTATTAATTATAATAAATTAAGTTTAGTATAGTTTAGTATAGTTTAGTATAGTTTAGTATAGTTTAGTATAGTTTAGTATAGTTTAGTATAGTTTAGTATAGTATAGTTTTTTATTTTTTCCAAAAATAAGATAATACATAATTTATTTTACTATAAATTAATTCTAAATATGTTTCTTCTATTAATGTTTTATTTTTATTTTTTATATTTATATTAGCATATCCATAATCACTAATATCATTATCATTAATTATATAAAAATCACTAATAGTATCACTGTTAGTATTATTGTTATTAGTATTATTATTATTATTATTTTTTTCTATTGTTATTTGTTCGTCATTAAAACAATTTTCAAGATGTTCTAGCATTTCTACATTTATTATATTTGTTTCGACTCGCATTTTATGAATAATACTACATAAATATCTAGCATCATTTATAGTTGTTAATTTTGCTAAATATTTATTATTATCAATTTTAATAATAGATATTACAGTGTTTTTACCTATATAATGTTCGATTGTATCATATACTACTTCTTCATCAACCATAGTTTTATTATTAGTATGTATTTGTGTTGCTAACTCAGGCATATTAGAAATTAAAATATGAAATCCTGATGTTAAATAAGCGTTATGTATAATTTCACCCAAAATAATATTTAATTTATTATTTAATTTATTATTTAAATAATTATGTTTTTTTTTAATAGTTGTAAATTTACAACTTATAGATTGTAAATACTTAATTAGTCCTTCTTTTTTTTGAGTATTATAATTTAAAATATCAATTTCATTTATTGATAATGTTTTAATTAAATTCATTTTCTTTAATATTTTATCTTTTATACATAAATTATTATTATACATACTGATATTAATATCATCAAAACTATTTAGTAAATTACTATTAGTATATTCTTTATCCATTTTAAAATTTATTTTTTATAATTTACATATGAGAAATAAATAATTTACATTAAATATAATAGGCTTATCCTCTAATAAATAATCGTGGTTTATATATTATAAGTATAGTTTATTTAGTTAATAGGATATTATGTTTAAATTAAAATAAAAATTGATTTATATTATATTATATTATAAATATAAATTACATATATTATATATACTATACAAATATATATAGAATACTTAAAAATGACAGAGCAACCTATAAAAACAAATACTTTTAATTTTAAAGAAAATATCATGAAAGGTTACATTACTGCGCACAATAATATTGGATTAGTTCAAGATGATGGAATGGTTGAAAAATCTAAAGACCCGACAGACTTCTTTTTGCTTGCAGGTAGTAATGGTAATACTAAAATTACTACTAATGTTTTAAAATTTCAAGAATGTGAGAGTGTAGCCATTTATTTAATTCTTACTAGTGGAGATGAATACAAAAGTTTAGAAGAAATATTTAAATTATTTTTAGAAGGTAAATATCTTATTGGGACATCAGACTATTATTTTAAAAATCAATACGAAAATAGTTTTATTACGAATATTAAGTCATTTGATGAAGATGAACATAGTGAAATTAAATTACATTATACAAAACCACGTTATCATCCTGGTAATTGCGCATGGCGAACATTAAAATGGGATTTATTTGCAGACTTTGTGCCTATAAATGAATAAAAATTTATTATAAACCTTATTATTTTAATTTTTAATTTTTAATTTTTTTATTAGTTTATATAATTAAAATATAATTAAACTATAATTAAATTATAATTAAATTATAATTAAACTATGTTTATTATTAAAAAAAATAAAAAAATATGTATTATTATAATATTAATATTAATAATTTTATGTATAAATAAGTTTTTTATAATGGGCTTATCCTCTAATAAATAAGCGTAGTTTGTTTTTTATAGTGTATTACTAATTAAATATAATGTAGTTTAAATTTTATTTTGAAAATAAAATTATGTTTATATTATTATTTAATAATA
>Ga0335398_10006196_pt1 | contig 15278 bp, 10 predicted proteins | sample BON03_FD_205742 | JGI IMG/M metagenome (GOLD analysis project Ga0335398, IMG submission 205742) | Freshwater microbial communities from Lake Bonney liftoff mats and glacier meltwater in Antarctica - BON-03 (spades assembly) (version 2) | ecosystem: Environmental > Aquatic > Freshwater > Ice >... | reverse complement strand
GGTGATTTCGTTCTTTCGCGATACTCACGGCTTTGTACCGTGGTGGTTCACTGGACCGCGCATGGTCGCTGGCGAAGAATGGATTGCCCGCGAGAAGGCCGTTCACGGACTTTCAGAGCAAGCGGCGATTAAGCACATTCAGGGATTCAACGCGCAGGCAAATCTCATTCATTCACAGAATGCGAATACACTCGAATTTTATCGCGGGAACATTCTGAAGACGTTAAATGAGGATCGCTCACGAATGGACTGGGAGACAATCGCTTCACATTTCGGAGTTCCGCCGCTCAACCGTTCCCTGGGTTCAACCAGTGCCACGCCGATCTGACTCGCAGCCCGTTGCCGCTGGCTGGGAACACCCGATAGAGCTCAACTAATTCAACGGCCTGGCGCGTCTGCTCGCCGTTGTAGGTGAGGATGACAGAATCACCGGCCTGAACTGTGAGCCACGTTCGTCTGGGGTTCATCAGCTGGACGCAGAGTTTCGCTGAAACGTCATTTGGCCAGACGATCACAGAACGGTCTGCCACGGAATGCAGTGTGATTCGGATTGCGTGAACCTTGCGTCCGCTCACTTGTTTGTCGTCCTCTTATCCGCTTCCTGCTTCCGCCAGTCCCATGGAGCAACCGCCCGAGGAGCTGCCCACAATCCCAACTTTAACCGCCTAGCGGTCTTCTCACCCTCTGCGAGGTCTTTGTTATCGGGCGCGTATTGCACGTAATGCCAAGCGAACCCATTGGCGACTAATGCAGAGTTTACGTTTACTTCTGGATCGCTTGCCGCGGAGTGCTCCGGTCTCAGGAACACGTCACCAATCTCCCGGCCGTAACGGTCTTCTCCGCAAATCACCACGCGAACCGATTTTCCACCGACCATATTGGAAAGCAGATCGCTCGCCTTTGCCCCAAAAGGCTGCTCCTTCTCCGGCGCGTCGATCCCGTTGAGCCGAACCTTGACCTGTTTCTGTTCTGAGGTAAGAACGGTAAGTGTGTCCCCGTATGCGATTCCCACAACTTTTCCAAAAACATCGCGGCGAGATGATCCAGCGACTCGCCACATTGAGGCCGCATGGCGCTGCAGTACGGAGAGACCGGGGACGGTATACTCAATCAGATTTGGGCCGGCGATCCGTCCCTGAAAATCACCCTTCACGCCTTGGGGACCCCCAACAAAATCTGCCGTCAAAACCCCAAGAACCCTGTCGCCACTGATCGTCAAAATCCCGTCCCCTCGTGCGATTCGATCACTCCGGAACACCTGCACTTTTACCTCCGTGCCATTCTCGATCAACACCATGGTGTCACCGTCTGAATTTTCCCACAGCCCACTGAGCCGTCGAGACGTCAACTGCGGCGACGGCGCAACCCGTCTTTCTTCGAGTCGTGGATTCTGAGCCACTACGCTGGGCTTGCCGGGGAATATCGCGACTACAATCACCGCAATGATCACACCAAACAGAACCATTAAAGCGAAGTCCTTCCATCTGCTCGGGTGCGAATTTTCAACCTCATTCATGTGGTACACCAACTTAAATCGAAGCAAGAAAGCCGACCCCAACAATCCGCATGATTGTCTGCAGCTCTGGGCACTAGGGCAAGTCGTGCCTATCGCCGCTCGAACCACGTATGAAGCTCCACGGTGTCTCCGTCCCGGTTGATGCGACAAACCGCAATGATACGCTGGGCGGGGTTTGCCGTCATCCAATTGGCCAACGTTGCTGAGAGGAACGGTGCAAGCTCGCCAGTTGGTTCACCCCGGCCCATGAAGACCCTCAGAAATCCCATGTGGTCTTCAATGTTGATTTCAAACGTTCGCTCTGTCATTTCCATGCCTTCCACATTCGAGCAAGTTCGAAGTCTCGCGATAATGCGACTCCTCTTCCGCCATTTTCGTCGATATCCCAAGGATTGCAGCAATCGCAGCAATGGCCATCCCCTGAACGACAAGTCCACTACCTTCCAACTCAAGAGGCGTCGTACAGTTGAATCTCCAGCGAAGGCAGTCCTGAACGTTGATCTTTTTAGGCTTCAGAACTTCCACGAATGATTAACGCAGAGTCCGATCGTAAAAAAACGATAAACACCGCCGCTTCTTTGGCTGACTAAACTCCGATTGAGCATTCACTTTACCTGATGATTTCACATTGATCGTCTGGTGCCATCCGAGCGGACTGAACGCCAAATCCTGAGGGCTAATTGGAGAAGTGAGTCGTCGTAATCAATACTCGTTCGGCAGCAGCACAGTCGTCGCTGCACGTTCGCCTTTGTCATCGGCCGCTTCGGTGATGACCAGATCTTCATTTCTGTCGGGAAGATGTACGCCGATAGGATTCGCGAACCATCATGCAGTGCTTCATCGTTCAGCCGCTTGTCTTCGTCGGACAGATCGCCCCAAACTTTTGCGATATGGCGTTTGACGAGATCAATGATGTCGACGTTCGCTTCTTTCAACGCCTCAAGTGCCGCAGGAGTGGCCAGAAGCTTGCCGATCGGAAAGTCTGGTTTGCTGATCTGGATCATGAGATGCCTCGACGAACAGCCGTCACAGGAAGTCGTTAGCCGTTATCAGAAAGTCTACCCATCACGGATTCGGCTGAGTGGCAATCCGGTACTCCCTGCTCAAGTCGATCCCGGGATCCGAGCCGGGGCGCACTGCTGGAATGCGGCATACATGATGGAGATCACTTGCAGGCCCGTGTATTCCCCGGGCCACGTCTGGAGTTGGTGCTTCTTTGTCGGATCGTTGATGTTGAGACCCTTGTTGCCGATCAGAGCAAGCTCCAGTGCGAACTGCTTAATCTGGGCGGCTTCCATCGACTTGAAGCGGTCGAGTGCGTCCTGGATGTACTCCACGGCTTCTGGGCGAATATCGCCGGTTGAACGGAAAGCCTTTTCAGATTTCTCCGACAGACGAGCTTTGGCCAGATCGACAAGATGTTCCTGGCCCCCGGTCTTGATGGCCATGCGATAATGAGTTTCTGATTCGGCTCCTCGGCCCAATTCGGCAAGGCAATCGCCATAAGCAATCATCATGGCGATATCATCGGGAGCGACAGCGAGGCATTTCTGAACCGCCGCAAGCGACTCATCAATCCGCCGTTGCTTCATCAGTGTGCCAGCCAGATTCCTCAGCGCCCATCGATTATCGGGTTCAATCGCAATGGCCTTCTTCAGCCATTCCTCCGCAATCAACAGATTCCCGGCCGCGATTTCAGCTACACCAAGTCCCACCAATGCATGGACGTGTCCCGGAGCCTGCTCCACAGCCTTTTCGAGAAACTCGGCCGCTCGCTGATACTGTCCCAGTTCACTGTAGGCCAGTCCCAGACGATACCGCGTATCCACGTCGCTCGGGGCCTGATGATAGAGCGTCGTGAGCATCGGCAGAGCCTGTTTGATCTGCCCGACGTTGAGCAGGTTAAGTGCTCTCTGTTTCGGATCTTTCCAGTCCTTGTCCTTCGTCCACAACACTTCGATCACTCGGTTGCTGTCATCAATGATGACTCGGGCGTTGCCGCCGAACCCGAAAAACTGCTGAGCAAAGAAGTTTGCGATCCCGGATTTGAAGTCATCAGAATCCGGGGCTGTTTGCGGGGTGCCAAGTAATGAGCGATCAAAGTCGTCGAATTCCAGCTTGAACGAAAATTCCTGAGCCATCTACCGATCTTTCGTTTCAAACCAACAGTCCAGCCCCGTTTGCTTTGCCCATGCTTCGACCAGTTCTCGATCGTGGCTGGAGTCCACCGGGAGCTGCTTATTCAGAGCCAGCAGAGCTGTCGCCGCGTCTCCGATCTGCAAATAGTGAGTTGGCGTGAATCATCTGAAACTTCAGTGGCCCCCCTTCGGCCACATCTGCATTTTGCCTCCGAACTATGTCTCACGGCCGTACATGGCCGATCCTCCTGAATCAGATTCCGAATAGCCAAACCGCACAGACGCTTCCCACTCCAATCCACTCTCGCAAATCCCCTACTTAACCAATTTCAGATCGAAACGCACCAGCGAAAAATGACATACAGCCCATCCCAGTTGCAGAAAGCTTGCTTGAAAGTACGGGAACCTTCAAGTACCGTATCGCCTTACTTAAAGAGTCATTGACGTACGTCGGAAAAGCTATGAAGAATAGGGGAATGATCGCCAGTGGCTGCAGCTAAATCAATAAGCAGATGGCATCACTCCCAGCCAACGACCATTCTGTGAACGGTTACCACATTGGCGGCTAAACGAAATTTAATTCATTTTTGCTTCTAAAAAAACGGCGGAATCAATTATGAAAAGTCTTTTTACTAATCTGCTTGTGACGCTGGCCATTGCAACTACTGTTGATTTTGCTGTCGCAGATGCGGTACCGGGTACCTTTCAAGGCACATGGATCTTGTCGTCGGGATTAACTTCAATAATGCGAAAAGAAGCCTCACCGGTAGAAGACGGCATGACCAGGGTTTTGGGTGAGGATTCGATAGGTCGTGTTGGTCAAAATGGATCTATCGATACGCTGCGATTAGGTCTTGACATTAAACATATAAAGATCAACCCCGGAGGCTTGAATACACTTATGCCCGACGTACAGGAGATCATTGCATCGACGCAGGAGGCAATTGGTGAGGTCGAGGAGCCATTTCTTGATAAGGGCAAAGAAATACTGTTTAACGAAGCACTCAACATGCCCGGTGCGGAAATACTTATTATCGGTGGGCAGAAAGGAGGCCTTGGAAACATTGAGATATTGTCTTTGGTGACGAAGGTCGAGCAAAGAATTCAGTGGATTGAACTTGTGGTTGTGACGCAGGGACAGAATCAAACGAAAATCGTTCAGATTTTTGACGCAGCGAAACAATTGAAAAAGCCAGGTAGTGCCCAATTTCCGGAAGAGTTCACCAACAGCACAGGAATGTCTTTCAGGCTGATTCCAGCGGGTGAGTTCATGATGGGCAGTCCGGAATCGGAACTGGAAGGAGATTCAGATGAACCTCAACCCGAAGTTACGCTCACAAAATCCTTTTACATGGCCACTTACGAAGTGACGCAGAAACAGGGATTGAAAGCCGTCCGATTAAACCCCAGCAAGTTTAAGGGAATGCAAAACCCTGTTGAACAAGTGTCGTGGTTTGATGCAGTGGCGTTCTGCAACCGCTTGTCTGCACTTCCGAGAGAGAAAGCTGCAGGGCTCGTTTATCGATTGCCGACCGAAGCGGAATGGGAATATGCCTGCCGCGGCGGTGCGGAGACTGCCTACAGTTTCGGCGGTAACTCCAACAATCTTAGTTTTTTTGCCTGGCACGATGGAAACAGCGGTGGCACGACGCACGCGGCAGGTCAAGGGCGACCGAATTCATTTGGTCTTTATGACATGCATGGAAATGTGTGGGAGTGGTGCGCAGATTGGTATGACGATACGTATCCAGAAGGGCCCCTGATCGATCCAGTTGGCCCGGATATCGGCTTGCTCCGGGTGTTCCGAGGCGGTTGCTGGAACAGTTCTGCCAAGGCCTGCCGGTCGGCGAGCCGTAGCGCGGGCGTCCCGTCATTCCGGAACGTTGACGTCGGCTTCCGCGTGGCCCTGAATTTATGGTCTGTCAAGGCGCCGTAGTCGGAACAGGACAAGTGAGCGGAGCCATCGGACGCAGGCATGGAGGGAGTAAAGCAATAACCGGCGACCGCAAATGCCGGAGCCGCAGGGTGCAGTGGGTTGGAGCCGTTAGGGGCACGGGCTAAGCCGTTGCATGCGATGAATTCTGCATGTTCGAAGAAGGGTCAGAGTTATCACTGCTTCACTCAGACAGCCGAGCTTGGGCAAAAATAGCCTCGATCTTCGAACGTTTCCATCGCGGCGAGGAATCTCCCAAATACACAGGACTGGGAATTCTACCCTTTTGTGCCAGCAGCTCGACCTGCCGCATACTGCACTGCAGAATTGTTGCCACTTGTTTTTTGGTGAGAGTTGTGAGGGTCACTCCAGATGGAGAAGAACGGCTGGAACGCGGCATACATGCTAGAGATCACTGGCAGTGGCGGCCTGAGATTCCTCAACGGCCGGTCAATGCCATTTCAGTTTTGTCAGCTTTTCGTGATCAAGCAGAGCTTGAAAATGGTGCTGGAGCTCGACTGCAATCGCTGGATGCTGCAGCAGTATTCCAGCCTCAATGTTTCGCTCCTGCGCCGCTTCGGTAAAGTTGGCGGAGGAGACAAACACTTGCCGTGAATCGGTGATTACAAACTTTGCGTGTAGACAAGCTGACTTCCCTGAGTCATTTGTTTCCAAAGAGCGAGGATCAAAGTAGATCTCGGGAAGTCGAGCGTCTGGCGGCCACTGCGTCTCTTTGAATCGCTGTCGGAATTTTGCAACGAGATGTTCACGGGGTGAATTGTCTCCGTGAGGACGCTGGATGTTCAGAAACATTCGAACGTGCAGATCAGGAAGCTGAGTCATGCGATGAGCCAATGACTGGAAGACTTCCTGCCCCTGATACACTGCATATCCACAGATCCAAATGGATTGGGTGGCATTGAAAAACATCTGGCGGACAACGACACCGGTGTCTCGAATCATTGCTCCCGGCGGCTCTGGGCCAGTCATTACCAACTCCAGCTGCCCGCTGCTGGAACTCCGCTGCTCTCGTTCCTGAAGGAGCGTTCGGATCCATTCGATCAACAGCGGCCCGGAAAGCCCCAGATTTTGTAATCTGTCAAGTTCGTCCTTAATCGCGGATAACTGACACTGAGGCACAAGTTGTGCCAGTGTCAAACTGCTGAATGGAAGCGACAATCGGCCAGCCGCAATTGCTTCCAGCAGAGATCGGAGACTTCGGTCGCTCAATTGTGCGAGGGTAGAGACCATCAGGGATCCATCCTGAAGAACTCGACTCCGAGATTTTCAACGGTTGGCACAACCAGAGCTCGATCCAGATAATCGTTCTGCTGCTCACAGGACGTTTCGGCAATCAGCAAACAACCGTGACAGGCCGCCCCGTGCAGAAAGCGTCTCTCGTGCAGATTGTCTGGCTGGTGCTGGCAGCACACCGGGTCGTTGGAACACAACTCCGCCTGTGCCAAGGCGTGGCGCATGTGTTCATGAATTCGACGACCTTCCTGAACCAGACCGCCAAGAGTACCCTCGGAATCCGGCGACCCCGTGTACAGCAGGATCCCATAGCCGACATCATCAAATGCGTAGATGCGTTCACGGATTGAACTGGCCGGATATCCGCACTCCAGAGAAATTGCCGTGATCAACATGTGTGAAAGCGAATGAAGCAGATAGTACTGCAGCGGAGGAAATTCTCTTTTCGAAGTTCTGTGTTCTGATTTCCAGACGTCGAAGCCCGCATTCAGGCTGGTGCCATATCGTTGCACGGCAGGTCTTGAAACCCACTCATCCAGCATCTCCGTCTTAAACTGAATGAAAATCCCCTCACCTCGATTTTCGATGGCTGGGACCCATGTGATTTCCCGAGCCAGTAACGCAGGCTGAACACCAATGTCCAGCTCGCCCTCAACGTTTGTTGTCACGGCTTCAAATCGAGTGAACCCGGCCTGAGCAACAACTTCGCGCAGGCGATGCACAAGCACAACTTGCTGGACACTTTGCATGCACGGCGAGTCCCAGACTGTCTTTGGAAGCATACGCGCGAAGAAATCACCATCGGGACGGTCATCGCCTCGTTCCTGTTCACAAGCAATCAGCGTTTTCAACTCATCCGGCTTCAGCCGTGACGATGATTCAACGGCAGGATTCCGTCGGCGATCGATTTCTTCCCAGACCTCTTCATTGCTGATGCCCTCGAGAACTTTTGCCACACGTTCTTTTTTTCTCTCGTGCCGCACATCGTCGATCGACTCGGCTGCCTCGAGAAACATCCAGGCCTGTTCAACTGCCTTCGAAACGGATTCATTTCTTGGCGGCAAAGAAATAACGGCAAGCTTCTGCGGAAAGTAGGCATTGCTCGCGGTGCGGATGAGAAATCGACTCGGCTGTTCGCATCGCGTGTTTGCGAAAGGCCCCAGCCAGGGCTGACTGCCATCGCACAGACCAAGAGCGCCTGCCTTGTGATGCCCGCCTGTTTCAACGGCTTCGCTCAATAATCGCGACTGACCACATACACATCGAACCCGAATCTCGGTGATGTCGCCACTTGTACCCACGTCATCCATCCAAAGACTGGCTCGACAGGTACTGCCGTCTTTGTGAACAAAGGCGTACCAGTCGATGTCGCCTATGTGACCATGGCGACACGCTCGCACAAAGCGTACGGGAACCACGTTCTGTTTTTTGCGATCATCACCAATGTATTTTCCTCTCGTCAGTGATGTTCGATGCACCAGTTGTCGAGACCGTATCTGGTAGCCACTCTCTGATGTTGTCTGTCGCACGTCCTGCGTAACAAACCACTCTGGAAACTGCCAGCCGACCACGCCAGAGGAAGCCGAAAACGACTCGCCGATCTCCCTTGGTGGTGCAAACATCCGGAGGTTCTCAAGGCTCAGATGCTCCTTCAGCTTCTGCAGTAATCGTGGCTCCTCGATCTCCTCATTGGCGCCAGTCCATTGGTCAAGACCACTGACGAGGATAGAGTGGTCCGGCAAATCCATCATCGCACCGGGGCCGAATGTGGTGACGATCTGACTTCGACGGACCTTGCCGTGTGGTTTTCTGAGACGATCTTTAGCCATCTTCGCCGTCCTCCAAAGTCACATTGTCCAGTGAGCGAAGCCAGAGATTGACCTCGGGTTCCACATCTCGCATCGAACGATTCGCTCGGAATTTTTTGAATCGTTGATTGACCTTATCCAGTTCCGGATCGAGAAATTGATAGAGCAAACGCTTTGCTGAGCCCACCTCATTTTGATACTGCAAAGTTGTTCCGTTCTGACGGTACTGTTCTGCAATCTGTTCCCACTCATCCAGCAGGTCCTGACAGCGTTTAAAGAGATTGTCTTTCAATTGCTGACGTTCAGCAGCACTCCGATCTTTATTATGTTCCTCGGCTCTCTCAGCCATCAGATCTGAAATCCACGTCAGTTGCTGGCGCATCGAAAGGATTTCAGTGGCACCTTTCGGCGGCGTCATTTTTGCAAGGCCGTGTCTTGCCAATGCAACGACTGTGGCTGCCAGGCCGCGATCCAGCGCTCTTGGACTGAACGGGGTCACACTCGTGGCCTCAACATGTCGGTAGAAAGACTCGTGATACACGCCAAATCGCTCATAGTGAGAACGGTCACGAGGACGGTTAAGGTTCAGGATTGTGATAACCAAACCCGGCCGTGTGTGATCGCGCCCAACACGGCTTGACGCCTGAATGTACTCCGAACTGGACTTCGGCTGCCCATAAATAACCATCAGCCCCAGTCGCGTGATGTCGAGACCCACGGATATCATGTTGGTCGCAAGAGCGATATCGACGGCTTCCTTTTCTTTCGGCCCAAACGCCTTTTCCAGTCTTCGCTTTGTGTCGGCGACTTTGTCTGTGCTCACTCGGCTGGTCAGCTCCAGGACTTCTTTCAACGGCCCTCGATTCATGAAGCGACCAACCGTCTCGCCAATTCGCATTCTCTCGCCGAACCCGACCAGAGAATTACTGACTTCGTCTTCAACAAGTCGCCTTGCACCACCAAGTTCGCGAAGGCTGTTGAAGTAGCCCAACAGAGTCATGTATGCATCGGCCGGGTTTTGTTTTTCCGGTTTATGGTCCGTATAAAGTTTCTGGGCCGCAGCCATCAAGGCGAGACACGTTCGCAGAAAAACGCGTTTCGGACTTCTGCCTTGTCCGGTCACGCCCAGATACACACGTGCGTTGGATTCTTCAGGGGACACCGTCCTCGCAAAAAACGAATCACGGCGGTTCGGCCCCGGAGGCGGGAAGATGTCGACTCTGTCTCGATTGAATAGCGCTCGAATCTGACTTTCCGCACGGCGAACGGTTGCCGTCGAAGCCACGATCTTGGGACGAACACGGTGGTTTCCTTCGCCGCTCGTGCAGAGATGATCCAGGGCTGTCTCATACAGTCCGGCTATGGTTCCCAGCGGTCCCGAGATCAGGTGCAATTCGTCCTGAATGATCAATTCTGGCGGAGGCAAGTGTCCGCCCGGAATCGATGCTCCTCCCATCGGACTGCAGGGGCCATGAAATCCAGTGCTGTCATAGCGATCGACCTTCCCAAAGAAACCGCCGACCTGGCCAGTCCACGGCATCGCCGCAAACTTGTCGACAGTGGCGATCATGAAACATGGCAGGCGTCTGTAGATCGGCTCATCGACCGCAACGATGGGCAATCTGCGGTTGTTAGCACCCGAGAATTCGCAGCTGCGATTCACGCAGATCACTCGGAGATCATTTGGCTCATCATTGTTCGGAACAAGGCGGAATGAAACGTTTTTGAATTTTGTATTACACCACGGACAGTTTTCAAGAGGGATGGGCGATGGCTTGCGGTCATCATTCTGAAACGTAATCGTCTTGGATCGCGCCGAATTCGGATTATTGTCGCCCTTCCGCCCCATCACATTTGGTGTTGCCGCCTGACCGACCCAAAGTGCAATCTCAAACGGCCATAGCCCCAGTTGCTCAACGTCCTGTTCGCGCAGTAATTCCAGCGCGCAAATCAAAGCGGCCGCACGTCCAAGCTGGTCCAGCGTCAACAGCCGGAGCGTGTAGCGCATCAGGACGGTGAGGCCGCAGGAGGTGATACCGGGGTTTGTCAGACGACGATGAACTAAAGTAAACGCAGCAAGGCCAAGGTAGGCTTCTGTTTTGCCACCGCCTGTCGGGAAGAACAGCAGATCCACAGTGGAGCGATCTGCCGACTGGGGACTGACGATCCCTTCAAGATTCATCAGCAGGAACGCCAGCTGGAACGGACGCCATTCCGGAATGATGGCAGCTTCAGGTTTGCCAGAGGACTGGCTCAGGCGTTTCCGTGCCTGCATCGCCATGGCGCGGTTAGCGAGGCAAAAAGACTTCAGCACATGGTCGCTTTCGAGCAGCGCGATACCGCGCTCAATGCGGTTGGCGGCAACGCGAGCCCGCTGCAGAAGCGCCTCGGCCGTTTCCAGCCTTCGCCCCGAAAGCGTCTGAAGGCTGCCTTGCTGCTCTTCGATCCATTTGCGATAGGAAGTGACAAATGGCGTCAGTGACGTCGCAGCGGCACTGCCATCTTTCAAAAGGGCCAGGGAGTCCATGTTCAACTGGACGTCCTGCATCTCAGGAACGGTTGTTCGCTCAACTTCCGCCTGCGGGATCCAGCATGTCCGAATACTGAAACACTTCTCATTCACGACAACGGGCGTCGTTGAGGCATTATGGCCGACACCAAATTCGCAGCAGTCACGAAACTGCAGGTCGGCAATGCGAAGATCCGGGTCCGTGCTGTCCACCGCATGCGCGTCGGCGCGAGCAATAAATCCTTCTCGACATGCCACGCTCAGTTGAGTCTGAAACGCAAAAGCAGTGTCGCGGGTCTCATCAGGCGCGAGCTTGCGATGGTTGACAACAAAGACTGAAACACTCTGACACGGCTTATCGCAGGACACCAAATGTCGTGCGGCATTCAAACTGCGGCCACTCACACTGATCCACAGACCTTCGCTACCTGGGATGACAATATCTGCCCGCCAGCGGTCCTTGTGCTGAATGGGTACAATCAGAGCCGTATGCTGCGGCTTCCGTCGCCAGGCATTTAGCTGGCCCGGTTCGGGCTCCAATAGTTCATAATCACCCCAATCGACTGTCACCTGAATCTGTTTTGTGGCTGTCGGCAACAGGACGCTTAAGCCCATCGAAGAAGGAAAGCGTGTTTTGCTGGCCGCGGCGACTTCCGGGGAAACATCATCATCGGTTCCCCCGCGTTCGCCGGCGCCATCGATCTCATCCCCAGCGTCCTCGTCATGTCCCTGTTTCTCTCCCGCATCGAAGGGGACCAGGAATCCCGTTAGATACCAGCGAGACGGATGCTGTGGGAGAACTTCAATCGAATCTCCATTCCCGTTCTGCGGACCAACAAGATCCAGCTGCAGCGCGGCAACCAATTCCGAGCGAACTTCGACTGGAGTCATCTTATTGCCTCCGACTGAATCGGCGCAGAATGAGTTCGAATCACGAATGGAATGATCATTCCGTGCGTTCCTTTGGAGATTGGGCGGAAACGGTCCTCGCTGCCTCGGCTCGGGCCAGTCGTTCTCTGGCAAGCAGAATCGCTTGGTGCAGTTTCTTTTCCAGCAGTTTCTTTGGCGGCAGTTCCGTCAGGTACTGAGCGACGCGAATCCCACTGGCGTTGAGTCGCAGCAGTTCGACATGTTCTTCCGATTTGTCGGCACACAGAATCAAACCGATCGGCCGTTCTTCGCCGGGCTGCATGTCGTGTTCTTCCAGCCAGCGAAGGTAGAGTTCCATCTGGCCTTTGTCGGCTGCCTGAAATTTACCCAGCTTCAGATCGATGGCCACCAGGCAGCGGAGGCTGCGGTGGTAGAACAGCAGATCCAGATAATAGTCTTCGTTGTCGACCGTGATTCGTTTTTGCCGGGCGACGAACGTGAACCCCGAGCCCAGTTCGAGAATAAACGCTTCCAGTTCATGCAGAATCGCGTCCTCGACGTCCTTCTCGATATGGTGACCCGTCAGCCCAAGGAAATCCAGAAAGTACGGATCACGGAACACCATGTCGGGCGTCAGCCGGTCTTCGTCCCGTAGAGCGGCGATATCCTGTTTGATCAAGGCGTCGGGCTTTTTGGCCACGGCCGTGCGTTCGAAGAGTAGATGCCCGATCTTGTGCCGCAGTGTGCGGGTGCTCCAACGCTCGATACGGCACATTTCGGCATAGAAATCCCGTTTGAGTCCGTCTTCGAGCGAGAGCAGTTCCCGAAAGTGTGTCCACGACAATTGTGAACGCAGTGCGTTCACAATCTGTTCCTCCGGGAACATTTCCGCGAATCGCACCATGTAGTGGAGATTCCTTCGGTCAAATCCCCGACCATATTCCGCAGTCAATTGTCTACTCAGTGCGTAGACAATCTCTTCACCATATTCGGCCCGTTTCTCGTGCAACACATCCTCGCGAATCCGTTTGCCGATGTGCCAGTACATGCCGACCAGAGCCGAATTGACGGCTCGGGCGGTTTGTTCTCGGGCGGATTCGATCAGGGAACGGATGTCGCCCAGCAGATCTGTGCGAACCGCTGGCGTGGCCTTGCGTTTCGCGAGTGCTGTCTTTTTGGATTTCTTCTTTGCCATGCTCAGAACTCCATTTCCTTCTGACCACTGGCGGGAGGCTTCTTTGACTTCTTCGTTTTCTTTGTGCTCCGTCCCGCCTTCGTGGTCCGGGTGCTCTTCTTTGGGGTCGGAGCGTCGTCTGAATCAACTGTATCGTCGTCGTCATCCTCGCCATCTTCGTCGTCGTTATCACTGGACGCGCGTTTGCTGGTGGCAGATTTCCCAGCCAGGAGTTCTTCTTTGTGGCGTTGTTCGTTGAGTTCGAGGAGTCGAGCGAGGACTTCATCGCGGAATTCGTCGGGCCAGCGGAGACGCCAAGGCAGTCGCTTTCGGCGACGGGGGCCGGGTGTCAGGGATCGGGTGTCAGGTCCGCTGTCTTCACCCTGACCCCCGTCCCCCGACACCTGATCCCCGTCTTCGTAGTCGAGCAGGAACTCACAGCGAGCGCTCTCGGCGAGGTCGTCCCAGCCGTAGGCCCGCAGCACCGCTCCATCCATCAAACCGTGAAGACGACGAAGCTCTAAGATGCCCTCCGATTGCTCATGCGGATCACGAAAGCGGTTGTATGTCTTTGTAAGCCCTTCATCGTTGTTTAACATCAATTGTGCGCGAATCGCGTAGTATTGTCTTCCTATCTCTCGCAGATCGTGCTCAAAATCTGCGTTGTTCGGAAAGGGGAATGGATCGAAGCAATCGGATGCTGTGTAGCAGGAGTCATCCTTCATTGTTGAGCCGAATGTCCTGGCCCATACTTCGTGCGGTCGTGATTGGAGCACGGCAAAAAACGCATCGTCTTCAACAGTAAATACCACTATTGAGTGTGGAAACACTCGCTCGGATGGTTGCCATGAAAAAGCAAAAGTATCACTGGTAAATGCAGTAACCAAAACGCGAGTCAGGTTTTTCTTTGCATTAAACAGTGCCGGTGTTGGCTCTCCAAATTTCCACCAATACCGCCTCCGAATTTCACGTTTCTGTGCCATCCGAACTGGTTTTACTTTTTCCTCGACGATACGCATGAGTTCAGGCCATTTTCGCGACTCCTCTTCGGTCGCATCACCAAAGTTGATTACGTAGCGGTGGTGTTCCTGCGATGGGTCGTTGTTGAGTTCTGCGCCACCGATGTACGGAAAGATTTTCTCGGCATTACGTGCACTCGAAGTGATTAGATCGTGCATGGCGGAGATTGGATTGGCCACTCCGGTGTTATCCGTGTCGTCGAACGTAAATCCCTGCCCGTAGATTTTGGACCCAAGATAGGACTTGCTTTGGTTTTCCATTAGCGGCGATGCGTCTTCATGCCCCCCTGCATGAAACAGAAAGGCTGTGATGACATCTACCGTTTTGCCATCTAACATTCGTCTTGCTGGTTGGGTTGACTTGGAAATGTGGACCACGCTAACGACTACTGATGCTTGACCTGGCCAAACAAATCGTCGTTTGGCCCAGTAAATATGGCCATCATTCGTACCAATCCATCGGAGGCCGCTCGATCTGGTGTCTCCTTGCCCAATAGTGTTCGTGGCAATGAGCCCCAGGGTGCCACCATTTCGGACCGAAGAAAATGTGCGTCGAAAGAAGTGCGCAACGAGATCAGCGTTTCCATGAGACTCAGTGTGGACTTCCTTTAACCAATCACGATAAGACTCGCCCATCGCGCCAGATATTTTTCCTCCAGCCATAAACGGCGGATTCCCCACAAACGCATCGAACCCGCCATTCTCCCTCGCAAACACTTCAGGAAACTCAATCTCCCAATGGAAGGCGGGAATTGGGTTGGGATTTTCTTTGAGGCGATCTGCGGCGGTTTGTAACGCTTGTCTTGAAGCAAAGTCGACCCCGCCAGTTTTCAGTTGCCAGTTTTCAGTTTTCAGTTCCGGTTCGGATGAGTGCCGTCCAGAAATACTGCCGAGATACGAACTCGCAAGACCGTAGATTCTCTCGACTTCCTCTTCACGCTCCTTCTTTTTCTGACCCGCAAAGAAACCGCTCACACACGCATCGCCCACCAGACGGATCAGGTCCAGCGCCTCATCCGCACTGGCCATCCGCTGCTGCTGATCGCGGTACGGCACA
>Ga0335398_10006191_pt1 | contig 15294 bp, 9 predicted proteins | sample BON03_FD_205742 | JGI IMG/M metagenome (GOLD analysis project Ga0335398, IMG submission 205742) | Freshwater microbial communities from Lake Bonney liftoff mats and glacier meltwater in Antarctica - BON-03 (spades assembly) (version 2) | ecosystem: Environmental > Aquatic > Freshwater > Ice >... | reverse complement strand
TGCCTGTAGGACTAATTCGCCATAAAGATCATAAGTTTATAGCGGCAAATATTGACCGCTGGGCTAATGGAGGTGGCCATATACTAGAATGCAAAACTGCAGGCTTTATGAAAGCTCATGAGTGGGGAGAAGTAGGGACTGATCAGATCCCTGAGTCCTATAAATACCAAGTTGCTTATTATGCAGCAATTACCGGAGTAGCCAGAGTAGATGTTGCGGTACTTATAGGAGGTCAAGAGTTCCGTATATATCAATATCTAAAAGATAAGGAGATGGAAGACAAGCTAATTCGAGCTGCCATCCTCTTCTGGAATAAGTATATATTGACAAATACTCCTCCTGCTCCAAAAACAGATGCGGACACGGCTAAACTCTTCCCAAAGGGGAATGGTCTTGAGGTAAGAGCCGATGATACTATTTCGCAAAAGATAGACATGCTTCAAGACCTAAAGGCTAAAGAATCTTTTGTTATAAAAGAAATGGAGCATTTGCAAATAGAGGTCAAAAACTATATGCAAGATGCGGAGCTACTAATAGATAATGCAGGTCATTTAAGAGCTACATGGAAGAATAGAAAAGGCTCAAAACGTCTAGATACGAAGAGTTTAGAGGAAGAGCATAATGAGATATACAGGCAATATTTAAAAGAGGGTGAAGCTTATCGGGTTTTTGCCTTAAAACAATAAAATATAAGAGGGGTTATATGGGTCAATTAGTTAGAAATACTACGCAAGGAAGTTCAATAGAAGCAATGGACAAGTTGCTCAAATATTCAGAAATATTAGCAGAGTCTACGATAATACCGGCTCACTACAAAGGCAATAAGGGCGATATCTTTGTGGCGGTACAAACGGCATACAGAATGAACCTTGACCCGATGATGGTCATGCAAGGAACTTATGTTATACAGGGCAAATTGGGCATGACTAGCGCATTTGCCATATCACTGGCGAATAGCAGTGGTTTGTTTGTAGGCGGAATAAGATATAGAGTACAAAAACTTGGTGAAGACATAGAAGGTGACGTTGATTTTTATGAAAACGGCTTAAAAAAACAGAAAAAAGTGCAATTTTCTAATGTACAAGTTACTGCATATACTAATTTAAAAAGTAACGGCGAAGAAATAAGCTATACTATCGGCATGAAAGAGGCGATAGCCGAAGGGTGGACAACTAAGGCTGGAAATAAATATCAAAGCCTACCTGAACTAATGCTGCGTTATAGAGCTGCTACTTTGTTAATTCGTACTCATGCCCCTGAAGTCATCAATGGTATGCACATGACTGAGGAATTAGAGGATGTGCAGAGCGTAAAAACTATGAGAACTGTAGAAAGCTCGGTAACCAAAGAAAGCAAAGCTACAAGCCTTTTAGATAGCTTTTTAGAAGTTGAAGAAGTTGTTACGAATAATACGGAAGATGCAGAGATTATAGAAGCTTTACCTACTATCCACAACGATAATTGTCTTATGTTACATGGACTAATTGCCCAGCATAACATTTCGCAAGAGTTAGTTACAAAATGGTGCGATGCTGGTGGAGTTGCTACTTTAGAAGAATTAGATGAGAAAAAAGTGCAGTCTTGTATTGACTATATTATCAAGAGAAATCAAGATGAGAAGTATGTTGGTCAAGATATAGAGAGGCAACTATTATGAGTGACGAAGAAGAGTATGAATACGGGATGCTAGACGAGGAATTTACTAGCATGTACGAGGAAGAAGATTTAACTTTTTTGGATTAGTAGAAAAATATGGCATTTAGCTAAGGCAACGATAATTTAGTAACTAATAAAGGTTTACGACTTACAGACAAGTAACCTTAACTCGTCATCAATAATATAGAAACAGAATTAAAATGGCTCAAAGATCTAACATTCTTAATTCTAGGTTTAGTTATCAGCTTTTGGTTCGAATAATTACCCACAATTTCTGTGAGTAGCTTTGTGTATTTGTTCAAGAAAACATGACAAATTCAACATATTCTTGCTCTGGCTAAAAAATAGGCGGAATTAACAATAAGTATATTAACGGTTCAGAAGTATTAAGTTAGGTGTCATGATAGACACTACGTCTAAATTGCTATTAAAGCTTCCGACCAAAAGAAAAAGCCTTGTTACAAAACTATCTTCCGTAGTGAATTTAGCAAAAGAAGAAGCGAAAAGAGATGGATTAAACTTTCAAATTAAACAACCAAGCTGCATAGTATAAAAACAACAACCGGTCTTTTATTAACTCATACGAGCTGCTGAAATTTTTGACTTAATTTATATTTTCTATTTAAACTGACGGTATATCAGAATTTAAAATATGGAGTTTTTGTGAATATAAAAAAGAAAATTATTGTAGCTACGGCAAGCATATTGTTATTTAACAGCTCAGTATATGCGGATCGATTTTATTTTAAAACGAGTGTTAGCGGCAATTCTTTTGGTAATGTCAAATTCGAAGATGGTTATAAAGCGAAGGGAAAAATCGCACCGTCCATTGCTATAGGATTCGGACATTATATTTTAGATAACTTGAGAGCTGATCTAAGTTTTGAGCATTATATCGATCCAACGTTTAAATTGTCGGTAAAAAATCACGAAATATACGGAGACCGAGAAATGAAACAACAAGCGAATCTTAGTACATTAATGGTTAATACTAACGTTGACGTGATTGATTTTGATAGTAGTAAATTTTTTGTTGGTGTTGGGATGGGGGTTGCCAGACACAAAACTAAATATCATGTGACTGGTATGGATATAGACGGTGAGAAGATGGATTGGAAAGGCTCTACAAAAATATCTCATGAGTTTTCTTATGCATTTAATGCCGGGATGTCCTTATTTATTATTGACGGTTTAAATGCTGAATTATCATACTCTTGGAGAGATTTCGGTAATACAAAACCTAGAAAGAATGAAGATAATGAAGATATAACTAAAAAAGCGTCTTATAGAGCTCACAATCTAGCATTAGGTTTTAGAATTGATATATAAATGAAAGAATTGACTCAAGCGATACATAAAAAAACTGAGATATTAAACAAAGCCGATTCAGGCGGGGGCAACGAGTATTTCTACACCAAAACGGTAACGATTAAGCATAAACCAGAGATAGGTCTGGGTATAAAAGATCATCCTTATTATACTACACATGAGGAATTAAGATTTAACTATGATCGATACCACAAAGATATCGGTGCAGTTAGTTTAGAAATAGAAAATTATTTGTCACAGATTAGTCACTTAACGGATAGCGTAGAGCTATTAACGTCTAAAACAAAAATAGCAGAAGAGAATCAAGTAATCGTTACAAACTCAGAAAAGATTAAAAATTCAGCTGAGGTTAGTCTCTCACAAACTAAAGCTAAACTTACTTCTTATCTTCAGGGATTAAATGAGATACAAAGAGCTTGTATAGTCGCCTCGAAAGCTCAAATTCCCGGTTCTGAGTTTCTTATCGAAACTATATGCGACTTAGGATTTGATTGTAATGTTTTAGCTAAAATTGCAATAGACGGCAATGATATTAGTATATTTGATTTTGCTTTGAATCTAGGAGCTGATTTAGACGGTCATTTAGTAGATGATAAAACGCTAATTCAACATGCAATAATGCAAGGAAACCAATCAATAATAGCAAGAGTGATCGGCTCTACTAAAAATTTTGAATCAAGTCTAATGTATGCTATGACACAAGATGACTTAGCGACTATCAAAACTATATTATCTTCTTATCCAGGACTAGCCTCTAATTTGTTATTTGACGATTGCACTTTATTACATTATGCAATAGCTAGTAATCAAATAAATGTTGCTCACTACCTTATAAACTTGCATCCCAAAACATTAGAGATAAATAATAGTAATGGAGATAGTTGCTTTAAAATAGCGCTTCGTTCTGGCAACGATGAGATAGTATCCCTTGTATCGTCGCATGTATTCTTAGAACAAGAATGCGCTGCCTTAGTAAAAAGTGGCGACGATCTGCTAGTTAATAGAGCTATCAAGCTTCAACTAGTAAAAGAAGATTATCTAAAAACTCATGAACATGATGTAGAAAGCTTAATATTAATTAGTGATCATGTAGTTGTAGACGATACTGAATCTCTCGGTAATTTATATTCTAATCATGTAGATAATTTAATGATTTAAGATTGTATGTTAGGTTTTATCAAGGACAAAAAGGCTTATATGAAATTATATGAATACCGTGAAGAGGTACGAAAAGCCGAAGCAAGTCTAATTGAAAAAGAAAAAATATTACAAACCATATTACAACCTTTAGAGATTGAGTTCCCGTTTGATACTGATGCTACTTCATTGAGTCAAATCGATGTAGATAATGCTATTACAAAATCTAACATTACCACCTCTTTTCTTAAGAATAAAAACCAGGAACTAATAAAGTCGACCGAAACAATACGCTCCTATACTCAAGTACAAGAAGTAGCCTATAGTAATTCTGTTAATATAATAAAGTTAGTTTTACCACCTAAAGTTATAATCTCAAAGATTCAGCATTTACGCATTTTGACTATTTCTGCAACGGAGTTAGTACATACTAGGATTTTTGAAGATGCTAGTAGATTGAGTGATATAGTAACTTTTGACATGGCTCTTAAAAAACTAATCGATGTAAATACTAAAAATACTCAAGGACTAAGCTCCATTGATTATGCAACACAGTATATGTTTGAGTATGGTATTAAGGCTCTTATAGAACGCGGATCAAATTCTTCCGGTGCGTTATTATATGTTTTACACACTGACCTACCGAAAGCTGCGAAACTACTTTCGACTTTAACGGGAAAATTAGTAGGATACAACGAAATATTCTGTAAGTTGCAAACAGATAATATTATAACTCATCTAGATCTCTCCGGAGTTCAATTATCTCCGGAAGGCGTAGTGCAATTGTCATTTGCGCTTACACCTAATAATCATCTTATTCTCTTGAATATAAGTAATAATAATATCGGCATCGTTGGTGCTCAAGCTTTGAGTAAAATGCTAGCCGTTAATCATGCTATTGAGAGTATTGACATATCTAGAGGTCAGATAGGTTTTGAGGGCATAAAGCATATCGCCAATGCTTTGGAGACTAATATCATCATTAAAATTCTTAAAACTAGCAATAATAACTTACAGGAAGAAGGAGCAATAGCTATATCAAGGCTGATAGAAAAAAATGCCTTCATTATTAACCTAGACATCTCATCTAATAATATTATGGATATAGGAGCGGCCTACATTGTCGATAGATTAAGTAAAAATCAAACAATATTACGAATCGGCCTTGAAGATAATAATATCACCGATGATTTAGCAGAAGATATATTAGAAACGTTACAAGTTAATACTTCAATTCTTATCTTTAAAATTACGGCTAATAAGTTTGAAAATTCTACGGCCTTAACAATAGAAGAGATCATAGCTCAAACTACGGAACGAAATATGCAAACATTGTTTACTAAGGATAACATAGATGATCCTTATACTATAGATTTGTTGGCGGAGATGCAGCAAATAGAAGATTTTTAAATGAACTAAAAGGCTATTATATATGAAACTTTTATCAAAACTCGAAGAAAAAAGACCGTTTTTAAAACTCTATCATGATGATGGTATTACCGAAGTAAATATCAATAGATTGCTTAGTCAAGATGTTAGTAGGTACGGATTAAAAGAATTGCAAGACGTAGTAAAAGCAGTAAAAGCCAGTACTTTTATAACACATTTCTCTCACCATAGTAGTGAAAATTTAGTACAAGCATCATTTAATGCAAAGCAAAGCATGGCGCATTTACAGAGTCAACTTGATCCAAACGTATTGAGTAAACAACCTCAACTACAACAAAACACTACACGCCAAAATGTACAACAACAAATGGGTCTGCTTCAAAACCCTTTACTTTTGTTTTCGCAAATTAGTCAGCTTATTACACAAATGCTACCCGATAATAAATCTATAACGCATTTAGATCTCTCTAAAACGTTTATGGGGGATGATCTAGCAAGCACTTTAGCTAAAATGCTTGTAGATAACCAAATTCTATCTCATTTGAACCTATCTTATAATTCTTTAAAAGAAAAAGGTGGGACAGCTATTGCTCAAACATTGAGTAATAACGAATCTTTAACTCATTTAGATCTCAGTCATAATACTCTAGCGCATAAGGTTCTTGAAGTATTGGCGAAATCTCTAGCATCAAGCATAAAAATGCTTTATTTGAATCTAAGTTATAATCCTCAATCCGTTGAGGAGTCAAGCCACCATATTTGTACCATACTTGAGAATAGTAAGCTCATTACTCATCTTGATATAGGCCATATGAATCTCGGCGTTGCCGGAATGCACAAGATTTTAACTGTCTTGCGCACATATACCGCTCTTAAATATTTAAATATTGCCTCTAATAACTTAGACATTAATTCTGCGGAGCATTTAGCTAGCTTGTTATCGAGCGAAGATTCCGTAATAGAGCATCTTGATATTTCAGAAAATAGACTAACTATTGAAGGATTAACTATTTTAGTAAGTGCTCTAAAATCCAATACTACGCTTCGTTGTTTAGATATGATCCAAATGGAAGCATATGGTGAGAACGGAGGTCAGTGTATAGCTATATTACTTACGACAAATAAAACAATTGCTATATTAAATATCGGAAATAATAACTTAAATTATATAGGAATAAAATTAATAGCTGAAGCATTAAAGACGAATCAATCTTTAGCCCAAATAGGTATAGGACATAACGGCTTAGATGAAGGGGGAGGAATCTATATGGCCAAGGCTTTAGAAACCAATGGCTTTATTACAAAACTGGATTTAAAACATAATAATATTCAATGCGCTGGTGCTATATATTTAGCTGACAGCTTATCTAAAAATAAATATGTACAGCACCTTAATCTTAGTAATAATCAAATTTACGATGATGGAATTGAGGCTATTTCTTCTCTACTTTCTCGTATTGTAACGCTTGATCTTAGCAATAATCAAATTACGGTATTAGGTGCAAAATTCTTGGCTGAAGGGTTAGAAAAAGCTCGAACGTTGACTGTTCTAATATTAGATAATAACCCTTTGCAATCCGAGGGAGTTGAAGCAATATTATTAGTATTAAGAGAAAACTATAGCTTAAAGACTTTAGGACTAAGTTCTACCGGTATAGGAAATGCCGGTATAGAGAACTGTGCCAAGCTTTTACATGATAATATAGGAATAGCTAAACTTGATTTAGGAGCAAATTCTATTACTGCATCCGGAACTAAATTTCTAGCAAAGTTACTGCAAGATAATACTTCTTTAAGTGCATTATGTTTGAAGGGGAATTCTCTAACGCCGGAGGGGGAAGCTAGTTTGCAGGAGGCGTTACTGTTTTCTTCCTTAATAGTGCTTACCGGAGTGGTAGATCAATCGGGTAAAATTTGTACCGCATTGTCAAAAAACATGGATTTATTTCAACAAAATTTACGAAAATTACAAACAGATCAGAATGAGGGATTTAATTTTAAAACTCTATATACGTTAATTCAACAAATACTGGGTAGAAGAGATGGCGTTCCTGCTGAGCTTTCGTACGCCGATTTACAAGGAAATAATTTTTATCTTACAAAAATAGGCGAGATTTTTAAAATTATAAAAAGTAAGAAAGATTCATCTTTGAATGTATCTGATTTAATGCATAGTAGTGACTTGGAGGTATTAGACGACAGATACTTTTTGGCATTAGAAGGAAGTGAAGTTTTAGGAAATGTAAACTTTCTTGAGGATATGCTCTAACAAGAGATCGAATACCCCTTAGAAATTAAGCAAATAGATATATGAAAAATTTAGATACGATTACTTCCGATCCTTTGCAAAGGATAGATACTTCCCAAACACAGCTTGCTTTAAGGGCTTTAGTAACACGTAGTATTCTTGCTAAATTGGAAAAAACAGAATATACGAGAGAGGTGGTTAATGAGCATAGAAGCGTTATAAAATCCGCTAGTATTTCTTTGTCTAAGGGGGCGCTTTCAGATGAGATTCTCGATATAACGCAGAAATTGCTGGTAAGCGATCTTGAGTTGCATAAGACTTGCCATGCAGATTATCGCTCTCTATTACGAGCTGCCAGAGATAAGGGAGTGTATTCAAATTGGAACGAAGAGACTCTAAAAATCTTAGACGGTAAGTCCATCAAATATAGTACGGCCAAAAATCTAGTATCTTTGCCGCCTTTATCGTATACCACCAAAATGGAAATGCATCTACTTGCGGTAAACGATAAGCCTCTAAAAATAGAAACTTCAGAAATTGAATCTTTGCTTGCAGAGACAAGAAAACAAAACGAATCAAATCCAGTAATTTTGGCTTTAGCCGCAAATGACGGTTTGTTAAGAGAATGTTATGACAAGACGCAAAGAGCTACTCAGGTTGACTCTGTAGTTTTTAGACAAGGGAAACCTATTAGCAAATGGTATGCAAAGGAGATATCGTCCTGGGCAAATTCTATAAAAAAAGAATTAGAAATAGCTAGAGATAGCAGAATGTTGCCGGAGCTATTGGCAGTAACGGCAAGAGCGGTATATTTAAGTAGCGGCAACTTACCGAGAGCAGCTCAACTGCTATCGGTAATTATGATAAATATAGAAAGTGACAAAGGCAAGTTAATGCAAATTTCTACGGGAGAGGGTAAATCGACTACTACCGCGATGGCAGCTACCGTACAAGTATTAAAGGGTAAAAAAGTAGATGTAGTAACTAGTTCATCGGTTCTTGCTAGTAGGGATGCATCCGAGTGGAAAAGTTTTTATAATATTTTCAATATAAGTAATGCTCATAACATAACGGATAATTATATACGCGGAGCAAAAGATTGTTACTCTAAAGATATTGTATACGGCGACACGCTACATTTCCAATCTGATGTTTTAAGAGATGAATATAAATTACTCGGTACTAGAGGAGGGCGTAACTTTAAAGATAGCGTAGTACTTATAGACGAAGTAGACTCGATGCTTATAGACGAGAGCGGTAAGATAGCTAAGCTTGCTACTCCGATCCCTAGCATGGAATATTTAGCTCCTATTTTTGTAGCATCGTTTCATTATTTAAATCAGACTATTAGTTATTTTAAAGATGAAGAAGTAAAGGGCGAGTCTGATTTAAAAAGCCTTATTCCTTGGATACAAGAGAACCTTACGGAATATATAAAAAAACTAGTAGGAACTAATGGTTATTCGGATAATGTTGAACAAATAACAGCACCACGACATTTACAGCGTTTTGTAGAGCAACAAGCTACTATTTGGGCAAAGTCCGCGGTACAAGCTCTTACTATGTCGGAGAAGCGTGATTACTTAATTATAGAAGTATCGGGCAAAAAAGTAGTAGCACCGGTGGATTACGTTAACACCGGTGTCGTACAAGAAAAGACTAGTTGGATGAACGGTTTGCATCAATTTTTGCAGATCAAACATAATCTTGCTATGAGTTCCGAGAACTTAACCACCAGCTTTATTTCAAACACGGCGTATTTTAAGCGTTACGGCAATCAAATATTCGGTATGAGTGGTACATTAGGTAGTAAAGATGAACAAGAGCTTCTAAGGCGCGTATATGACGTAGATTTAGCATTTATACCTACTTTCAAAACAAAGCGTTTTAAAGAGATACCAGGGATTGTCGCTGATTCTACCAAATCTTGGCATGAGAATATAGCAGATAGCGTAAAAGCCCAAACTTCATCTGGTAGAGCCGTGCTTGTGTTGGCGGAAACTATAGATGACGTAGAGAAGATTGAAGAGGTTTTAATAAAATCCGGAGTTGATAAAAAAAGAATCAATACCTATACCACCGGTTCTACGGAAGAGACAAAGCGTGTTTTAGAAAATAAGGCCATGTCGGGTGATATTATAATTGCTACAAATATTGCTGGAAGAGGTACTGATATTAAAACCTCTAAGGCAGTTGAAGGTGCAGGTGGCTTACATGTTTGCTTAACATTTCTACCTAGCAATTTAAGAGTAGAAGATCAAGCTATGGGGCGTACTGCGCGACAAGGAAATCCTGGGACGGGACAACTTGTAATAAACGGTGCTTATGAATCACTCAAACTTTTTGACGGTTTAATGCAGGAATCGGATGTAATTGATACAAATCTTAGTGATATAGATATTATTAAACAAAGACGTAATGCAGTAGAGACTTTAAGAATTCAGGATATCGAAGATAGGTTGCTGCCAAAGATAAAGCTGGAAGACGAAATGTTTACTCAGTTTAGCCGACTAACGCATAAAATGCGGTCTTCCGAAGATAATATATACAAATTGCGCCAGTTAGAAGAGCATTGGGGGTTATGGTTTAAAGAAACCTCAAATTTGCTAGAGCTGCAAGACATCTCGTCTAAAATTCCTCACTATGAAATATTAGAAAATTTTAAAGTATTTAAACGTGACATGGAGACCTGTTATTTTGATGGTAATTCCATAATGCAAAACCACGTCTATCTTACGCAAGAAGGAGTGAGTAAATTAGGTGAGCATAATAGCTATGATGCTTCGGTTGAATTGCTAAAGAAAGCAACTACTCTTGCCGGAGAATACGGATTTGCAGCACATTACAATCTTGCCTATGCCTATTTTAGACAGAACGGAGAGAATATTAAGAAGAACGATATGCGTCTTGTTGAGAATGGTATCAACCATTTAAACGAAGCTCTAATGCAGCTAGATGGAGTAATAATACCGCAGCTTCATATGATGCAAATTTTTATAGGAGAGGAATCTAACAATTCAGATTTATCGATGCAAATTGCTACTAAATTAAATTTGCATAAACTTCAATCGGAATACATTAGGAATGCTATTATCAAAACGCAGGACGGATTAGAGCGCGGTAAAATCATAGTAGTAAATAATCGGGATACTAAGCCTGTGTTTGCGCTTTTAGGTCAAAGTCCTAGTAATCCAAGCGAAGAAGTATTGGAATTAAATCGCTACGGCGTAGCACAGTTATTTACCCTAGATGCTAAAAACCCTCCTAAGGATATAATGAGTGCTATAGGAATGACTATAATCGGCATATCGCAATTCGTGGTTGGTGCTTTAGTTACGGTATGTACAGGTGGTGCGGCAACTTCAATGGGAGTGTCTATGATGTTATCAGGAGCACAGGATTTGTACAAGGGCGTTAGAGTCGGCATGGGTAAAGATATTATTAATTGGAGCGATTATTGGGTTAATAAAGGCATAAGCTATGCCGTAAGTTTTGTTTCTATGGGTTGGGATAACTTTAAAGCCGGTCTTAACGCAATTAAGGAGCAAGTCGGAAGAATCGCTGAGGCAGGTAAGAACTTTCTAACAAATACCGCCTCCACCGTAATGGGTAAACAGGCCGCTAGTCAGATCGTTACATCAACTGTGCAAAAGGGAGCAAAAACGACTTTTACCGGTATTATGAGTGAGTTTATAGCTAAAGAAGGTATGAGCAAAGTAGTAATGGAAGTCGGTAGATCTATTGCGTTGCAGAATTTAACTAATGTTGTAGCTAAAGAAATAGCTAATAGTTTAGACGAGACAAAAGAAGATATCAGGGAGAATTCTTATAAACAAATAATGAACACACTAACAAGCGAACCAAATGCTACTCGCTTAAATCGTCTTATTACAATAGATCGTATGATGGGTAATCATCGTCACGTATCAGAAATAAGAAAAGCGGCGAATGAACTTCTTGCACCTAAGATAGATAGGATAACTCAACTTGCCAAGCAATTATCTACTGCCGCTATGACCGGTATGGCCTCCAGAAGCAATAACATAACAACTCAAATTGGAGTGAAAGTTATATCTACCGGATTTCAAATGGCAGAAGCAGCTAAAGAAATTAAAAACTTATTAGCAGATTTTTGTGATGACTTAACAGTAAGAATAGCTGCAATAGAACATAGTAGCGCCACTACAATGACTGAGCTTATGTATACTAGGATGAAACAAAGATCTTTAGCTGATGGTGACGTCAATTCTATTATAGAAATACTAAAAATGAATCAAGTATTGCGTTCAGATACCATGCAGTTTGAAACTCAGCTGCTTGAGCCTATCTTGGGATTTGTATCCGGAATAACATTTGCAGAGCCATTACCAAAGCCGAAGGTAACAAATCCGATTATGTTTGCTAATACTTTAATAAATAAACCTTCTACGGAAGAAATTAAAGCATTCCAATTGCAAGATTTAAAACAAAAAAATACAAATGAGCCTCAAAATATAGAAAAGGTAGATTTTGGGCCATATAGAGATTACAGAGAAGCTATCATTAGAGCATCTCGGGAGATTAATGAGTTCCAAACGGCTGACTACTCGCAAGAAAAAACACAATTAGCAGAAGAATTATCAAGCAAAGTGACTGATAGAACTATGGGTATAGTCAGACATAGTATTATAACTCCAGTGGTTTCTCCAGTAATTAACTTTAGTACGGAGATTCTAACTACGCATTTTGTAAATTTAACAGCTAAAAATATAACTGGCGTCAGCTCCGGCGATAGTAACTTTTTACCCCAAGAGCATGAGGAAGTACTGCCTTTAGAAATTAATCCGCAATTGAACGGAGAAGAAACTGATTATGTTTTAAAAGTTCATTATAGAGCTATTGGTTTTAGTGAAGACAAAAAAACACAAGAAATTAATCAAAGTACATCTCCGGGCCATATTTATTATGAACTAATAGATTTAAATTCTTCCAGTGGTTCAAAATTCTTTAGTGCTTATCCCGACGATGAAGATAAAACCATTTATAATAAAACTATTGGTCACGCATTAAATGCAATGGATAGTAAATCACATCATCGTGATAATTTTCAACATGATCAAATAATAAAACATATGCATATAACTGGTAACCAAGTTCTTTTTAGTAAAGTGTTATTTTTAACCCCAGATCAGTTTAAAACAACATCTGAATTTGCGAAGACAATTAACCAAACTAGAACTTACGTATTAGGCAAAAATGATTGCTCTGATCTAGGTAAAGAGCTATTTGAGAAAATTGATATCCCGACCGAATATAATTTCTTATTTAACAAAACAGAGCTCTCGCAAGCACTTGTGGGTACAAAAATAAAAATCATGCATGGTAATAGAGATGGTATGTTCACTGTTAAGGGGACTAGCCGCGAAGAAATTGCAGCAAAATATAAAGTGCCAGTAGAGCGAGTCATAAAGAAATATCCGGAATTAAATACTAGCATTACTACTCTTAACTCGACTAAAGATAATTTTATTCGAGATATGGAATACGATATTTTGCCTTATAATTTTAAGAAGCACTAGGTTAGAACATGTTAAAAAAAATAATTAAATGGATACTAATTGTTGGTATCAATATTACTTGTGTTTTTCCGATTTGGGCAATAATTAATTTATATTACGCAGAAATTGATAAAGGAGAGTGGGAAAGACGTCATTCTCATCGTTTTGTTATTAATTCTGCATTAGGTATACCATATTACGATCAATCTGGAATCATCAACGACTCATCAGAAAGGATGAAGTTAACAATAGAAGAATGGATGAAGCTTAGGTGCAAACCAATTTATGAAGACTACGATGGAGATGACGCAAAACCTTTTTTTTGCGGAGAAAAGAGACTCTTATCAAAAGATATTACAGGTGATGAAATAAGGCACTTAAATTGCCTTGGAGTCTATGTTGTTGATAAATACAACTATAAATCAGAAAAATCAATTCAAGGAGAATTATGTAGCAGTATATTTAATTGTCAGACTATTAATTTATCAACAACAGATTATGTTTTAGAAAATCCACGTATTTTAAAGAATATGTTAAAAATTATGGAACAACCTTGTAGATATGTAAAAAAACAAGGGGAAGGTCAAGACCAAAAAGAAGAAGAAGCGATACAATATTTAAGAAATCATTTAAAATGCAACGGAACGACTGGTTTATGGTTTCAAAAAAAACGTATTTTTACTATTTTAACCATTTATAATATAGAATTAGGAGATTCAGTTGAAAATCCTATTTTAGCTGAATTTATAGTACGTCGTAAGGATATTTAGTCATTACATGTTATTCCGCTTGTAGGTGTAATCTACCTACCAAGCTCAGATAAAATAGTCTTAAAGTTCTCGTTATCAATTGCAGCAACCCTTGCATTTGCACGAATTGAATTGCTCAGTTCTTGAACTTTTAGTAATTCCTCTGTTGTATCAACGTTTGATGCTTCAAGCACGCCACCAAGAGTTCTACCAGCTCCACCAATACCCGCTTCTTTCAACAGAAGCTCACCAGATTCACGACTAATATCAAATGTACCATTACTACCAGAAACAAGACCGTTTACGTTAGCAAATATAGCCATTGGCACTTTATAAAGTTTTCTAGTTTCACCAGTACTGAAAGTTCCAATAATGTAGCCTTCTGGACTGATTTCTAGCTTCGTTAAAGTTCCAGCTCCTTGACCATCAGCTTGAATAATTTCAACGTTATTCGGGTTTTTAGTTTGGCTAACAGTTCCAGAGGTAATATCACTCATGGTATTTTCCCAGTCAATAGTAATATTTCCAAGCGCACTTTTATTATTATGCTGAACCTGAACTGCCTCTGCAAACCCTTCTGGAATACCTTTTATCTTTCCATTTTCATCAAATTCAATGATGCCTTGCCTAATTAAACCATTAGTATCTGCCAATACATTACTAACTTCAAATATGCCATCTTTATCTTTTTTAGATGTGAGTTCAATCGCCCACTTGTTGTTATCCAGCTTGGCAAAATATAACAATAACGTATATGAAGAACCAAGAGAGTCATATACAGTAATAGGAACTGAATATGTAAGGTTACTTGGAAAATTAGCAATGCTATTAACTGAAGAACTTAAGTTCTTATCGGGATTGGTTGCATCGTATGTTTCATGGCTTTGTTGCATGAATCGAATTTTTGATATATCACCCCTTTCCCCAAAATCTGGGTTTATGCAATACGCACAGAAATTGGTTTGCCAATCTCAAGCATTTTGTTTAAAAGTCTGCACTTGATTGTCATTTCATTTTTCATATTATCGTCGTTTCTTGATTGAAACTTACTGCCAAAAGTATTTTTAAATCTGAAGAAGGCCTTCTAGCCACAAACCCTCCAAATTTCCGACGAAGTGTTTGTTAAGAAGTTGTTTGTAATTTTTTCTTTAAGTTTCTCTTGTTGATATAAGTATTAAGTGCAATGTGATTGTTATACTCAAGCACACTGGAAATTTTACGAACTGAAAGACCATAGTCCAATAATTCT